>Ga0209511_1000334_pt1 | contig 50229 bp, 46 predicted proteins | sample SSSSmetaG_FD_184141 | JGI IMG/M metagenome (GOLD analysis project Ga0209511, IMG submission 184141) | Glacier valley bacterial and archeal communities from Borup Fiord, Nunavut, Canada, to study Microbial Dark Matter (Phase II) - ​SSSS... | ecosystem: Environmental > Aquatic > Freshwater > Ice >... | reverse complement strand
CGCGTGCCGAAAGTTGCGGCCACCCGAGCTGACCCGAGCTGACCCGAGCTGACCCGAGCTGACCCGAGCTGACCCGAGCTGACCCGAGCTGACCCGAGCTGACCCGAGCTGACCCGAGCTGACACGTAGGACGCGGAAGGCGTAGCAAGTGAAACGAGGAGGGACGATCACCTGGCCGTCGGTCAGGTCGAAAGCCCTCGCGGACCACTCCCTGTTATATCAGAGCTTTAGGTAGCTTGCTCCGCATGCAGAGTACGTGGTAGACCGCTGCCGTTCGAGCTTTTCGAACAAATACTCACCGCACCGGAGCTTCCTGGTCGTGGCCCTGCACACAAGTGGGGTTTTCAGGCAGCGACGATGGTGCGGGTGGAACACAACGAAGGACTGACAAATGGAAACGATGCAAGAAGCGATGGGGACGAACCCCATCTCGATGCGCGCGCTGCTCGAAGCAGGCGTGCACTTTGGCCACAACACGGGCCGCTGGAATCCGAAGATGAAGCAGTACATCTTCGGTGCCCGCAACGGCATTCACATCATCGACCTGCAGCACACGGTGAAGCTGTTCCGCCAGGCGTTCAATGCCGTGGTCGAATGCACCAGCCGCGGTGACACCGTCCTCTTCGTCGGTACGAAGAAGCAGGCGCAGGAAGTGATCGTCGAAGAGGCCGGCCGCTCGGGTCAGCACTACGTCACCCAGCGTTGGCTCGGTGGCACGCTCACGAACTTCAAGACCGTGAAGGGCTCGCTCGAGCGCCTCCGCGGCCTCGATAAGATGGAAGAGGACGGCACGCTGTTCACGCTCCACAAGCGCGAGCAGGTGATGATCAAGCGCGACCGCGACAAACTCATGAAGTCGCTCGGCGGCATCAAGGGGATGTCGAAGCTCCCGGGCATGATGTTTGTCATCGACCCGCACAAGGAACATATCGCCGTCGAAGAAGCGCGCCGCCTGGAAATCCCGGTCGTCGCCATCACCGACACGAACTGCGATCCGGATCAGATCGACTACGTCATCCCGGGTAACGATGACGCGATCCGCGCGATCAAGCTGTTCGCAGCGAAGATCGCCGACGCCGCGATCATTGGTAACAAGGTCTGGAAAGAGACCGCGCGTCACCGTGGCGCGAAGGAAGAGCAGGAAGGCGAGCGCGTCATCCATGTCTCCTCGGGCGGCGATGGTCCGCGCGTCGAGATCTCGACCGGTGGCGCCATGTTCAACCCCGAGGCCTCGGCCTCGCCGGACGCGACGGAGTAAGCACCATGGAAGTCACAGCTACCCTGATCAAGGATCTGCGCGAGCGTACCGGCGCTGGCATGGCGGACTGCAAGAAGGCGCTTGTCGAAGTCAGCGGTGACATGGACAAGGCGATCGACTACCTGCGCACCAAGGGCCTCGCGAAAGCCGCCAAGAAGGCCGGTCGCGAGGCGACCGAGGGCGCGGTCGTCTCGTACATCCACGGCGGCGGTCGCATCGGTGTCCTCGTCGAGATCAACTGCGAGACCGACTTCGTTGCTCGCAACGAGGACTTCCAAGCGTTCACGCGCGACGTCTCGCTGCAGATCGCCGCGATGGGTCCCCAGTTCGTCCACTCGGACGAAGTCGGCGAAGACGTGATCGCGAAGGAGCGCGCCGTGCTTCTCGCGAAGGCGCTCGAGTCGGGCAAGACCGAGACCGTCGTCCAGAAGATGGTCGATGGTCAGATCTTGAAGTGGAAGAAGGAGATCTGTCTCCTCGACCAGCCGTTCGTGAAGAACCCTGACAAGACCATCAACGATCTCCAGCAGACGTTGATCGCGAAGATCGGCGAGAACATCAAGATCCGCCGCTTCGTCCGCTTCGAGCTCGGCGAAGGTCTCGACAAGAAGAAGAACGACTTCGCCGCTGAAGTCGCGCAGCAGGCCGGTCTGGCGTGAGCTAAGCCGCTGCTGGTTCACCAGCAGCCAACGACCAAGCGGCGCCTCCACGGCGCCGTTTTTTTATGTCAGCCCTGCGCCGTCGGACGCACGACGATCTCGCCGACATCGACAGGCTGATCGATCGCGAACGCGATCGCGCGTGCGATCGCGTCGGCTGGAATCGCGATTCTGCCGGCCTGGTCCACGGTGGACCAGGATCAGCGTGCTGCGGCGACGTTTCGCGACGAGGTACGTGCCGATAACGGTCTTGCCGACACCCGGCGGCGCAACAAGCACTCCGAGGTCGTGTGCGAGCAGCACCTCTGCGGCCTCCTGCTGAACCGGCGTGAGCGTTCCACCGAACCGCACATCGATTTCGGTGCCAAGCGTACGCTTGTCGTCGAGGTCGAACGCGACCCCATGCGTGCGCATGATCGCGTACCACGGTTGCGACGCCGACACGACGGAGCTTCTGCTGCGCGGAGAGCCCTTCGAGAAGAGCCAGAACGACTACGACTGGCTCGGCGATGGGAGTACGGCGCCGACCGCGCGCTTCAGTTCGCGCGTGACCAACAGCAGCGGGGCAAGTTGAGAACGGCCGCAATCGTCGGGGCCATCTTGCAGCTCGGGCGCTGCTTCGACTTGATGGATTCCAGGTTCATCGATGAGCTGCCTTCCGTTCGTTGCGGCTTTGTCGAGGGCGGCCTGGCGTTCGAGGGCAGCGGCGTCCATCACCGAAGTCACGTGCAGATCGCGGTACGAAATCCCGCTTGCGTGGTCGGCGTTGGGACCCACAATCAGTCACGGTTGCCGACGGAAAGAAGAGGATCCCCTCGATCCAGAGTCACCGGGGCTTGATGACGAGAACCCGGAGCGTCGCCGTGCGCTTCTGAAGCCGTGGCAGCTCCCAACCGAGGAGCTGTTCCAGGTCGCCGTTCGCGCAGGGATCTACGGCGAGCTGGCAGAGCCGTACCGCGGCACCGAACCGAGCACCGGCCAACCGACTGACACTAACACTTCGAGCGGCGAGCCGAGGTCTGAGCGTTCGCCGTGCGCAGCTTCTGTCAGGATTGATCTCCACCATGCTGTCCGCGCGTTCTGCGGCGTCACGAGATCATCCGTCGCGATGTCACCCCCTCGTGCGAGCGTTACTTGCCGTGGATCAAGTCGCCGCTGTTCGTTCGACGTTCGAGGTTTCATCACCGCAAATCACTTCGTCGGAGGCCCTCGGTGTTCTGGTGGAGCACGCGGCCCGCTCCGGTGCCGACGAGCGGTCGACTGCACTCGCAGAGCGCGCATTGCGCGTGACACGCGGCACAGACTTCGCGGTGGCGCGCGACGCGCTCGACGCGCTACTGCGGCGGCTCGATTCGTCGCGCGACGACGAGCTTGTCGTGCGACCGGTGCCCGGTGGTTTCCGGGTCGGTAAACGAGGCAAGCACGCACGGACGTACGACGTGTGGTTTGGCGCGTCGGACGACGGAAGTTGCAGCTGTCCTGACTTCGCGAAGGCATCGCTTGGATCGTGCAAGCACATGCTCGCCGTCGTCGCAGGATCGCGGCTGCGATTCGCGAAGCGAGCTCTGCGTTGGGATCCGGTGCGGCCGTTCACCGGGCCGGGCGACTGGTTCGAGCGTGTCTGGCACGATCCGGAGCTCGCGCTCCCGCGCCAGCTGTCGGCGATGTTTCAGCGCGCTCCCGCGGCCCGGCCGATCGACAGCGCGTGGACGGCGGATCTGACGCGTCGTCGCAGAGCTGTGGATCGGCTACTCGCGGCGATCCGTCGAGATCCGGCCCTCGCCGAGCCCGCGCTGTTGCCGCTGCTCGAGCGCGAACGTAAGGAGCTCGATCGCCGACAGGTGATTGGATCGCATGAACTTGATCAGCTGACGCGCGGGCTCCGGCAGAAGTTGTTCCCGTACCAGCGCGCGGGCGTCGAGCGGTTCATGAACGCGGGCCGGCTGCTACTGGCCGACGACATGGGACTTGGTAAGACCGCACAAGCGATAGCGTCTTGTCATGCGTTGTTTGCCGGCTCGAAGATCCGGCGAGCTCTCGTGGTGGTTCCGGCTTCGCTGAAGCCTCAGTGGGCACGTGAGTGGCGGGCGTTCACTGATGTCGAGCTCGTCACGGTTGAAGGTCATCCCGACGATCGCGCGCGACTGTACCGGCGGCGAGGCGACGGCGTGTTGCTCGTGAACTACGAGCAGCTGCTACGCGATCTGCCGGCCGTGCAGAAGTATGCGCCCGAGTTGGTCATCCTCGACGAGGCGCAACGGATCAAGAACTGGCAGACCAAGACCGCGGAAGTCGTCAAGCAGCTCGAGCCACGGTGGCGGCTCGTGCTGACCGGCACTCCCATGGAGAATCGGTTGAGCGAGCTTGCGTCGATCATGGAGTGGGTCGATGAGCCGGCGCTCGAACCACGTTGGCGGCTTCCGAGCTGGCACGCCGTACGCGCTGATGGCAGCCGCGAAGTCGTGGGTGCGCGGAACCTCGAAACGCTTCGAACCCGGCTCGCGCCAAGCATGTTGCGCCGAGTTCGTAGCGAGGTGCTCGCGCAATTACCGCCCCGCCGCGACGTGAACGTCTCGGTGCAGTTGACCGAGGGACAACAGGCCGCGCACGACGATCTCGCGCGACCGATCGCCGAACTCGCCGGCAAGGCACGTCGGCGTCCGTTGTCCCAGGGAGAGTTTCTGCGTCTGATGCAGCTGCTCACGCAACAGCGGATGATCTGCAATGGTCTCGCGCTGCGAGACTTCACGGATGTGTGGCCGACGATCGAAGGCAGCCATCGGCGCTCGGACGCGTTGCTTGCCAGCCTCGGTAGCCCCAAGCTGATCGAGTTTCGAGACCTGATCACCGATCTCGTTGTGACCCAGCAGCGTAAGGTCGTGGTGTTCAGTCAGTGGCGAAGGATGCTCAAGCTGGCGGCGTGGGTGACCGGCGACGTACTCGCGCGCGCGAGCGTTCGCGCGGCGTTCTTTACGGGGGAGGAATCGCAGTGCCGCCGCAGCGAGAACCTCGTGGCGTTCCATGACGACCCTGCAACGCGGGTGCTATTCGCGACCGACGCCGGCGGGGTCGGCCTCAACCTCCAGCGAGCCGCGAGCTGTTGCATCAATCTCGAGCTGCCGTGGAATCCCGCCGTCCTCGAACAGCGGATCGGTCGGATCTTTCGGTTCGGCCAGACCCAGCCGGTGGACATCTACAACCTCGTTGCAGCGAGCGGGATCGAGGACCGGATCGCGAGCCTGGTCAGTGACAAGCGGGCGCTGTTCACCGGCCTGTTCGATGGCACGAGCGACGAGGTGTCGTTTGATTCGTCCGGATCCTTCATGACTCAGGTGCAGGAGATCGTGCGCCCCATCGAGATCTTGTCGAGTGTTCCGGCGCTTGACGCCTCGGCCGACGATGCGGGCACAGCGGATCCTCTGGAACCGGACGAGGACGAGGACGAGGACGAGGCGCGGGCCATCACTGCGCCTGCCGCATCTACCTCGCCTGCGCGGGTCGGCGTCGATGTCGGCGATCTCGCCTCGTTGATGTCCCAGATCAACGTGCGCCCGCTCGACGATGGTCGCGTCGCTTTCGAGCTGCCGCGTCCGGCCGCCGTTGCACTCGGCAGCCTCCTGCGCTCGCTCGCCGCGGCGGTCGATGGTGGCGACCTCAACGCGCTTCGTTGACGTTCGGCTGGCCGAGCGGCTATACCGGACGAACGAGCCGACCTATGTGGTCGCTGGCACCACGCTCACGAATGGTGGCGTCTCGATCCAGTATGGCGACGAGAACCACATGCCGACTCGTGAGTTCTTGATCCCGCTTTATACGAACACGCCGCTGAGCGACGGCCTGCTCATCCCGCTCGTCGCTGTGCAACGATCCAGCCCGTTGCAGTCATCACATAAGGCCCGTGTCATCGCAGCATCGAGAAGGGCAACAGGTCACAGTCGTTCCGCAGGATCTTCGACGACGATCTGTTCGGCGCGGAACGATCAGCGTCGCAAGATCCCGAAGTCCAAGGGGACGACAACAATCGCACTCTAGCGGTCAGGGGTTCGATCCCCCTAATCTCCACCGGGAAATGAAGAAGTCTCGCAGCGATGCGGGACTTTTTCCGTTTCGGCGGAGTGGTCGAATTCGGCTGCGGAACGATTGCGGATCCGCTGCGACTTCGCGAACAGACGACTCCGCCCGACTGCTCAGCTGTTGTCGGGTAAAGGACGCCTAAACCTGTCCACGTCGCGAGGCCTGCTCGATCCGCTCTGTGAGCTGGACGGTCTGGGATTCGACGAGTTACTGGTCCACAGCCAGGCGATGGTCGACGAGGGACGACTTTTGCGCGTGCGCGATCTTCCGACGCTGATTACCGGTCAGGGTACTATCCCCTGCACTCCACCAGGTAAACCGAAACGGTCTGCAGGGATGAAGGCCTTTTGTTTTCGGCAGTGGCGAACACCTATCCGCAGTTCTAGCCCTACCTTCGCGTGTTGTCGCAGCTCGAAAGTCATGATGCCGACGAGGAAGTGTCCTTTTTCTTCCGCAATGCCATAGCTAAAGAAAGTGCTGGAAGCCAACGCTCGAGCTGGAAGACCTACACGGCTCGCCGCTGCAGTGAGTCGAGCTCGGGTGCGAGGTGAACGGTCGGACGGCGCCCCATGCCAGACCTCGACGTTCGCCCCAGCGTCGCTTCGATTGCGCCCAGGCGCTCCATCATCTCGTGTGTGGACACCTCGGTGCCGAGAGCTAAGAGCACAAGGCTGACGAGCATGAGGCCAATGACCGACGCGAAGGTGTGCAGGCGCAGCGATGCATCCGCCCACTGAAACGACGGCCCCCACGGTACGACGCCGCCACCTTTCGCACGCCGAAACAGCTCCTCGACGTTCCACTGTCCTCGGAAGGCGGTCACGATTCGCTCGCTGCTCCAGGGGTGCTGGTCGGTGCAAAGGACGCGACGGCCGAGGCGTTTGAGTTCGAGTTCTTGACGACGTTCAGCATCGACCCGCCAGGTGAAGGTCGGATCGGAACGTGTCAACGCGTTTGAGACAGCGGGTGTAGGAATTCTATGACGCGAGCGCGGTGATCATCGGCGTGACACGGTGTTACCGAGCGGCCCTGTTGATGGTCGAGGCGACCGCCTATTCGATGGACATCGGCGGGTGCCGACCGGGTGTCACTCGGCTGATGTCCATCAAACAGGTCGCCGTGTGGCCGGCAGGGCGTGATGGTTAAAACGAACGATCGTTGTCGGGGTTCCGCGGTCGATCGGTCATCGGTCGCGCTCCCGTGTATCGGCTTCGATGACACGCGCCATGACGTCGCGCTCGACGAGCTTCTTCTTCTTGCGTGCGGTCTCGCGGAGCGCGGCGGCGGCGACGCGATCGAGGTCACGCATCGCGCCGAGCGTGGCCTCGTGAAGCACGACGATGGCGTCGGAGGCGAACACCTCGCGAGTGCAGCCGGCACGTTCCATACGCAGCCGCAGGTACTCGGTCGTATCGTCGGGAGTGAGCGCACTGACTTCGAGTCGATGATGCAGCCGCGAGTGCAGCGAACGATTGTGGCGTAGCGCGAGGCGCTCGCGAAGCTCGGGAAGACCGACGAGGATCAGCGACAGCAACGCGCGGCTGTCCCAAAAGCTGGGCATGATCCACTCCCGTGGGCACACCACGAGAGGCGGATACAGTGGCGAAGATGGCAACGAAGGAACGGCGCGCGATGCGCGAGCGCCGGGATTATACGGATGAGTTCAAGGCAGGCGCGGTGCGCCTGGTCCTTGATGAGGGAAAGAAGGTCGCTGAGGTCGCGCGCACTCTGGACCTGACGCCGTCGGCGTTGGGTGGGTGGGTGAAGCGTGCGCGTGCAGATCGTTCGGGAGGGAAGACCGGAATCACGACCGACGAGCGCGCCGAACTCGCGGCGATGCGCAAAGAGCTTCGCGTCGTGAAGATGGAGCGCGATATCTTAAAAAAAGCCGCGGCACAGGTGGCGTAGAAGCCGTCTACGCCGACGAGAACGTGTGGCTCAGCCAGAAGATGATGGCGCAGCTCTACGACGTCGAGGTCGCGACCATCAACTACCACCTGAAGAAGGTGTTCGTGGACAGCGAGCTGGAGGAGGACGCAGTTATTAGAAAATTTCTAATAACTGCTTCCGACGCCAAGACCTACGACACGAAGCACTACAACCTCTCGGCCACCATCTCCGTCGGCTACAAGGTCAACTCCGAGCGCGCGGTGCAGTTCGGCAAGTGGGCCACGCGCGTCGTCGAGGAGTTCACCATCAAGGGCTTCGCGATGGACGACGAGCGCCTCAAGCGCGGCGGCTCGGTTCTGAGCGATCGCTACTTCGAGGAGCAGCTCCAGCGCGTCCGCGAAATCCGCCTCTCGGAGCGCAAGTGCTACCAGAAGATCACCGACATCTTCGCCACCGCCATCGAACGTGACCGCGCAGGCCACAAAGCGCTTCTTCGCCACCGTGCAGAACAAGCTGCACTGGGCCATCCATGGGCAGACGGCGGCCGAGGTCATCGTCGACCGCGCCGACGCGAACAAGGAGCACATGGGGCTCCACACGTGGACCGACGCTCCCCACGGCAAGATCCAGAAGTTCGACGTGGTGGTCGCCAAGAACTACCTGACCGAGGCGGAGCTCGCGCAGCTCTCGCAGCTCTCGCAGCTCTCGCGGCTGGCGAACGCCTACCTCGACATCGCCGAGGACATGGCGATTCGCAAGCTCCCTATGACCATGCAGGATTGGGAGACGCGGTTGAACCGCTTCATCGCCGCAACCGACCGCGAGGTCTTGCAAGACGCCGAGGAAACGACCTCGCCCGAGATCTGGCTTCCCGCGCGACGAGCTCGCGTGGCATGTAGGGACGGCTGATGCCGCTTGTCTTCCTTCCCGACGTGGAGGCTCTTTTCCTGTGGGGCGATGAACCGGCGCCACGCGTCCTTTCCTCGCTCGGTCGTGAGAGCGAGGAGTGGAAGGTACGGCTCGCCACGGTGGACGGTGTTCGCGAGGTCGTCGGCGCGAAGCTGCCTTTGTTCGAGACGATGGCGAAGCTCGCGGTGGTCCCGGCCGCGGAAGTCGAGGCGCTGCCTGGATCGTTCGCGACATGGGTTCTCGCGAGCAAGCTCGCGCTCGACCTGGTTGCCCGCGAACGCGTCGTCCCCACCATCACGCGGCGCGCCGGTCGCATCGAGGCTCGCTGGGCAGCGGCGCTCGCTTCGGGCGAGGATGCCACCAAGGTCACCGCGATCGCCAGGAGCATGCCGCCCGCGGCACACGCCGTGCCCACGGGCGTCGACACGGTCGTGGCGCCTGATGCGCTCCTGCGGGCCTATCTCGATGCCGTCGTCGATGCAATCGTGCGCGCTGCCCAGGGCGGACCTGGTGCGCCGGCGCCGAAAGCGAGAGCGTCGTCCAAGCCGAGCGTCTCGTGGGATCAGCGCTGGCGCGTGGCACTCGGCAGTTCGCAGCGTAGCTTCGAGACCGACGGCTTCTCCGAGCGATCCATCGTCGATGACCTCACGCGGTGGAGCGAGCCCGCCCTCGGCGCGCGCGATCGCCTCCGCGCGTGCTTCCGTCTGGAGCTACCGCCATCGGATCGCGAGCCGTTCACCCTGCGCTTCCTCCTGCAGTCCCCGGACGACCCGAGCCTCCTCGTGCCTGCCACCGAGGTGTGGAAGTCGAAGGGGCGCAGCCTCGAAAAGTTCGGTCGCGCGTTCCGCGATCCGCAGGAATCGCTGCTCGAAGCGCTCGGTCGCGCGTCGCGAATCTACCCACTGCTCGCGGGTTCACTCGCCTTGGCGCAGCCCGCTTCGATCGCGCTCGATCCGACCGCAGCATGGACATTTCTCGGCGAAGGCGCCACGTCGCTCGCCGACGCCGGCTTCGGCGTCATCGTGCCCGGCGAGCTGACCATTACCGGGCAACGCCGACTGCGGCTCCGGATGCGCGTCGGTGGCAATGGCAAGAAGGTGGCAGGCGTCGTCGCGGGCGTGGCCGGTCTCGGGCTCGACGAGCTACTCCAGGTGGACTGGGCGGCGGTCATCGGCGACGAGGCGCTCACCGCGAAGGAGCTGACGGCGCTCGCCCGACAGAAGGCACCGCTCGTGCAGTTCCGTGGCGCGTGGGTCGCGATCGATCCACGCGAGCTCGGCGACATCCAGAAACGTCTTGCAGGCGGTTCGTCGACGATGAGCAAGCGCGAGGCGATCCTGGCCGTGCTCGCGGGCGAGGCTCGGCGCGGCGAGATGTCGGTCGCCGTGACCGCGTCGGGCGTCGTCGCCGCGCTGGTGGATCGTCTGAAGACCAGTGGTAACAAGGAGCTCGCCGCGCCGGCCTCGCTCGAGGCGACGCTGCGCCCGTACCAGGAGCGCGGCCTCAACTGGCTCGTCACGATGGGATCGCTCGGCCTCGGAGCGTGCCTCGCCGACGACATGGGCCTAGGTAAGACGATGCAGCTCCTCGCGTTCCTCCTGCGACGGCTCGAGGAGAGCCCGAGGGATCGACGTCCCGCGCTGCTCGTCGCGCCGACCTCGGTGGTCGGCAACTGGGAGCGCGAGGTCGAGCGCTTCGCGCCGTCGCTCGACATCGTGCGCCACTACGGCGCCGAGCGTGCGAGCTCAGTGAAGGACTTCCCGAAGAAGCCCGGCACGCTCGTCGTGACGACCTACGGCCTCTTGCGCCGCGACGCAGATCTGCTCGCTGGTGTGGACTGGTCCGTCGCTGTACTCGACGAGGCGCAGAACATCAAGAACGCTGCCTCCGCCACGGCGCGCGCTGCACGCGGCCTGCGCGCAGACCACCGCTTCGCGCTCACCGGTACGCCGGTCGAGAACCGCATCGCCGAGCTGTGGTCGATCCTCGAGTACGCGAACCCCGGTCTGCTCGGTCCACTCGAGTCCTTCCGCCGTGACTTCGCGATCCCGATCGAGCGCTACGGGAACGATCACGCGGCCGAACGGCTCAAGCGCATCGTCAGCCCGTTCATCCTGCGCCGCCTAAAGAGCGACCCGACGATTATCCAAGACCTGCCGCCGAAGAACGAGATGAAGGTGGTCTGCACGCTGACGCGCGAGCAGGCGACGCTCTACAAGGCCGTCGTCGATGAAGAGCTGAGGCGCATCGAAGTGGCCGACGGAATCGAGCGGCGCGGTCGCGTGCTCGCGCTACTCACGTTCACCAAGCAGATCTGCAACCATCCGGCGCAGTACCTCGGCGAGAGCGGGCCTCTGCCCAAACGCTCGGGCAAGCTCGCGCGTCTGACCGAGATGCTCGAGGAGGCGCTGGCTGCCGGAGACAAAGCGCTGGTCTTCACGCAGTATCGCGAGATGGGCGACAAGCTCGTCGAGCACATCGCCAAGAGTCTCGGCGTCGAGGTGACGTTCCTGCACGGCGGCACGCCGAAGAAAGCTCGTGACGAGATGGTGCGCCGCTTCCAGGAAGAGCTCCACGGCCCGCGCGTCTTCGTGTTGTCGCTGAAGGCAGGCGGCACCGGCCTCAACCTCACGGCGGCGAACCACGTGTTCCACTACGACCGCTGGTGGAACCCGGCCGTCGAAGACCAGGCCACGGACCGCGCCTACCGCATCGGGCAGAAGCGCGCCGTGCAGGTCCACAAGCTGCTCTGCGCGGGCACCGTCGAGGACAAGATCGATCGGCTGCTCCGGCAAAAGCGCGAGCTGGCGTCGAAGATCATTGGCGCGGGCGAGCAGTGGATCACCGAACTCGACGGGCACGAGCTGCGCGACCTGTTCGCGCTTTCGGACCGAGCGATCATCGGCGCGGACGACGACGACCCAAGTGAGGACGGTGCACCCAGGCCGCGAGCGCGGCGGAGCGCGAAAGATCGCAAGGAGGTGCGCCCATGAGCTGGAGCCGCTACGGCTGGTCCAAGCCCGCGCCGAAGAAGCCGCCGCCCGAGCGTGGGATCCGAATGAAGAAGGCGGGCACCACATGGTGGGGCCAGCGGTGGATCGAGGCGCTCGAGAGCGTGTTGCGCGGCGACGCAGGCCGCCTCGCGCGCGGCAGGACCTACGCTCGCGCAGGCCGCACCCACGATCTCGTTGTGACGGGCGGCACCGTCACGGCCAAGGTGACGGGCTCGCGGCCGACGCCGTACAAGATCGCGATCACGCTCGCGCAGCTCGGCGCGCCCGCGTGGAAGAAGGCCATCGCCGCGATGGCGCGCAAGGCTCAGTTCTCGGCCGAGCTGCTCGCCGGACAGATGCCCCAGGCGATCGACGAGGCCTTCCTCGAGGCGGGCGTGAGTCTCTTCCCGAAGCAGCGCACGGATCTCGAGACGAGCTGCACCTGCCCCGACTGGGGCGACCCATGCAAGCACGTCGCGGCGGCCCACTACGTGCTGGGGGAGGCGCTCGATCGCGATCCGTTCCTGCTCTTCGAGCTGCGTGGCAAGACCAAGGAACAGGTGCTCGATGCATTGCGCGGAGCTCGCGGTGGAGCAAGCGAGGCGGCGTCCAAGATGGGCACATCGAAGACGACCGACGCATCCGCCCCCGAGGTTACGACCGTCAAGCTCGGCAACTGCGAGAAGGCTGACTACGACCGCCCGCGCGAGACGCTCCCCGCACTGCACTTCATGTTCGACGAACCGGTCACGCACGGAGCGGTACTGCGCCAGCTCGGAGTGCCTGCCGCATGGGTGAACGCTGCCAGCCCGGCCGACGTGCTCGCGCCGATGGTGCGCGCCGCGGCCGACATCGCGCGTCAGCTCGCGCTCGCCGAGCCGACGGACGCCGAAGCCGCCGCGAAGCCGCGCACGAAGAGAGGGCGTACGCGGTAACGGCCGTACGCTGCCTTCTCGGTTACCGGCGAGGCCCACGAATCGCGAACGCAGATCGTCCACGATTTCCGGCCGCAGGTTCGTCGTGCCCCATGTGTCCGTGTTTGCTCATCTCCTCCATCAACTTCCTTACCTGGGCGTCGCTTGCTGGTCGCAACTGGCCTGCCTCTCCACCACAGTGAAGAGCACGCCGCCGACCATCGAGGCCGTCTCAGAAATGGGGCGATGGCTTCGGTGCTGGCGATGTTTTGGTCGGGCTTCGACTGCCACAACCGACCGCGAAGACGACCGCGAAGACGACCGCGAAGACGACCGCGAAGACGACCGCGAAGACGACCGCGAAGACGACCGCGAAGACGACCGCGCCCCAAAAACACGCCAACCTCTTCACGGCTCAAAGGTGCACGAACCGCGCAGTTCGACGCAACACCGGCTTCGCGCTGGCACACAACGTACCTCTTGATCACGATCAGATCAGACCCATCAGCTACGTGGGCATTCCAAGCGGAGGATTCGATGGCGACACGCAAGGGTAGGAAGCGCATCGTACACGTCCGGATCACGCTTCAGGACGAGCTGACATTCTCTCGTCGTGCTCGTGGGGCTTGATCTTCGCGATCGACGTCATGTCAGTCGCTGATGCGCGACCGCGCGGATACTCGGATGTGGACGCGGGCTCTCGTTCGAGCACGGACGGCCGTACTTTGACGCCGACTACGTTCGTGGGAGGTGTGTCAAGAAGCCCGACCGCATGGAGCACGCGCAGGTCGCCGGCGTCGGAGATGTGGAGCTCCTAGAGGTCGCTCCATGACCTGGGTCTCGGCGACATCGAGAAGCCGCATCTTCGTCGCAACACCGGCTTCGTCTCACACGCGATGGGCCTCGCACGCTGCGCGTGTGACCTCGTGGCGGAAGACAAAGAGCCGCTCGAGCTGTCGCCTCGCGAATCCTCCGCCGAAGAGGCGCCCGAGCGCTCCGAGCGGTAGCTCGTAGGTGATGTCATCGGTGAGCGTGCAGGACTCGGGTCCGAGCGGCGTCACGACGTGACGATGTAGCCACGATGCGAAGGGACCGCGCAGCATCCGATCGGCGAACATGCGACCGGGCTCGTATTCGACGTGCTCGACCTCGATCGTCTGCCAGATCGGTCCCACCTTGGTCCGTAGCACCACGTGTGTCCCGACCGCGAGCGAGCTGGGTGGGAGGATGATCTCGGTCGTCTGCCACGGCGGCTGGAGCCTCGCGAACGCATCGGGTGCCTCGTGGAACTCGAACACGCTCGCCGCACTCGCGGCAATCACGCTCTCCTTCAGAAACTTCATTCGGTCGGATACCACGCCGTGACTGTCGAGGGTCCTGCCCTGGCAAGCCGCAATGCGGGCCCGAGATCCTGCGGTCGACCTATTTTTTTCGCAGTGCGTGCAAGCGCCATCCGTCGCGCGTGCGATCGCTCGTGGTGGTGCTCACCGAATTGGTGAGCGCCTCGACGGGCGACTTCTTCTTGTGCGTCGAGCGGCCAGGCATATCTGCGCCGTAGTAAAAGCGTTGCATCACCCACACCCAGAATGCGGGACGATACATGAACAAGTCTGCCATCAGCGAAACCTGCGCTTCGTTGTCCCAGAACGTTCGGGCGGGCGCTCCCTCCTTGCGGCGCAGCTTCAGCACGTCGTTCGAGACCGGGCAGCGAGTGATGCACGCGCGACACATGTGGTCGCGTCGCGGACCGAAGTAATCGCCGGAGATCAGCCGATCACACGACGACACGCGCGTGATCTTGAAGTCGTCGAACGCGCCGACAGGGCACGCTTCGACACACAGGTTGCACGTCGAGCAGTCCGCGAGCTTCCACTCGCGATCTACGGGTGTCGGATCGTAGCGGTCGACCGCGCCGTTCAAGAACACCACGCTCAGCTTGCAGTTGAAACCGTAGCGCCGCGAGTAGAACAGCGCGTTCTTGCCGATCACGCCGAGCCCGGCGGCCACACTGAACTCCTTCAGGACGATCGGAATGCCTGCCTCGGCATCCGCGAGCGCTGCACCCTTGCCGTACGTGCGATTGATCGTTGCCGCGACGTCCGCTGCCATCGTCTCGATGAAGTAGTCCGCCGCCACGTCGCTGAACAACACCATCACGAGCACGGACTCCATCGTCTCGTGGCGATGCGTCATCCGAACTTTGCCGACGAGGTGCGTGCCGCGCCGGAGCTCGGGGCCATCTGGAAATCGAGTGCGAAGCTCGGCCGCGGTCATCACGACGGCTTCGAACGGGACGCCGGGCGGTGCGGCGTCTGCGAGCGCGAGATCGATGACGCTGCGCTCCATCACCACGTCGGGTCGAACCGCCGCGCGCAGTTTAGCCCGCGCAGCCTCGTATTCCTGCTTCATCCATGGGGTGGCAACCGTGCGGATGGCCTTCCAGTTGCCTTCCCACGCGGTGTTGATCGCTTGCGACTTGGCAAGGCGAAGCTTCTTGCGGATGTCATCGAACATCGAGCGCCAGCGTAAGCTAAGTGCGCGGTCGCGCCGCAGCGCCGCGCACGAAGTGTGCGATCAAGCTCACGATCGCTACGATCAGGAGGATGTGGATCGTGGCGGACGCTACGTGGAAGACGGTGAAGCCGAAAATCCACGCGACAGCGAAGAGGATGGCAAGTACGAGGAGCATGGTCGGTCGTGATGCACGTGACCTGCCATGCCGCGGAGCGTTGTGGGAGGCGGTACGGCACGCCCCTGTCATCATCGCTGATAGTAAAAATCTATCTAAGTCATTCGCTTATGTTGTTAAAATTATCAAGGCTGTGCGCGCATGCTGCGGCTTCCATGAATCAGCTCCGAAATATTCTGGTCGCGCTCGCACTCGCGACCGGCGTATCGCAAGCCGATGGCCCGGCGAAGCCGAATGCGTTCTGGTGGCCCGATCAACTCGATCTCTCACCGTTGCGCTCGCACACCGTCGAATCGAATCCGCTCGGTGCGGACTTCGATTACGCGAAGGCGTTCGCAACGCTCAACCTCGAAGCGGTGAAGAAAGACATCAAGCAGGTCCTCACGACCTCGCAGGACTGGTGGCCCGCCGATTACGGTAATTACGGTCCATTCTTCATTCGGATGGCATGGCATGGCGCCGGCACCTATCGCGCGGGTGACGGTCGCGGTGGCGCTGGTGGTGCGCAGCAACGGTTCGATCCGTTGAACAGCTGGCCGGATAACGCGAACCTCGACAAGGCGCGCCGGTTGCTTTGGCCGGTGAAGCAGAAGTACGGTCAGAAGATCTCGTGGGGCGACTTGATAGTGCTCACGGGCAACGTCGCGCTCGAGGCGATGGGCTTCAAAACTTTCGGTTACGCCGGTGGTCGCCCCGATGACTGGGAGCCGGACCTCGTCTACTGGGGCCCCGAGAAGAAGTGGCTCGGCGACGAGCGCCACACGAAGGGCACGCTGGAGAAGCCGCTCGCAGCGGTGCAGATGGGCTTGATCTACGTCAACCCACAGGGCCCGAATGGCAACCCCGATCCGGTGGCGTCGGCGAAAGATATTCGCGAAGCATTCGGACGCATGCAGATGAACGATGAAGAGACCGTCGCGTTGATCGCTGGTGGTCACACTTTCGGCAAGACGCACGGCGCGCATCCCGCGAACTGCGTCGGCGTCGTGCCCGCGGCAGCTCCGACCGAGGAGCAGGGCATCGGCTGGAAGAGCAAGTGCGGCACGGGCGTCGGTCCAGACGCGGTGACGAGTGGTCTCGAAGGTGCGTGGACGATGAACCCGACGAAGTTCACGACCGACTATCTCGACAACCTCCTCAACTACAACTGGGTCAAGACGAAGAGCCCGGCGGGCGCGTTCCAGTGGATCCCGGAGAAGGGCCAAGCAATGGACGCGGTGCCCGATGCCTTCGATCCCAAGAAGTCGCATCCGCCCGTGATGCTGACGACGGATCTCGCGCTCAAGATGGATCCTGCGTATCGCAAGGTCATCCAGAACTTCCACGACACGCCGGATGCATTCCGGCTCGCGTTCGCGAAGGCGTGGTTCAAGCTCACGCATCGCGACATGGGCCCGCGCGCGCGCTACCTCGGCGCGGATGTTCCGAAGGAAGTCTTGCTCTGGCAGGATCCGCTGCCGGCCGTGAATCATGCGCTGATCGATGTGAACGATGTGACCGCGCTCAAGGCAAAGCTCCTCGGCGCGGGCTTGACGGTGCCGCAGCTCGTGCGCACGGCGTGGGCCTCGGTCGCATCCTTCCGTGGCACCGACATGCGCGGTGGTGCGAACGGCGCGCGCGTGCGCCTCGCACCGCAGAAGGACTGGGCGGCGAACTCGCCGAGCGAGCTCGCGACGGTGCTCAAGAAGCTCGAGCAGGTGCAGCTCGATTTCAACAAGTCGCTCAAGGGTGGCAAGGCGGTCTCGTTCGCCGATGTCGTCGTGCTCGCCGGTGATGTCGCGATCGAGCAGGCCGCAACGCAGGGTGGCGTGACCGTCACCGTCCCGTTCCGCGCGGGCCGCGTCGATGCGACGCAGGACCAGACCGATGCGAGCACGTTCGCGAACCTCGAGCCCACGGCGGACGGGTTTCGCAACTACTACACCACCGGTCAGAAGCGCTCGCCAGCCGAGATGCTCGTCGACAAGGCGAACATGTTGAACCTCAGCGTGCCGGAGATGACGGTGCTCGTCGGTGGTCTGCGCGTGCTGAACGCGAACACCAGTGGCGTCGCGCACGGCGTGTTCACGGCCACGCCCGGCGTGCTGACGAACGACTTCTTCGTGCAGCTGCTCGACATGTCGACGAAGTGGGCGCCGTCGAAGACGGACGGTGTCTACGAAGGCACGGATCGCAAGACCAACAAGCTCAAGTGGACGGCGACGCCGGTCGACCTGATCTTTGGTTCGAACAGCGAGCTGCGCGCCATCGCGGAGGTCTACGCCGAGTCCGATGGCAAGGAGCGGTTGATTCGCGACTTCGTCAAGGCGTGGACGAAGGTCACGAATCTCGACCGTTTCGACATCAAGTAGCCCACGTCAGCTCCTGGAGCGCTAAGCTGTCCGGATGAGAGCGCGAGTGGAGCTGCGCGCGAGCTACGCGCGCCTGGCAATGGCGATGGTGTTCGCGGTGATTTGTGCTGCGATGCTGCTGTTGCCCTCGAATGGGGTCCGCATCGTGGTCGGGCTCGTCATGGCGGTCGGGCTCGTCACGCTCGGCATCCTCTCGACGCGTGGCCGGCTCGCGCTCGACGACGCCGGCATCACCGCACGAGGGATGTTCGGCACCAAGCAGATGGCCTGGACCGAGCTCGATCACTACACGTTCTGGTCGATGGGCGAGCAGACCGCGTACGTCGCGGCGGCGCAGGGTGGGTTGATCTTGGTGCTGATCATCGCGCTCGTTGCGTTCGTGACGCGCAATCGACGTGGCGACAAGAACCGCCGGTTTAATTCCGGGCAGCTCACGATCGTCAGCAAGACCGGCCAGAAGATTCACATCGACTCGCGGTGGAAGAAGCCGGTCGAGGCGCTCGAGCCGGCGTTCGAGATCATGCACGAGCAGCTACGCGCGCGGTCGACCACGGACTACGCGCCATTCGTGCTGAACGCGAACGAGCTCGTGCACGCCACGAAGGGCACGCTCGGGCTCTCCGAGGTCGAGAAGGTCACCGTCGCGACGAGCGTGCTCAGCATCAAGAAGCGCGACAAGCGATTCCGCTGGGTCGCGATGCGGATGGCGAAGATTCACAACAGCGTGCTGTTCATGCACGAGCTGGGCGAGCGTGGCCTTGTCGTCGATGCGAAGGGCGGGACGTTCGTGCCGCAAGCCGTGCTCGATACGCTGCGTGCGTCCACCGCGCGCCAGGGTGCGTTGCCGGCCGCCCGGCTGGTTCGACGCTAGTCACAGCGTTTCACTCGCAACCGCTGCACGAGCGGGCTCTACATGAGCTCGATCGGCAATTGCACCGGTTTCGCGACGTGATCCGCGTCGAAGATCTGGAGATAAAGCTTCTCGTACTGCGGCTGCGTTCCCGCCGAGAGCAGGACGGCTTGATCGTGGATGTCGGGGCCGATGAAGGCGGTCTGGTCGGCGAGCACGTGCTGCTTCGCGTCGACGATGCGGAGCTCGAGCGTCTTGGCTTGCTTTGCATCGGCGAGCCTAACTGCGAGCGTTCCATCCGTGTGGTTCATCGCGAGGCGGCCGCTGACGTACATACCGCCGCTCGTGAAATCAACGATCAAGAACACGACGCCGGGCACGATAGCGGCCAGCAGCCAGAGGCAATCCATGACGAGCGTGCCGCCCGCGATGTAGCCGCCTTGCTGACCACGGCGCTCCGGGAACAGCAGGTAGCCGCAACCCATCGTGCTCGCGCCGATGGTGATGAGAAGAGATGCAGCGATCGCGCGGAAGCAGGTCATACGATGCTCTCGTGCAAACGGCTCGCCCAGCGCAAACCCGCGAACCGGCGTCGCCCTCTGATGCGTTCAGGTACTACCGGGCGAAGTCGCACGTCTAGCTCGGGTCAGTTGCTTCGACGTAGCGTGCGAGCAGGGTCCCGAACGCGGCCACATCTTTCGCGGACCACTTCGCGAGGGTTTGCTTCAAGGCCAGGCGATGCTTCTCGACCGCGGTGACGAGCGCACGCTTGCCCTTCGCGGTGACATGGAGGTCTTGCGTGCGCGGTCGGCTCGGGTGACGTGAACGGCGCACGAGGCCTTGCGCCTCGAGCTCCGCGAGCTGGCGGCTCACCGTCGATTTGTCGAGGCCATATGCCTCGGCGAGGCTCGTTGCCGTCGGGTCTTGCGTGTTCGCGATGTACGAGAGCACCGCGGCCGCGACGAACGAACCACCGATGGTCGTGTAGGCGACCTGCTTCCGCGAATTACGGGTGAACTGCAGGATCGCGCTCTGGAGCACGGTGATCGGATCGACAGCTGCCACGTTCGCAGACTACCCCATTCGATGGAAACCTCACGGCTCGTGGTCTTTTCTCGCCGCAGCGAGCTTCTCCTTGTGAAGATCGTCGGCTTCGTTCAACGAATGACTCTGGTGCACGTCATCGTCGTTGTCGGCCAGCGCGCTCAACTTGACGTAGAACGCTTTGAGCACTTTGAGCTCCTCGGGGCTGAGATCCTCGACAACGACGAGCCGGTTGTTCGCCTTCTCGCTGCACGCGATCAACTCGTTGAGCTTCAGGTGGACGGCCAGCGTGTCCTTGTTCTGCGATTGTTGGATCACGAACACCATCAGGAACGTGACGATGGTGGTGCTCGTATTGATCGCGAGCTGCCACGTATCGGAGAAATTGCAGATGGGACCGGTCAAGGCCCAGATCACGATCACGGCGAACGCGATCATGAATGCAGCTGAGGTGCCGGTCGCCCGCGTCACCGCACCCGAAAAACGATCGAAGAGGCTGCGGTTGTGATCGTGCTGGCGATCGGTTGGTGCCTGGTGCGGAGTCTCGCCCATGGCCCGCGAGCCTAGCCCAGTGCGGATTCCGCAGTGGGCCTGCAAAGCCCGCATGTAGGCACGGCCCCTAGGAAATCGAGATAGCAGCGCAACGAACTTCGGCACGACCGCATGGAGGACCGCGGCGATCGTCGCGAGCTGCGGCAACGCGCCGTGACGCGCGCCGCTGGTAATTAATGAAGGCTGCGGCGAAGCTTGACCATGCCGCCGAGCCAGCGATCGTAGTTCTCGGCCTTCTTCACGATGTAGGTCGCCACCTTCGGGTGCGGGAGGATCAGGAATGATTCCTTCGCGAGCCCCTCGATCGTTGCTTCGGCGACTGCCTCGGGCGTGAGCACGCCGTCGATGTCGGCGCCATTCATCGTGGCGACGCCCGCGATCATCGGGGTCTGCACGGCTTGCGGGCAGAGGCACGACACCTTGATGCCATGATCGCGATGCGTGATCGCGAGGCTCTCGGCGAAGCCGATCGCGGCGTGCTTGGTCGTCGAGTACGCCGCGCTGCCGATCTGCGAGAGCAGGCCGGCCGCCGAAACGGTTTGCAAGAAGTAGCCACTCTTGCGAGCGATCATCCGCGGCAGCAATGCGGCCGCGGCATGGACGTGTGCCATCACGTTGACCTGCCATGTCCGGGTCCACTCGGCCTGGGGCGTCGAGGCCGCGTTGTTCGGATCGGTGTCGACCGGAAGGATGCCGGCGTTCGAGCAGAACAGATCGATCGGGCCGATCGTGGCCTCGATCTCTTCGACCAGCGCGGCGATCTCGGTGGCGCTCGCGACATCGACGCGGCGAGCGGTACCGTCGACGCTCGCGGCGACCGCGCTCGCTTCGGCCTCGTTGATGTCGATGACGACGAGGTGCTTCGCGCCCGCCTTGGCGAACCGCTCGACCAAGGCGCGGCCGATGCCGACTGCACCACCCGTCACGACGATCACTTTACCGGCGACTTCCATGCCGGAACGGTAACTCGGTCGAGCTCGAACACGTAGAGCGTGGTGTCGACGGTTACGGTGGCTCGCGCACTTCGACACCAACCTCGGCATCGAACGGCCGCATCCCGGTTGAGTAAGAAGCCGTTGGTGCTCGAGGTCGGCTTGGTCATGAACGGCTTCGTGGATCAGTGCCGGTTACTGGAGCGAACCGCGGATCACGAGCGAGCTCTGAACACGCAACGTGCCCGCGGTCGACGTCGACGAGAAGCCATAGATGTGGAGCTCGATCGCGCTCGCGCTCGTGACCGTCAACGCCGGTGTGCTCGGTGCGGCGGTGCTCGCCGAGATCATCGCGGCGAACGCATCGACGCTTGTCGCGAGCGAAGCCGCCGCAGGCCCCGAGCCACTCGCCTTGAGATCGAGCGAGAGCCCGGTGATCTTGAGCGAGCAACCGGCAGGCGGCGCGATCGTGAGCTTGTAGTACTTCGTGTTGTCTGCGGTTGCTTGGCTCGACCAGTTCGTCGAATTGATCGATCCAGATCCGGTGCTCGCCGTGATCGCGGCCGAACGTGTGAGCGCGCCGGCGACGATGCCGGGACCCATCGTGCCGGCGACCACCTGCACTTCGCTTCCCGTCTGGCCCGTGAGGTTCCAGGTCGCGAGATCGCCGGCGAAGCTGCAGGCGCCGCTGCCACTGCCACTGCCCGCGCTGTCGTGCGTGGTGATCGCCGCGTCGTGCACACCCGAGGCATCCCCTTCGTCGGTGCCACCGTCGTTCGACATGCGATCGGCGGTCGCGGTCGCGCAGGCGGCGATGCTGACGAGAACAAACGCGCGCATCATTGCGGGCCACCCTAGACCAGTAACTCCAGGTTGACGAGATGCATTCGCTCGGACTCTATGACCGCTACTCGCAGCACCGATTCCTCGTAGTTACGTGCGGCACGTCTCGTGCTCCTGGGTGCCGATATGACGACCAAAACGAACGATGCGACTCCTCAAAATGTCGAGTCTGACGGCACCGTGACGAAAGTCTAGACGCGATCGCCCTTGCGTACGTCCGCCTCATTGAAAATGCGAAGCCGCTACGCCAGGAGCTCGGCGTGCTCGATCAGCACGGCTGCAGGACCTTGGTACGGGCCACGTCGAAGTGAACGGGCGCTGCGCCGCGCGCGCGCGAGAACGTCGATCAGATCGAGGCGCACGGTGCCGCCGGTGAAGGGCTTGCCGGTCGCGCGATCGATCGCGAGCGAGAGCTCGAGATCTCCGTCGCCGGTGTACGGATCGATTTCGAGACCGCGTAAGCGACGCACGTCGATAACCCGCACGCCTGCTGAAGTCGTTTTCTCGTCCCACGTCCCGAGCGAGACGCGGAGGTTGCGGACCCCACCATTCGGATCGCGATGGAGCAGTGCGGCTTCGCGCGGATCGAGCCCCAGGCCCGCAGCGATGCCATGGTCGACCAGCGGGAACGTGCGTACCGCATCGCCATCGTCGCCAACCGGTGCCGAGCGCACGCCGAATGCCAGCGCACCATTGCTCGTGATCGAGAGCGGTTCGGCTACTTGATCCGAGCCGGCCGCGATCACCCCGCGCTCGTGATAGCGCGTGAGGCCCTGACGCGCGACAACCGCATCGGCTTGCGACGTGAACGCATCCCACACGCCGAGGCCATGGTGCAATAGCGCATCGCCTGACAGGATCAGCGCGCACGGCCCGGGGAGGAGTGCGCCGGCCGAAGCGAGCAGCCGCAGATCCGCGATCGCTTCGTCGATCGCGGCGACGAGCTCGAGCCCGTCAGCACGGCGAGCCTCGCGGATGATCTCGAGGCTGTGCCCGGTCGCGATCACGAGCGTCTCGACTCGCGCGAGCGTCGCTTTCCACTCGGCGTGGAAGCCGGTGCGGCACTGCATCGCGACGCGTTCGCGGAGTAGCGTGATGCGGGTCTCGAGCGTCACGTTCGATTCGGCACGACGAGCTAGGAGCTTCGCGAGTGCGATGGCGGCGTCGACGGCGGTGCCGATCGACAGCGCCGGATCGGCGAGCTCGACGCGCGCAGGTGCGGCCTGCGGAATCGTGGTCCACGCGGGGCCGACCGAGAGCCGCGCGAGCCTCGCCGCCTCGTCGACGAGCTGGTCGGGATCGCCATCATTTGCATCGATCACGACACGTGCCGTTCCGCGCCCGGCAGGCGTGTCAGCGTGAACGGTGAGTTGCCAGCGCATGCGGTGCTCCTCGCGTTGCGAACCGTCGACGACGGCGATCTCTTGATCTCGTTCGACGACGACCCAGTCGGCGAGGTCACGATGCTCGAGTGCGTGCACGATGTCGCGACGCGAGATCACGCGAGCCTCCGGCGCGCCCGGACGAGGCCCTTCGCACGCAGCCACGGCGCTTCGACCGATCGCCAGCGCGGCAAGCCGTCGAGCTCGTCGCGAATCCCGATCGTGCGCGTCGCGCTCGTCGCCTCGCCGCAGTCACCGAGGAGCTTGCCGAGCGATCCGACGAGCTCGACATCGGCATAGGCGCGCCCGGTGCGCTGTCCGTGGCTGACCTCGAGCGCGCGCTGGACCGCGACGACGATCCGATCACTCGCCGGATCGATCCGGACGCCGCGATTGCCTTCCAGAAGATAGCCATCGTCGAGTGCGAGCTCGCTCGCGGTGCCCGCACCGACCCGGAGATGCGCCGACGTGAGCTCGAGCGGCCCGGTATGGCCGGGGCGGCGCGCATGCGAGATCCGATCGACGAGCACGCCGCGATCGATGATCGGCTTGGCCGTGGCGGCCGTGCCTTCGTCGTCGAAATGGAAGCCGCCATAGGCGGTCGCGGCAGTCGCGTCGTCGGTCAGCGAGAAGGTCGGCGCGGCGATGGTGGCGCCGGTCACGAGCCGCTGTGCGACCTCGGGGCGGCGCTGTGCGCGGGCGGTGTACAGCGTGCGCGCCGCGATGTCCGCGATACTAGCGACGAGCTCGGGCGCGAGGACGAGCGCGTGCTCGCCATCGCTGAAGGCGCCGGGCGTCATCAACGCGAGCGCGGTGTCGCGCGCATGCGCGAGCTCGTCATCGTTGAGCGTCTGGTCTTCGAGCCCGCCGCTCCACGCGCGCGTCACCTCGCTGACGATCGGCCGTGTGCCGTTCCACGCCACGCGCGTGACGCCGCGGCGCACGCGGACCAGGCGCTGCTCGCGATCGCTGTTCGCGGCGACCGACCACACCCGGGCATCGTCGATCTCGACGAGCCCACTCGCGTAGACGATCCGGCTCGAGAGTCCGCTATCGCGTTTCGCGAGCTTCGCGAGGCCTTCGATCAGCATCGCATCCGTGATCGCATCGGGATCCGGTCTCGGCGTCGCGGGGCGTGCCGGGCGAGGGCCGAAATCGAGCGACGCGGGTGTCGTGTTGCCGACGAGTGCCCGCGCCGCATCGAGCACGCCATCGCGCGTGAGATCGCTGGTGACCTGCTCGCGCCGACCACGCCCATCGCGAGCGGTGAGCACGACGCCGTCGCAGCGCTGGTGGGCGACGCCGGCACCGAGCACGTCGAGCGCGGCCGCGGTGTGCTTGCGGCTGACCGCGAGGGCGTGCCCGGTCACGCCGGCGCCGTGGATCAGCGCGACCGCTTCGCGCAACCAGGTCCGGACATCACTGCTGAGATCATCGCCCGCGTGACGCGGTGGTCGAGCCGGTCCGCCACAACCAAACGCGAACCACAGCCCGTGTGCTGATGCGATCCCGAGACCGCGGAGCACCCGGCGCCGATCGACCGTCATTTTGGTCGATCGTTCTCGAACAGCGGTCCGCCACCCGAGCTCAGGACGGGGGCGCCGCGATTGCTCATCCACTCGGCGACGCGATTGAAGTCCGCGAACCGCGTGTCCTTGCCCTCGGCTTTGAGGAACGCCATCACGACTTCTTTGCCAGCGAAGCGCGCCCCGGTGATGAAGCAGTAGCCGGCAGCTTCGGTGTAGCCGGTCTTGCCCCCGATCACGTCGTAGGTCTTCGCCACGAGCGCGCGGTTCGTCGAGCTGTACTCGATCCGGTGCTTGCCACCCTGCGCGACGATCGTCTCGGCCGGATCCGCCATGATCTTTCTCAGCACGTCGTCCTCGAGAGCGGTGCGCAACGCGAGCGCCATCTCGCGCGCGGTCGAGACGTTGCCACGGAGGCCGGTCGGATCGCTGAACTTGGTCTTCTTGAGCTTGAGCCGCTTCGCGATCTTGTTCATCGCCGCGACCAGCTCGTCGCGATCCATGCCGGCCGCGCGGGCGAGGGCGGTGGGCGCACGGTTGTCGCTCGCGATCAACATCGCGCGCAGGAGGTCCTGGTTGCGGAACTTGTCGCCGACCGCGAGCCGCGTGCGTGACCCACCGCGAGCCTCGTGGGCATCGCCCTTGGTCACCTCGGTCCAGCCCTCGAGATCGAGCTCGTGCTCGCGGACAGCCATCGCCACGAAGATCTTCGTGGTCGAAGCGATCGACCTGATCTGGTCGGCGTCCTTGCCGTAGAGCTCGGTCCCGGTGGAGGCGTCCAACACGACGGCGGACGCGGATTTGACCTGAGGCAGCTCACCCCCGGCCCAGACGGGCACCGATGTGAGGGAGGCGGCTCCTACGAATACCCACAGTGCGAGTCGGCCCACGATCTAGTTCTAGCAACCGGGTTCCCGCGTCGCGACTTTTCAGCTTCTTGCGGTTACTATTTAACTGAGGAAAATCCGTGGACCCCCGGCAAGGGCCCCCGCCACAAGACGTTCTTATCGGTCAAACCGTCGGCAACTATCTGGTTACCCAGAAGGTGGGCGAAGGCGGTATGGGATCGGTGTATCTCGCGGAGCACCCGACAATCGGTAAGAAGGTCGCGCTCAAGGTGCTCCACGCCGAGTTCGCGACGAACACCGAGGTCGTCGAGCGGTTCTTCAACGAGGCAAAAGCGGTCAACTCGATCGCTCACCCGAACATCGTCGACATCGTCGACTACGGGGTGATCCAGATCGGGGCCAAGGGCAGCGATCAGCTCGTCTACTTCATCATGGAGTATCTCGCGGGCCAGACTCTCGCGCAGACCATCCGTGCCGAGGCGCCATTGCCACCCGAGCGCGCGCTCACGATCTCGTTGCAGGTTGCCGATGCGCTCGCCGCGTCGCATCGCGCCGGCATCGTCCATCGCGATCTCAAACCCGACAACATCATCCTCGTGCAGCGCGGTCGTGACGTCGATTTCGTCAAGCTGCTCGATTTCGGCATCGCGAAGCTCACGACCGAGGGTCGCTCTGGCAATCGCACGCGCACGGGCCTCGTCCTCGGGACGCCGGCGTACATGTCGCCCGAGCAGTGCGAGGGCTCGGCGAAGGTCGATCACCGCACCGATATCTACGCGCTGGGCATCTGTCTGTACGAGATGCTCGTCGGGCGCGTGCCCTTTATCGGCGAGGGATATGGCGAGATCCTCGTCCAGCACCTCACGCAAAAGCCGATCGAACCATCGCGCTATCGCATGATCTCGCCGCACATCGAGCAGGTCGTGTTGAAGGCGCTCGAGAAGCGCCAGGACATGCGCTACCCGACGATGGACGAATTCATCCGCGCGATGGCCGATCCGGTCGGGTATGTCGAATCGCATGGTGGCGTGCAAGGGTTCCTGCAGCGCACACTGATGCCGTCGACGGCGCCGCTCCCGCCGGTGCGGCTGACGCCGTCGCCGCTCACGCCGTACCCGCAGACCGGCCACTACACCCCCGCGGCGGGCACGCTCGGTACGCCGATCACGTCGTCGCCGACCACCTTGTCCTCGGCGAGTGGCCAGGAGATCGCACGACCGCGGCGCAAGGCCGGTTTCGTGATCGCGGGCGTGCTCGTCGTGGGCGCCGCGGTCGCGGGCGTCGTCGTCGTGATGACTGGCAAGAAGACCTCCGCAGCAGGCGATGGGTCGGCTGTCGGTAGCGATGTTCAGATGGCGCACGTCGGGTCGGCGGCGCCAGTCGGCAGTGGCAGTGGCAGTACGATGAACGTCGAGCACGGCAGCGCGGGCAGCGCGGTTGCCGTGATCACCGGTAGTGCGGGCAGCGCGAAGACGGGCAGCGCGAACATGGGCAGCGCGGCGGTAGAAGTTGGGAGCGCGGGGAGCGCCGCCGAACCCACCATGGCGTCGCTCACGCTAACGACCACGCCTGCGGGCGCCGAGATCTTTCTCAACGGCCTCTCGACTGGCAAGAAGACGCCGATGACGATCGAGGTCGCGCGAGGAAGCGTCTCGGCGATCGAGTTTCGCCTCAAGGGCTATGAAAATCTGTTCTTGAAAGAGATCAAGATCGACAGCGACAAGCTCGCAAAGGATGGCGCGCTCAAGAAACTGGCGTCGTCCTCGACGACGACGCACACGCATACGACGACAAAGACGCCGAAGGCGTGCGACACGTGTCTCGAACGACCTGACTGATTGAGGGGAACCATGAAGCGAACGGTGAAAAGCGTAGTGCTCTGCGCGGGTGTGCTGTGGTCCGCGCTCGCGTTCGCGGAGCCCAAGTCCGCCGACGATTGGTACAAAGAGGCCGAGACCCAATACAACCTCGGTAACTTCGACAAGGCCGCCGATGCGTTCAAGCAGGGCTACGCGCTCGAGTCGGTCGATAGCAAGAAGCCGGCGTACCTCTACAACGTCGCGCAGGCGTATCGCCAGGGCAAGAAGTGCAAGGACGCAGGCTTCTTCTACAAGCGCTACCTCTCGCTCAGAGAGCAAGACACCGCGAAGCCGCTGAAGCCCGAGAAGCGGGCCGAGATCGAAGGCTGGATCGCGGAGCTCGCCGAGTGCGAGAAGAGCCAGGACTCGATCGCGAAGAAGACGCCTGATACGACGGTGCCGCTCGGCCCGACGACAAAAGCGACTCCGACGACGACCCCCACGCCGATCAAGCCGACGACGACGGCGCACGTCGAGACCGGCACGAATACGACCACCGAGCCACTCGACGGCGGCGATGTCGACGACGACGCCGTCCATACATCCGCCACGGGCGCGGCTCCGAAGTTGCTCTCGGCGCGCTTCACCGGCGGTGTCGCGAAGATCAGCGCGGGCGGTCTCACGGTCCCGGTCGAGCCGACGTTCGATCTGTTCGTCGGCTATCCGATCGCGGTGAGCCCCGCGCTCACGATCGATGTCGGCGGCAACTTCACGTTCACGCCAGTGCCGTACACGAACGCGGCGACGATGCAGAAGAAGACGGGCACGCTGATCTCGGCGCTCGCCGATGTCGGCGCGACCTATGCCGTCGCCCCGAAGTTCGGCATTCGCGCCGATGTCGGGCTCGGCGTGCTCGCGTTCGGTGGCATCTCGGATCCGGGCAACCCGTTCACCCAGATGGGCGCGGGTACCACCGGCTCGCTCGCGATGTTCGCGGTCCGTGCCGGCGTGTCGGCGGACTACGCGGTGTCGCCGAACGTCGTCGTCACCGTCACGCCGATCGCGTTCACGTACAGCCCCGCGAAGTCGGGTCTGCGCGATGACATCAAGTCGCTGACGCGGTTCGATTTCATGCTTGGCCTTGGCTATCGCATGTGAGCTCGTACGTCCCCACAGAGAAAATGACCGGTCCGGTCGATCCGGCATGGACACAAGGGCGCCAAGGGCGCCAAGGGCGCCAAGGGCGTCAGTTGTGCGGTGCGTGCGCGGCACGAGATGCAGATCAACCGTTCAAAACCTCTGTGCCGAAGTACGAGGCGCTAGACTCCACGGGCTTATGAAGAAATGCCCCTTCTGCGCCGAAGAGATCCAGGACGAGGCGATCAAGTGCCGGTTCTGTAACTCGTTTCTTTCGGCGGCTCCGGAGGGCGCTGCGGCGGTGGCGGCCGGGTCAGGTGCACCCGCGCCGGTCGCCGAGAAATCGGCCGTCGACAGGCTGTACCCGCGAGGCGACGCGGCGACGACCGCAGGCGCGGTCAACGCTCCACTGCCGTCGGACAAGAAATCGATCTACGAGGGTAGCCCTTCGTGGAAGGCATTCATCGGGTACAACGCGATCATCATCTTCGCGGCGCTGCTGCTGATGGTGATCCTGCGTGCCGGGTTCGAGAATTCGACGACCACGCTCGGCCCCAAGACCATGCACGTGCTCGTGCCGATCGCTCTCGCGGTCGCGTTCAGCTTCGGCGTGATGTTCTATCGTAAGTCGATCAAGTTCCGCGTCACCCAATCGGTGATCGAATGGGAGCGCGGTCTGCTCTCGAAGCGGATCGACGTGCTCCAGCTGTGGCGCGTCCGCGACGTCGTCTACAAGCAGAACCTCGTCGATCGTATCCTCGGAATCGCCCACGTCGAGGTCGTCGCCTCGGATGCAACAAACCCGGATCTCGAGATCATCGGCATGCCGGCGTCGCGCCAGCTGTTCGAGCAGCTCCGCGATTCGATCGAGATCCAGCGCCAGGCCAAGAACGTCGTCGGCGTCGTCAGCTGACCGAAACTGACCAACTAACCCGCGCGGACCACATCGACGATCTCGCGCAGGATCGTGATCAGCGCCTGGGCGTCCTGACCTTTGCGAAACATCGGGCGACCGGGCGCGACCGAGCCGGCATCGTCGCCGTCGGTTTCCGAGAGGAACACCACGCGCGTCGCCATCTGCGGCTTGTGCTTCACGAGCCAGCGATAGACATCCGCACCACTGCCATCGTGCATGTGCCAGTCGCAAACGATCGTGTCGAACTCGCGGCGCTCGAGCAGATCGATCGCTTGGTTGCCGCTCTCCATCTGCGTGACGGTGTAGCCCTCGTCGAACAGATGGCGCGCCATCGCCTCGAGCAGCGGCGGATCGTCATCGACGATGAGCAAGGTCGGGCGGTCCCGGTCGCGAATGATCGGGATGCCGTGCGGTAGCGTGCGCACGCGACGGACGATCGCGGCGGCCACGCGCACCATTTCTTCGACTTCCTGGAGAGGAATTGCGAGGCAACGCCCTCCGACGATCGTGTCGAACTCGGGCGTGACTTCATCGGCGATGAACACGAACCGGTTGCGGAGGTCGGCGCGATGCGCGAGCACCCAACGATAGACCTCCCCGCCGATCGGGTGGGTCGGGTCCCACGGGGCGATCACCACGTCGATCGGCCGGTCGCCCTCGAGCGCAGCTCGAGCGCGAAACGCGGTCACAGCTGAAACCACGTCGAGCCGGCTCGCCTCGAACCAGCGAGTTAGCAAGTCGAGCACCTCTGCGGTCCCGTGGATGATCAGCGCCGTCGGGCGGCCTACTTCTGCCAACGATGAGATCATAGCTCCGAGGCGTTTGATTTGGCCTCTTCCGCAGCCTACGCTTTCATCCATATGCGACGGACTTTTCTGCTCGGCGCCACGGTGGCCGGGCTCGCCGGCTGGGCGTGTTCGGGGGGCTCGAAAGCCCCGACCAAGCCGGTAGCACCCCTCCCTGGCAACGATGCCAAGCTCGACCTACCCGGAATTCCGGCCAAGATCGTGGTCACCCAGAGCACGCCCACCGAGGGGACTTCGCCCGAGAAAAAGTCGCCGATCCTCGACGTGATGAGGGCCGAGAACGACCGCGAGATGGCCGCGCTCGCGAAGACCGGGGACCCGGCCTATTACCTGGGCTATCAGCTGGTCCAGCAGCGGATCGTCAGCATGGATGCCGAGGGTGGTGCGCTTGTCATGGACAGCGATGACACGGCGCGCAACCTCGACGTGGACATCCGCGTCGGCTCTCCTAAGCTCGACAATACCCACCAGCTCGCGGACGACTCGAACGGCCTCAATCAGCCGCTCCAGCGCCGTGGCTTGGTTCCGTTCGGCGCGGAGCCTCAGGCCCTCTCCAACGCGCTCTGGGTCGAGACCGATCGCCGCTATCACGAGGCGGTCTCCGCGCTCGGCTATGTGAAGCAGGATCAGCAGACGCTCGCCAAGAAGAGCGCCGCGGACGATGATTTCTCGCACGAGCCAGCCGAGACCCACGTCGAAGCCGAGGCCAAGCTCGAGTTCGACAAGGCCCAGTGGGCCGAGCGCCTCAAGAAGTGCTCGGCGAAGGCGCTGACCCCGGCCGGCAAAGCGACCCGCGGGACGTGCGGCGTCGTGTTCCAGCTCAACACCAGCTACTTCGTGAACAGCGAAGGCACGGTGATCCAGCAGTCGTGGACCAATGCGCAGCTGTCGGTTTCGGTCGGCGTGAAGGCCGACGACGGCATGAACCTCAATCGCCTCGAGCAGCGGTTCGGGCGCATGCCTACGGATCTCCCGAACGACGGCGAAATCGACAAGATGATCAAGACGGTCACCGGTGACCTCGATGCCTTGCACGAGGCACCACTCGCCGAGCCCTACGTCGGTCCCGCGATCCTCGAAGGTCGTGCCGCCGGCGTATTCTTCCACGAAGTGTTCGGCCATCGCATCGAAGGTCATCGCCAAAAAGATCTGACAAGCGGCCAGACCTTCGCGAGCTACGTCGGCAAGGACATCGCGCCCGAGTGGCTCTCGGTCTACGACGATCCGGAGCTCGTCACGCTCAACGGGATCCAGCTCAACGGCTTCTACCGCTTCGACGATGAAGGCGTGCGCGCGCACAAGGCGGCGCTGATCGATCGCGGCAAGCTTGTCGGTTTCGACATGGGCCGCAACCCGATTCCGGGTTTCCCGCACTCGAACGGTCACGGCCGGCGTTCGCCGGGGCTGCCGCCGGTCGCTCGCCAGGGCAACCTCGTCGTCGAGGCGGCGAAGTCCGTCGAGGGCGCCGAGCTCGAGAAGATGTTGATCGAAGAGGTGAAGAAGCAGGGCCGACCGTACGGCATGATCTTCACCGACATCAGTGGTGGCTTCACGAACACCTCGGCGTTCGCGCCGCAGGCGTTCAAGGTCAACCCGGTGATGGCGTTCCGGCTGTACCCGAACGGCAAGAAAGAACTCGTGCGTGGCATCGACATCAGCGGCACGCCGCTCGTCGCACTGCAGTCGATTCGCGCGGCGAGCCGCGAGATCGAGACGTTCAATGGCGTGTGTGGAGCAGAGTCGGGCTGGGTGCCGGTCTCGGCCTCGGCACCGTCGCTGCTGATCGAAAAGATCGAGGTCGAAAAGGGATTTGTTCCGCCGGATCGCCCGCCGATCCTCGATGCGCCTGCGGCGTCGATCAAGCAGTCGGAGAAGCCGTGAAGCGAATTGTCTATCTCGTCGTGTTGAGCCTCTTGCCGGCCGCGCCGTCTTCCGCGAAGAAGATTCCACCGCCGGCCGAGGCCGTGGGGGAGCCGTCGAAGGCCGTGACGAACGAGATCGTCGATGCGATCGCCGAGGAGATGAACCGCGACACCAAGCTGTTGGTGATTCCGGGCGCGCCACGGCCGTATTCGATCTCGTACAAGATCACCGAAGTCGACGTCAACGATGTCGCATCGTCGCTCGGCCAGACCACGTCGAAGCGCAACCGCCACTTCGTCAACCTCGAAGCGCGTGTGCGCGTCGGTAGCCCCGATCTCGACAACGGCAACTTCGTCGTTCCCGAGGCGGCGGAGTACGACGGCACCGCCGCGATCAACTTGCCGCTCGAGGCGACGCCGCGGATCGCGAAGCGCGCCGCGTGGCTCGTCACCGACAACGCGTACAAGGAAGCGCTCGTGCAATTGCGCGCCAAGCTCGAGGCGCGCAAGGCCGGCGGTTCTCAGCAACCGACCGATGTGCCGTCGTGGACCTCGGAGAAGCCGGTCGTCAGCGATGCGCCGATCCTCGTACCGCCGCTCGAGACCCTCGACGAGCTCGAGGGCCGCGCGAAGGCGCTGTCCGCGGTGTTTCGCGATCAGCCCGCGCTGCGTGCCTCGCACGTCTCGGTCACGAGCTACCTCGAGCGTCGCTGGTACCTCACCACCGAAGGCACCCGCGTCACCGATACGCGACGCGCCAGTGGTGTCGTGATCGAGGCGAGCGGCCAGGCCGACGACGGCCAGCTCGTCCACGACCACTTCCTGCGCTACGGCCACACCGCGAAGGATCTGCCGAGCGACAAGGACCTCGAGGGCGAGACCAAGAAGCTCGCCGCGAACGTCGTCGCGCTCGCGAAGGCGCCGGTGATTCCGCACTACAGCGGCCCGATGCTGTTCGAAGGCGAAGGCGCGGTCGGCATCATCCGCAACACGCTCGCGCCGCACCTCGGCGGGACGCCGGTTCCGGAAGGCCTCAATCCGCAAGAAGCAAAGACCTTCGGTGGTGCGTTCGCAGGCGAGCTCAACGAGCGCGTGCTGCCGACAAACATGACGGTCACCGACGATCCAACCGCCCAGACCGGCGGCGGCAAGGCGCTGATCGGAGGCTACAAGATCGATGACGAAGGTGTCGCCGCGCAGAAGATCGAGGTGGTTAAGAACGGCTTTCTGAAGTCGTTCCTCACCACCCGCACGCCCTCCGCAAAGGGCCAGAGCTCCAACGGTCACGCGCGCAAAGCGGTCGAAGGCACCGGCGGTGCGTTCCATGGCAGCACCACGAACCTGTTCGTCACCGCGAAGGGTGGCGTGTCGCGCAAGGCGCTCGAGCAGAGGCTGATCGCGGCCGCGAAGGCCGAAGGCAAGAAGTACGGCATCATCATTCGCCGCTTTGACGATGCGGCGGTCACTGGCTCGCCGGACTTCACGCGCCGCGAGCTCGTGCAGATGCTGAAGTCGACCGACCAGCAACTGCCGCCGCCCGCGACCCAGGCCTATCGCGTGTTCCCCGATGGCAAGCAAGAGCTCGTGCGTGGCGTCCAGCTCGCCGAGGTGCCGGTCAAATCGTGGAAGGACATCATCGGCGTCTCCACCGACGTGACGACCTACAACTTCCTCGCGGCGCCGGAAGGTCAGCTCGAGCTGCGGCTGACCGGCGGAACGTCCGATGGCTTCGTGCCGTCGAGCGGGATCGAGAGCGGCGTCATCACGCCGGACTTGCTGTTCAAGGATCTCGACTGCGAGTCCTCGACAGCAGGTCGCCGCCCGCCGCCGCTCGTCGCCAAGCCTGGCGCGTAGTGCTGCGGCTACACGCCACCGAGCCACGAAGCCGAGCCAACGGGCCTGGCGCGCGGTTCGTGGTGTGGTTTCAAGGCTGTACGCTCGGTTGCCCCGGGTGCTTCAATCCAACGACGCACGGAGCTGGTGGCAGCGAGACCACCGTCGAAGCGGTGCTCGCCGAGGTCGCCGCTGTGAACGGCATCGAAGGGTTCACGCTCTCCGGTGGTGAGCCCCTGCAACAACCCACCGCCGCTGCAGTTCTTCTCGCCGGCGCACGCGCGCTCGGCTTGTCGACCTTGATGTTCTCGGGCTACACGATCGAAGAAGCCCGCGCGTTGCCCGGTGGCCCGGCAGTGCTCGCGCAGCTCGACGTCCTTATCGACGGTCGCTATGTCTCGACCGAGCGCTTCGCGGAGGGCCTGCGCGGCTCGAAGAACCAACGCATCCACTTACTCACGTCGCGCTACTCGCTGGCTGATGTCGAAGCGACGCCGGTCGCCGAAATCCGGATCGGCAAGACCGGCGAGATGATTCTGACCGGCGTGAATCCGCTCAAGCTCAGACCGTAGTCCCCTAACAGCGACGGTAACGGCTCTCGCCACCGTCTGGATCACCGAATATCCCTCGCTGCCTATATGATTTCGGGATGTTGCACGTCGTAAAGCGACGAATGAAGTAACGTCCCCAGGTTTGCCCTATTTTTGCCTACTAGTTCTGAAGCGCTCAGTTGGTGCCGAGAATGTCGCGTGTCAGGGCTTCGAGCCAGACGAGCGCGGCGACGAGACCGTCGAAGATGATCTGGTCCTTGCCTCTGGTCGCGAGGTAGCCGGGCGCACCGCCACGGACGCGACCGCGCGGATCGTAGAGCAGCCAGTCTTCGGGCTGGCCCCAGCTCGCGAGCGGGACGCAATCGGAGAGACCGCCCGAGGCGTACTCGGCATGAACGAAGTGATGGGCGCGCTGGGCAAGCGAGGTGGGGTCGCGATAGTCGGCGGTCGCGAGGAATTCGCGATCGAGCAGGCGCATGCCGTTCGTGATCGAGAGAAAGGCGCGGTAGTCGTTCGGTAGCGAGACCTTGGCGGCACGCTCGGCGTCGAGGATGGTGTCGAGACGTGCGGGTGGGCGGAGCTCGACCTGGCCGCCGAGCTCCTCGAGGACGACGAGCAGCGAATCGAGGGCAACGCGCACGGTTGTGCGATAAGGCTCGACGTCGACGGGAATCTGAGGCAAGTCGGCGCGAGCGAGGAGGACTGCAACGTCGGGATCGGTAATGTAGGGCGCGAAATCGGGCTCGCGTCGGAACTGGGCGGGCGTGGCGCCGGCCGCGAGTGCGGCTTCGACGGCGCCAAGCATCGCGACCTTGTCGCGCGTCACCGCGTACGCGCAGGCGATCTCGAACAGGAGCTCGGCGCTCGCTGCTTCGGGAACGGCGGCGTGGAGCTGGGCGATGCGATCGCGATCGACACCGACCGCGGTGAACGCGTTGCGCAGGAATTCCTGGGCGTGGAAGCCGAGCTGGCGGTCGCCGAAATCGGACCAGCGATGGAGCACGAGATCGAGGAGCTCTTTGACCTCGGCACCACCGCGCGACTCGCGCGCGATCGGGAGCAAGAGGAGCTGCGCGCTGCCGAGCGCGATTTCGGCTTGCTGGTCGGTCGCAGGGCCTTTGACGCTTTCGAGGAAGCGGCGAAGTGCGGCGATCGGGTGCGGATCATCGAGGATCTCGACGACAGGCGAGCTGCGCGCCGACCAATCCTTCGCGCTCTTCCTGCGGCCGGGGGTCAATGACAGCGCGAGGTCACCGATCACGAGAGGAATCACATCAGCTTGAGTGACAACCACCGCGAGGTTCGGCTTCTCGATCTGCGTGATCTTAGCCGGCGAGCGGCGCTTAACCGGCTTCGGCTTCAGCTTCGGCTTCGGCTTCGGCTTCGGCTTCGGCTTCGGCTTCGGGATCCGCTTCGGTGGCGCCTTCGCAGCCGGCGTTGACGTTGGCTTGGTCTTCGACGGTGCCGCCTTCGCTTTCGAGGGCGACGACTTCGCGCTAGCGGCGGCTCTCTTTTCCTTTTTCTTCTTCGCGGCCACCACGCGCCCTCCTACTTCTTGAACATCCCTGCGTGGTACTCGACGATTTCACCACGCACCGCCGAGGCGGCGACCGTGAGAGGCGACGCGAGGAACAGCTTCCCCGGTCCCGAGCGCCCTTTGTAGTTGCGGTTGATCGCCGACACGGTGACCTGTGCAGCTTGGTCCGAAACACCGGGACCGCAACCGATACACGCACCACATCCGGGTTTGATCACCTCGACGCCCGTGCGCGCGAACAGCGCGGTGTAGCCGCGCTCCTTCGCGTATTCCTCGACGTCACTCGAGCCGAACTGGATGAAGAACTTCACGCCATCGGGGATCTTGGTGCCCGCGGCTTCAGCCTCGGCGATCACGTGCGCGTACATGTCGATGTCGTCGCGCTTGCCAGCGGTGCACGAGCCACCGTAAGCGATGTCGATCTTGACCTGCCCGATTTCGGAGACCAGAGCGCCGTTCTTCGGATCGCTCGCGATGCCGCGATCCGGATCGCCGGGTGTGGCGACCATCGGCCTGATCGCGGCGAGATCGATGCGGTGGATCCCACCGGTGTGCTCGGCGCCCGGATCCGGCGCGAAAGCCTTCTTGCGGAGGTCCGCGAGCTCGACGCCGGGACGGTGAGCCGCGATCCACTGCAGCATCGTGTCGTCGACTTCCATCACGGCGCCGCGTGCCGAGCACTCGGTCGCCATGTTCGCGAGCGTCGCTCGTTCGTCGGGCGACATCGCGAACAGACCGCTACCACCGAACTCCATCACGCGGTTGAGCGTGTCCTCGCGCTTCGCAAACGTGGCGAGGAGGTGGAGCATCACGTCCTTGGCCGTGGCGCCGGGCTGCAAGGTTCCAGTCAGTTCGAATCGGATCGATTCCGGAACCGCGAGCGTGGTGAACCCCCAGTAGAGGAGGGCGGCATACTCCGTCGCACCGACGCCCCACGCGAGAGCGCCCGAGGCGCCACCCATGCACGTGTGCGAATCGGTCGCTTGAACGAAGTCGCCCGGATCGATGAAGTGCTCGCGCGCGACCTGATGACAGATGCCGGGCGAGACGCCGTCGACGGCGCTGAAGTTGCGAACACCGGTGCGCGCCGCAAACTCCTTTTGCTTCATGCGGAGTACTTCGATCTTCGCGGCAAACTTTGCCATCGCCGGCACGCCGGTCGCGTAGATCAGGTGGTCCTCGAACACCGCAAACTTCGCCGGATTCTTCAGGCGGTAGTCGCCGTACTCCTCGGTCAGGAACAGATCGACCTGCGCGGTCGTGAACTCGTGCGAATAGCCCGCGTCGACGCGCACCAGCACGGCGTCGTTCGGCTTGACGTACTCACCCTGGCCGGGAAGCAGCTTCGACGCGAGGATCTTCTCGGTCAGGTTCATCGGCCGCTCGGGGGTGCCGGGCGCCGGGACCGTGATCTCTTTCTTGTCGAGCCGTGCGCAGAACTGCAAGAGACCACCGCTCTCGATCATCAGCTTCGTGATGGCGTCGTGGCCGGCGGTGAACTCGGAGAGCTCGATGCGCTCGCCCGCTTCGAGGCGGCGGAGCATCGCGTGGTCGCCCATGAGCTGACCGATGTTGATATTGTTGCGCGCGTGGATCGGTGCGAACGAGCTCGCGATCGCGAGCTTGGAGCCCGAGAACACTTCGCACTGCGCGGCCTGCTCGCGGCTCGAGCCGACCCCCTTCTGCGAGCCGGCGACGATCACTTCGAAGTTGCCTGCGGCGAGCGCATCGGGAGCGAACTGGCGCTCGCCATTCACGATCAGCCCGGCGTAGGCATTCTTCGCGATGTCTTTCGGGTCGAAGTCGAAGCACACCCAGGCCGGGGTCATCGCGTCGGTGTTGATGTCGTCGAGGAGGTCATCCGCGGAGACATCGTTCGACGTCAGCGTCAGCGTGCCTGCGAGCTGCTGGCGCAGCTTGTCCGGATCCTTCGTGAGGTAAAGGACTCGCTTGCCGGGCGTCAGCGAAAAACTACGATCCGCCATCGAGGGTGAACGTACCACCGCAGCTAGCGTAGGGAAACGCGCCTGGAACGCGGCGCCTGGAACGGTGTCGATCCGCTGCCCGCCTTCAACGTCTCCGACGTGACCGGATGCGTCGTAGTCACGGGTCGCTTCTCTGGCGGCGGCGCCGGTGGTGGGCCGACACCCAGGTGCGCGAGCCGTACCTCGCTGCGCGCGGTGTTCACGTCTCGAACGCGAGCGCGGCGTCTATCGGCGAACCTCCGAGATGCGAAACGCCCTGACGATCGTCGCCGATGCGATGCGCCTGCTAGGCGGTTCGCGCTAGCATCACCGACGATGCGTCTCGTGGGACTCGTGGCGTTAGCTGCGTGCAGCTCCGTGCCCGCGGCCACGACCGAATTCTTCGGCCCGACCGTCGAGCCGCCGCGCGGCCTGATGTGGATCCAGCCCGGCATGAGTACGGCCGAAGCGATGCGGCTCGTGCCAAACCTCCACGAACCGGCGAAGAAAGGCGTGCGCGACGAGCTGATCCTCGACATGAACGTCAGCGACGTCCAGCTCACGGTGCGGCTCGATGGTGGCACGGTCTCGAGCATCGTCGCGATCGTGCAAGGCCACGGTGCGCGCGACCTGCTGACCCGCGCGTGGGGGCCGCCGCAGATCGCGCACGATTCGCTCGGTCAGCCCGAGGTCACGTGGGCGAGCGAATCGACGGGCTGGAAGGTCAAGCTCGATTGTCTCGAGCGCAACTGCCTCGTCGAATACACGCCGTATCACGTGCTCACGTCGGAGTTCTTCGGCAGTCACGTCATCCCGCCGGGTGACCTCGCGAAGCTGCGCGTGGGCATGAAGCTCGCCGATGCGCGCTCTCTCGCACCCGGCATCATCGCGAGCCGCACGGGCATTCCGACCAGCGTCGACGGTGTCCGGGAGTTCGTCGCGATCGACGACAAAACCGGCGTCGTGCGCTCGATCTACCTCAACTTGCCGCCGCACGCGGAGGACCTCCTTGCCGAGGCCTGGAGCGAGGGCTGGAAGGCGAGCGAGCTCGGTCATCCCGTGCTCGTGTGGCCCGATCCCACGACCGGATGGCGCGCGACGCTGCGCGATGCGCTGGGCTATAGCCACGATCTCGCGTACGACAACTTTATTCCGGCGGCGCACCTGCTCGGCGATCAACCGGATTCGATCGATGCACTACCGCAACCGATCCTCGGCAAGACCATCGACGAGGTGAAGAAGGCGTACAAGGACGAGCTCGCGCCGGGCAAGGAGCTCGCGCTACTGCTCTTGCCCACGGAGTGGGAGCGCGTCGGCACGCGCGTCGTGCTCGTGCCGGGTGGCGGTCGCATCAGGGAGCTGTCGTTCTCGCTGCCGTACAAGCCCCACCCCGAGGCGCGCGACGTGTTCCTCGAAGCGTTCAAGACCAAGTGGGGCGAGCCCAAGGAACAGGACGACAGGGGCCTGCTGTTTCACGAAGACGATCCGCGGATCGAGATCCACGACGACCCCGAGCACGGCGCGTGGGTCGTCGAGATGCGCTAAAAATCGAGCGCTTGAAAAAGAGGCGCTCGTGCGGACGTGGTTCGGGTCGCGGTGACGGACTTGGTCGTGGCGAGGCTGCGATGACCACGATCGCGACCGAGTTCGCGGACTGGTCGCCGGCACTCACCGCGGCCGAGCCCGTGAAAATTCACGACGTCATCCACGGTGAGCGCTCGTCCACATCGCTGCTCGAATTCTTCGGCGCTGCCTAGAACATCGGAACGGGAGCGCACGGCCCGCAACGAGGCGACAGGTTCATTGTCGAATCATCGGTCGTTAGCTTGTCGTAATCGGCCTGAACGTACGACGCCTGGCCGTGTCGGACGAGGACCAAGGTCGCCATCAAAAATACATGCGGCAGCTAGCGCAGTAGAACCGGAGATGTTCTTCGACCCACGCCATCGGCGCCTCGCATTGCGGGCATGCGGGCGTGGGCCCCGAGGCGACGGACTTCTTGGGCGGCGGTAGCGACGATGGTGCCGTCGAGAACGGAACCTCGGCGGCCTTGGTCGGCGTCGGGCGGGGCTGCACGGTCGTCGAGGCCGACCGATCCGGCGTCGCGCGTGCGGCCGGTTGTTGTGCGGCATGCACCGTCGCGACTTCATCGCCGGGCGTCGAGATTTCGAGACGCGGTGTGGGTGGCAGCGTCGGCCGTGTCGGCCGTGTCGGCCGCGTCGGCCCTGTCGGCCCTGTCGGCCCTGTCGGCCCTGTCGGCCGTGTCGGTGCGATCGCGACCGGCGAAGGTTGCGTCGCTGCTTCCGCGAGCGCGGCCGCGTGGTGCTCCGGCGTCGCGGGTGCGGTCGGCGCCTCGAACAAGCCTTTCTCGACTCGACGCGTGAGTGCTTCATCGCTTGGTCGCGACGGCGGAACCTTCGCGGCGAACGGCGAAGGGATCGTAGCGAACGGGCTCGGCGCCGTGCTCGTGGTGTTCGAAGCGTTCGAGGTCGAGGCCGGCGACGGCACACTCGGTCTGCCGGCGCGCGGCGCGGGTGAGCCGCGGCTCGCCGTGACCGGTCCATTCTTGGCGGCGAGTGGTGCGAGCGGTGCGCGCGCCGTCATGATCGGCGTGACGTGCGCGGCACTCGGCGCGACCGGGAATGGCGCTGCGGGTGCGCTCGGATCGGGTGTAACGCGCCTCGGCGTCGAGAACGCGCTCGCATCCATCGAGCTCGGGGTCCTGTTCATCTCCGAGCCAGCAAGCTCGGGCTCGACGCGTTCGATTCCAATCGTCGGCGCGGAATCGCGCGGCGAGAATGGTGCGGCGACCGGCGCAGAGGCCGGAGGTAACGAGGTCGGCTTCGGCGGTGGCCCGGGGCGCGACGGCGGAGGCAAGGAATTGCTCGCCTTCGCTGGTGGTAATTTCTGGGGCGCGGATGCCTGCGCCGGCTGCGCCGGCGGCTCGGTGCGCCCGAACGGTGTCGTCGCCAGCCGCGCCGCGCTCTCGCTCCGCTGGGGCAGCGGCGGCGGTGGTTCGATCGGCGGTTGCTCGCTCGAAGGCAGATCCGCGAGCTGTTGTTGCGTGAGCAGAGGTGCGAGCTCGGTGTGCGCGATCCCGATGGCGTGACGTTCCTCGTCGAGCTTCTCCGGCGCACTCAGCGTCTCGTTCGTCGCATCGTCGAGCTGCTCGAGCGCGCTCAAGGTCTCGTTTGTTGCGTCACTCGGTGCGGGACCGGCCGAAAAAATCTCGGTCGCTTCCTCACCACCGCCGAGCGGGCCCTGATCAGTCGTCGCGTTCTTTTGCGCCAGGGGTGCCGAGATCATGTTCTCGCTCTTGTCGAACAGGCGCTCCGATCGGCGATGGGTCGTCGGCGCATCGGTCGCCGATTCGAGTCGCGCTTGATAGCGCGCCTTTGCGTCGGCATCGACTTCGACGGCGGTCGAGGTCTCGGGCGGATCATTGTAAACGGGTGGAGGCGGAACAGCTGCCGCGAGCGTGGGGTGCTTCGTGCTGCGCGCGCCACGCTCTGGCGCGGGCACGCGCGTTTTGAGCGACCCCGTCGGGCGCGGCGGGCGTGGCGGTGCCGGTGATGCCCTGCCGCGCATCGATGTGGTCGGCATTTCGATCGTCGTGGGCGCCATGGGTGGAGGCATCGCCGGTTGCGATCCGAGCTCGTGCTCGAGATCCTCGGTCTGGTCGATCTGGCGCGCCGGGCTCTGCGCGAAGAGCTCGCCGGGCGCGCCGAATCGACCGCCGCCGCCGACGGGCGCGAACGGATCCGCACCGACGAATGCGGCGACGGGGACGTGGGCCGATGCGGAATCGCCGGGCGTGACCTTGTCGGACGCGCGCGGCGCGGTGGGCTGATCGCGCGGCGGCGGCGGGTAGATGGGTGCGAGCCCGGGTGCCGCACCGGCATTCTGCATGTCGTAGAGCGGGCGCAATGCGGGTGCGCTCTCGAACAACGGCGTGTGCGTTTGCACCTGACCGAGCCCGGGATTGCCAGCCGGCGCTTGAGGCGTGCCGCCTTGGCCTTCGCGCAACAACTCGCGCACGTCGAACGCGGGCTGCTGCGCCTGCCGAGTCTGCTGCTGCTGGATCACCGATTGCGACGGCTTCAAGCGCAGGGGTTCGCGCCGCACCCGGAACGCCGCGATTGTCGCGAGCAGCGCCGAGCCGACACCCGCACCGACCGCCATGAGGCCGATGCCGACGGGCATCAACACCTGGATCGAGATCCGGAGATCGGGACCGTGGATGAAGATCGTCGCCGCGCCCGCGCTGATCAGCAGGATCTCGAACAGCAACAGCCTCGCGAACAGCTTCCGGCGCTCACCGATCCGCGCCGCGGAGATCGCGAGCAAGAGTGCGGTGAATGCGCCGAGGCCCAGCGCGGCCATCTCGGCGATGCTGACGACAACTAACGAGTGATTGGTGTCGAGCTCTTCGCACTTGATCTCGCCCCCGAGGTTGCAGCCATACGCGCCTAGCAAGCCGACGTGGATCGCTTTGAGCTCGAGCTCGCGACCTTGGACCACGGGGTGGCCGTCCCACCATCCGGGCACGACCTTCGGGACGAGCCCGCCGGCGAGTGCCGTCGCGAACAGCAGCGCCGCCACTAGCGCGAACAGCGCGCCCAAGGCGCGAGGGGCCATACCCGAACGTTATCACGCAGCCAGCGAAGCGATCGCATTCACGGCCGCCACCGCAGACGTGGCGGTGCGGAACAGTGCGCGATTTTCGGGCTTGAGCACGCCCGTGCGAACGGCGTGGTCCAGAAACTGGCTCATCGAGGCCCAGAACCCGTCGAGATCGAGGAACACGATTGGCTTGTGGTGATAGCCGAGCTGGATGCCGGTGAGCACCTCGAACGCTTCTTCCAGGGTCCCGAGACCGCCGGGCCCGACGACGAAGGCGTCGGCCTTGGCGAACATCATCGCCTTGCGTTGATGCATCGTCTCGACGACGTGGAGCTCGCTGAGCCCCGCGTGCGCCACTTCTATATCTACCAGCGATTGCGGAATCACGCCGATCGCACGGCCTCCCGCGGCGAGCTGCGCATCGGCGAGCACACCCATCAAGCCGCGCCGCGCACCGCCGTACACGAGGGTCAGATCGCGACGGACGAATTCGCCGGCGAGCTCGCGGACCGCATCCGCGAATGCCGGCACACCCTCCGACGACGACAGGTACACGGCTACCGAGCGCACCATCGCGAGAGTAATATCACGGCGTGAAGCCGCTCCTCTGGCGAGAGAGCTCGTTTGCCGAGCTCTCGGTCGACGAGCTCTACAAGATCGTCGCGCTACGCGAGCGCGTGTTCGTGGTCGAGCAAGCGTGCGCGTATCAAGACGCTGATGGCCACGATCAGGCGTCGCGGCATCTGTGGGCCGAGCTCGACGGCGCGATCCACGCGTACCTCCGGATCGTGCCGGCCGGCGCAAAATTTGCGGAGCAGAGTCTCGGTCGGATCATCACCGCGCCCGAGGCGCGCGGCACCGGACTCGGCAAGGAGCTCGTGCGCCGCGGCATCGCAGCATCGGACGGTGTGACGATCCGGATCGGTGCTCAGGCCCACCTCGAACGGTTCTACAGCGGCTTGGGGTTCGCGCGAGCATCTGGCCTCTACGACGAGGACGGCATCCCACACATCGAGATGCTCAGGCCCGCTGGGTCCTGAACGCCGATCCGAGCACCAACCACAGGCTCGCGAGCACGAGCACGATGGCATCGCGCTGGGTGGTCGCGCCGCGACCTGCGGTCAGGGCGGGGACCGAGAGCACCTTCCAGACATCTCGCAACAGGTACGTCCCGATGCCACCGATGATCACGCCGCCGCCGAGGCCGGCAAAGCCAACGATCCGGAAGTACGGCAGAAGCGCGGACAGCACCGCCACCGCGAAGAAGATCACGATCCATTCGGCGGGCGCATAGATGTGCAGTCCGAGCCAGAGTGCGAACGCCACCGCAAGCACGTGCGCTAGCACGCCAAACCACCTCGGAACCGCCGCCATAGATTCCCAATATAGCGAACCTCCCCACCAATTGCGCGTCGGGGGCGCGCATGGTTGGATGCGCCAATGCGTATGATCCTCGTCGGCCCGCCGGGAGCAGGCAAAGGCACCCAGGCTGCACGCCTCGTCGATACGTTTCGGATCCCCCATATCTCGAGCGGCGACATGCTTCGCGCGGCAGTGAAAGAGGGAACTCCGATGGGTGTCGAGGCTGGCCGCATTATGAACCTCGGCCATCTGGTCCCCGACGAGCTGATCATCGGCATGATCCTCGAGCGGATCGCGAAGCCGGATTGCGCGACGGGCTTCATACTCGATGGCTTTCCGCGCACGCGGCCGCAAGCCGAAGCACTCGACGCTGCGCTCGCGACGGCGCACGTCAAGCTCGATGCGGTCGTCTTGATCGAAGTGCCCGATACCTTGCTCGAGGAGCGCGCGGTCGGTCGCAGGAGCGATCCAAATACCGGCACGATCTATCACCTCAAGTACAACCCACCGCCGGCCGACATCGTCGAGCGCCTCGTCCATCGCACCGACGACACCGTCGAAGCGGTCGCGAAGCGAACCGCGAAGTATCACTCCGATACTGGGCCGATCATCCCCTACTACCAGGACAAGGGCATCTTGAAGCACGTCGACGGTGTTGGTGATCCGGATGTCATCACGCAGCGAATCACCGCGGTCTTGGCCAACTGATGGCCGGCTTCGATCACAAAGCCATCGATCCGAAGTGGCAAGGGTTCTGGGACAAAGAGCAGACGTTCCTCACGCCCACCGATCGCACCAAGCCGAAATACTATGTCCTCGACATGTTCCCGTACCCGTCGGGCGACGGGCTCCACGTCGGTCATCCGAAGGGCTACACCGCGACGGATGTCGTCGCGCGCGCGAAGCGGATGATGGGATTCAACGTGCTGCGCGTGATGGGCTGGGACAGCTTCGGCCTTCCCGCCGAGCGCCGCGCCGAAAAGACCGGCGAACAGCCGAGCGTGATCACCGCGCGTAACATCGCCACGTTCAAGTCGCAGTTGAAGAAGCTCGGCCTGTCGTACGACTGGACGCGCGAGCTCGCGACCAGTGATCCCGCTTATTACAAGTGGACGCAGTGGATCTTCGAGCTGCTATTCGAGCGCGGCCTCGCCTACCGGGCAGAAGTTGCTGTCAACTTCTGCCCGGCGCTCGGCACGGTGCTCGCGAACGAAGAAGTCAAAGACGGCAAGTATGTCGAGACCGGTGATGAGGTCGAGAAGCGGCTGCTCAAGCAGTGGATGCTAAAGATCACCGAGTACGCCGATCGGTTGAGCGAGGATCTCGAAGGGCTCGACTGGCCCGCGGGCACTCACATCGCCCAGAAAGATTGGATCGGTAAATCGATCGGCGCGACCATCAAGTTCGCGATCCAGCATCCGCCCGCCCGAATCGAGCCCGACATCACGGTGTTCACCACGCGGCCCGATACGCTGTTCGGTGGCACGTACGTGGTGGTCGCCCCCGAGCTCGCGATCGTCGATGCGCTGACGACGGAACCGCAAAAGGCGGCGGTCGCCGCGTATCGCTCTGGCGTCGACAAGCGCAGCGAGCGCGATCGCACCGTCGAAGCGGCGGATGCGCCGAAGACCGGCGTGTTCACCGGCTCGTACGCGATCAATCCGGTCAACAAGAAGCTGCTTCCGATCTGGATCGCGGACTACGTGCTCGCGAGCTATGGCACGGGCTCGGTGTTCGCGTGTCCCGCGCATGACGAGCGCGATCACTCGTTCGCGAAGAAGTTCGAGCTGCCGATCATCGAAGTAGTGAAGGGCGGCCCAGGCGGTGAAGACGTGCAAGTTGCGCCGTATCTCGGCGATGGCCCGCACGTGAACAGCGAATTTCTCGACGGTCTCAAGATCGAAGAGGCGAAGGCCAAGATCATCGCGTGGCTCGTCGAGCATCACGTAGGCGAGGGGACGATCCGCTACAAGCTGCGCGATTGGCTGTTCTCGCGCCAGCGTTACTGGGGGGAGCCGTTCCCGCTGATCGAGCTCGCAGACGGCACGATCAAGCCAGTGCCAAGATCGCAGCTGCCGGTCGTCTTGCCGCCGATCGACGAATACAAGCCTACGCGAGATGGTCGACCGCCCCTCGCACGCGCGACGGAGTGGTTGAAGACCGCGGATCCGGACACCGGTGCGCCCGCGACCCGCGAGACCAACACGATGCCGCAGTGGGCAGGCTCGTGCTGGTACTACCTGCGCTTCCTGTCGCCGCAGAACCAGGAAGCGGCGTGGGATCCAGCCGAAGAGAAGTACTGGATGCCGGTCGATCTCTACGTTGGTGGCAACGAGCACGCGGTACTCCACCTGCTGTACGCGCGGTTCTGGCACAAGGTGCTGTTCGATGCGGGCCTCGTCTCGACGAAGGAGCCGTTCCAGCGCCTGTTCCACCAGGGCATGATCCACAAGACGTCGTTCCGCGACGCCTCCGGGAAGTACTACTACGATCACGAGGTCGTCGAGCGCGATGGCACGTGGGTCACCAAGGACGGCCTGCCGGTCGAGACCAAGCTCGATAAGATGTCGAAGTCTCGTTACAATGTCGTCAACCCCGACGACATGAGCAACGAGTACGGCGCCGATGCGATGCGCATGTACGAGCTGTTCATGGGTCCGCTCGAGGATGGCGTCGAATGGGAGACCGCGGGGGTCTCCGGTACGCGCCGGTTCCTGGATCGCGTCTGGCGCTTGCTCGTCGTGCCTGCGGATCCGCAAGCTCCGGCGGCCGTCGACGTGCTCGGCACGAAGGTTCGTGAAGACGCGCCGACCACGAACAAGGATCTCGAGCGCGCCCTGCACGCCGCGATCAAGAAGGTCACGTCGGCGGTGACGGATCTCAAGTTCAACACCGCGATCTCCGAGATGATGGTGTTCGTCAACGAAGCGACACGCGCGGATGCGATTCCGCGCCCGTGGTTCGAGATGTTCGTGAAGATCCTCTCGCCGTTCGCACCGCACCTCGCCGAGGAGGTCTGGCAGCGCCTCGGCCACGCCACCACGATCTCGTACGAGCCGTGGCCCGTCCACGACGAAGCGAAGTTGCTGCGCGACACGATCAAGATCGGCGTGCAGGTCATGGGCAAGTTGCGCGGCGAGATCGAAGTCGCGGCCGATGCGACGCAGGAAGCCGTGATCGCGATGGCGAAGGCGGACGAAAAGGTCCAACCGTTCCTCGCCGGTAAAGAGATCAAGCGCGAGGTCTACGTCAAAGGCCGGCTCGTGAACCTGGTCGTCGGCTGAAACAGGCTTCGCGCGTCTTCACGACCAATACGGTGTGCCAGGTACGCGCAAGAGCTACAGTATCTGCATGGACCGAGAGTTCATCAGCGTTAACGTCGCGGTGCTGACCGTCTCCGATAGCCGGACCCTGGAGACCGACACGTCCGGCAGGTACATCGCTGATCAGATGCGTGCTGCGGGGCACGCGATCGCCGCGCACGTCATCGTGATCGATTCGGAGCTCAAGATCCGCGCGCAGCTCGCGCACTGGATCGCGGACCCCGGCATCGACGTCGTGATCGCGACGGGCGGCACCGGCGTCACGCCGCGCGATGTCACGCCCGAAGCGCTCGCGCCGCTGATCACGAAACACATCCCCGGCTTCGGCGAGCTGTTTCGCCAGCTGTCGTACGCCGACATCGGCGCCTCGACGATCCAGAGCCGCGCCGATGCCGCGCTGTGTGGCGAGACCTACGTGTTCCTACTGCCCGGCTCGACGGGCGGCGTGAAGCTTGGCGTCGACAAGATCTTACTGACCCAGCTCGATAACCGCACGAAGCCCTGCAACTTCGTGATGCTGCTCCCGCGGATCAAGAACGAGCGTACCGGGCGCGCGTGATATCGTGAGCGCGATGGCGAACGCGCTCGAGTCCGCTCTGCAGAAGGCGTTGTCGGTTCGGTTGAACCTCCAGATCAGCCTCTCGCAGTTGCCCATCATCGAGGAGTGGATGGACATCCATCTCGATCGCTGGCTCGAGCACAACCCGACGCCGCCCGACATGCCGGATGGCGAAGGCGTCACGTTCCTCGCGATGCTCGGCAGCGATCTGCGCCGCGTGTGGTGGGGCGCGTGGGGTGATCCGCGCGGCTTCGTGCCGAAGATGGCGGACTACTTCAAGCTCTGCAATATCGCGAAGGGTGACGCCCACCTCCTCGATGAGATCGGCGAACAGCTCGAGCCCAGGCTCGTCGGTTCGTGGATCGGTGTCTGGGGCAAAAGAGTCATCACCGGCTGGCACTTCTGGGATCCGCATCCGTGGGGAAAAGTCGAGACGATGTTCGGTACCCACGAGGCGAAGTACGCGATCAAGAAATGGGTCGACGATCATCACATCGAGCGGATCGAGCGGTTCACGCAATCGATCGGAGAGGAGCCGTTCAGCGAGATCGAGCTCGCGATGCCCGGTAAGACCGTCGACGAACAGCTCGCCGCGATGTCAGCCGCCTTCGACCGGTTCACCGGCTCGCCGATCGATCCGAACATCGTCGCGCGGTTTCGCGAAGCGTCGGTCCCACAGTTCGCGCTATCGCTGCGGATCCGCGGCGGCCAGATCGTGCGCGTCGGTGGACTCGCGCCGGGGCTGGCGCTCGGCACGATCAAGGGCGTCTGTGAAGATGAGAAGATCGGGGTCGACGGCAAGCTCGACAAGATGGTCGGTGCGCTCGGCGATGGCATCGTGCGGGTCGAGTACGCCCGCGCTGGCGACCGCGCGATGGTCGACGTGTATCTCGAGCCGAGCGAGCCCGCTCCGAAGCATCCGCCGGCCTCGCCAACTGTTGCGAACTAAGTGCCGCGGATCGATTACCTGCTCACGAGCGACGAACAACTGATCGCGCAGAGCGAGGTCGACCGCTATCGCGCCTCGGGCCCGGGTGGTCAGCATCGCAACAAGACCGACAGCGCGGTGCGGTTGCGGCACAAGCCGAGCGGAGTCACGGCGATCAGCGAGGACAGCCGCTCGCAGAGCGAGAACAAGCACCACGCGGTGCGCCGGTTGCGCGCGGCGATCGCGCTCGACGTGCGCGAGCCGGTGAGCCTCGAGGACTACGTGCCTTCGCCGAGGCTCGCCGCGCTGGTCGCCGGAGGAACGGCGCCGCTCGGTGCAAAGACCAAGTTGACCGGCGTGTACTGGGCGGGCATGGCCGAGCTCCTGGATCTGCTCGTCGCGGGCAAGCTCGAGATCGCCGCGACCGCGCAACGGCTCGGCATCACGACCGGCGCCATGTCGAAGCTGCTCCTGCACGACGACGCCGTCGCGCGCGTGGTCAACGATCTGCGCCGCGCCGCGCAGATGCGCCCCTTACGTTAGAGCACGCGAGACCACGGACGCGGCCGGGCGGCAAGAAGGCTCGCGAGCCAGGGCTTGTCCGACGACCGCGACCGCGTGGTTCGGCTCGAAGCCGCCACCGTCCTCGGTGACCTGCGCGAGCGGCTCGGCGCACGGAGATTTCGCGAGCAGGTCGGTCTCGATCGGCGCCCTACCATACGTTGACAGCGAGGAAGTCACGTGCGACAGCCTGTCCATGATTCGCGCCTTGCTGTTGATTTCGATCCTCGTCGCCGCCTGTGGTGGCTCCAAGTCCGAACCGGTCGCGACGCCTCCGGCGACCGCCGACAAGGGTCACGAGGAGAGCAACATGACGGCCGAAGTAAAGGCGTTCCACGACTCGTTCGCGCCGCACTATCACGCCGCGAAGAACCCAGAACGCATGAAGGGCACGTGCGCTGCGATCCCGGAGTTCACCTCGGGTGCGGCCACGATCGCGAAGGCACCGACGCCGGCGGGCGTCGATGCCGCGGTGTGGACGGACGCGACCGGCAAGCTCGCCGCATCGATCGAAGGCCTCGATGGCGCGTGCAAGGCGAACGACGCCGCGGCGTTCGACCCGGCAATCGAGACGATGCACAAGAACTTTCACGCCGTGATGGAGGCGGCTGGCGGTCATCACGAAGGCGGCCAAGCGCATCCCGAGATGAAGCCTCAAGGCGGCGGCTACTGAGCGCGGCTGACCAACCAAGCCCGAGTCGGCGCTTATTTCACGGAGACAACGAGCCGCGCCCTGGCATCTACCTACAAAGCC
>Ga0209511_1000331_pt1 | contig 50658 bp, 51 predicted proteins | sample SSSSmetaG_FD_184141 | JGI IMG/M metagenome (GOLD analysis project Ga0209511, IMG submission 184141) | Glacier valley bacterial and archeal communities from Borup Fiord, Nunavut, Canada, to study Microbial Dark Matter (Phase II) - ​SSSS... | ecosystem: Environmental > Aquatic > Freshwater > Ice >... | reverse complement strand
TTTTCCTTATAAAGTTTCTCCAACTCCGGGTCTTCCTCAAGTGGTGTGTATGTGGAAGTTGGTTTCGGGGTTGTGTCTTTATATTGACTTTCAATGATATGGTTGTGGAAATGTCTCAGCTCGATCTTGATTGCCCTACCTGTGATAACCGTTACGGTCAAAAGAACTAACAAAGCCAGTATAAGATAATCTAACATAATATTTACCCTCCGTTATAACTATAATTTATTGTCCCAAATGGGGTGGCTGCATCTTCGTGATAAGCTGTAAAGTCATCCTCGGATAATGCATGGATGTAGTATTGTGCTTCTATATCGGTTTCGATGGTAACATCCTTACCCATCTTATTGTAAATACCGTAGATTAACTTGGATGGATCTGCAGGTAACTCCATGGTTATCCACTCCAGAGCATTAATCCCATGGTTGTCTTTATCCTCGGGCTTATTACTCCAACCCGAACTTTCTAAGGTACCTGCCTTAAACTTATACTTTCGGATTTCCCCGATAAGCCCCTCACAACAATCCATTATTTCAAGGTACCCTGCCTCTATATAGGTATTAAGTCTGAATACCCTGGCGTCAATATTAATGGCCCCGGGTATAAAGCTGATTCCATAATCTAAAAAGTGATCTGCTAAAGTCTTTTTATCGTAGTCTCGCTTCGGAGCTGATTTTGGGTCTATGATTGGTGGACAAACCATCCCCCCGAACGGTATGTCTTTTGTTTCCTCGTGGAAGATCTTGGCGAGCTGCTCCACACTTTTGTTATTAGTACGAACTTCTTTGTACATAACTACCTTCTTGTTCGCCTCGTCTATCGCACTGAACAGGAATACGCTATCATCACTTAATCCATAATCGTAGGAGATGATTCTTTTCCAACTTCTTGGGATTTCTCTACGGGGTACGATGCAGGTTTGGGCGTTAGGATAAACCAAGCCTTCAGCATAATTAAAACTACCATAAACAAAACGTCTGACCCACCACGCAGGTTTATTTTTCGTAATGGTATCAATGAAATTCTTCGGTAAGAACTCATTGGCCTCTGTGCTTGTGACATGCGTGGATATTGCCACGTCTTTTTCCTTATCCATGATGATATAGTCATCCAGTATCCTCCCGTGCTTATGTATTTCGTCTGAATATAATAGAACTTCTTCCCGTATCCAACCGCTGTCCGGATTGGATTCTACGATTCCTGTACGCCAATCTGCCTGTAATACTGGGATATGAACCCCGTTTTTAGCGACTGTGAACATAGGCACTCCGTTAGAGTCTAACTTTGGCACTGTAGCTGAAAGGTTTCGCAATCTAGTCTTCAACTGCTCAAAGGCCGCCGGCTTTACCTCGGATGCTTCCAGGATAATAAACATATCAATATTATAAGATCGTAGTTTGTTTACATCATCGAATGGTCTAAACATAACCCTATGCCCGTTCTGGAAATCTATGTACTGTTTCTGATTACTTATATATTTAACGAACGAGCCTGGAAGATCTGCCTCAATGTCCCGTTTTATAGTCATCTCGTACTGGCTTGTTACATTAGCCCCTATGACCGTATTCCCCCCAGGTGAGATAAACATATGCTTATAAAACTGCTGTCTGCTCGTGAGGGTTTTCCCAGACCCATACCCCCCAAAGTTACCCTTGATAAGATGGGGGTCTGTATGAAAACTCTCCTGGTGTGCTTGTGGTTTATAACTGTTGTAAAAACTATTACACTTATTATTGGAGCACTCATACCAGAACTCGCTGTCGCCCCCGTTAATAGCAATAGCTTTGTTCATAAAATGCCCACACCTAGGACAAACTGGTTTAGTCATCTATCTTCTTTTTCGCTGTCTTCTTGGTCACGGGTTTAGCTGCCTCATTATGAACTTGGGCGGCTCTAGCTTTGGCTACCTGTGCAAGACTAACTGGTGCCTTATGATCTTTCGGTTTCGCTGCTTCTAGCCTAGCTTGCTTCGCAAACTCGGCTTCAATAATTTCATTCTCAGCCTTCAGTATGGCCGCCTCAGTTAATCCTGTGGAAAACTTGTGGGCAGGTTCTGGGTCAAGCTGGTCGAGCAAAGAAGCTGCCGCAACATTGAAAAGGTTATAGATATCATCCCTCACAACCTTCTGATCTTCTTCGGTTGGGGCTGCGTCTACTGTTGCGTGCATAGCACTGGCAATGGCAGAAAGTTGAATCTGGAGAAAATCTGGGAAAGGGATTGGTGGCATAACGGACATCTGGATCTTTCCGTCTTCCGACATGTGCGTGACTATCTTGATATTTTTAACATTCATCATAATCCTCCTTAAGAATTGAGCGTTATTTACTACCATAATTATACATTGTATTGGATATGAATGCAATAGTTTGACGGGGGGTCAATAATAAAGGGGGGGGTAAAATAAAAGCAAAAGTCAAAATAATATATAAGATTACTAATAGAAGGTTACACCAAAAAGAAGAATATTATATATGTGTATATAGAGTAAAGCCCAAATATGAAATTTTAAACCCCACCCCCATCGTAAAGTAAACAAGTGTACTATATCTTATTATATGTATCAGTTCGATTGCTGTCCCAATCATAGAAAGAAAGAGGTAATACAATGCTAAATGTAACACTACACTACACACCAGAAGAAAGATTCACATCATGGCAGTACACATTCAGAGAAGAAGACAACTCATTACCAGACACAGAAGAACTACTAGAACTACACATGCTAGACTTATCAGTTATAGAAGCAGACTACAAGCATGACATGCAGCTATACCAAGAAGACCTACACTCATACGACTCAGCCTTTATCAACCTATCTAAGTTAATAAGAAACATATAGAAAGGAGCACATCATGACAGAGTTAATACTTACTTACACAGTTAATGCAATCGTACTACTACCAATGTTATACGTTATAGTATGGATAATCAAAGGAGGCAACTAATGTACTACATTACGTTTATCAACAGTAAGAATGTAAGGTTTACAAAGCACTATGAGTATGTAGCCTACATCAAAGCACTCAACAAGTACAGGCATAGTATCAGAATCGTTATTGTTTCACATGGAAAGGAGAATTAGCATGTTACAAATCGCTAGAGTTTACTGGAAGACACCAGCAGACTATCAGAACACAGAGGTTAAGATTGACATCAACAGTGAGAACTTTACAGATCTAGTTTATCAAGCAGCTAGACTCAACCCAAGACGTATATCCATTACAGACATTGAGGAAATACCAGAAGACTATCTACAACTGTTAGGATTACAAAACAGGGAGTACGACATCAAATTAAATGGCACAACTATTCCATCAATGAACATACCTACAGCTTACTTCAAGTTTGTAGACCTAGACTATAACAGAATACCCAATGGACTAGGAGATATATTCATAGATAAGGACAGCACTTGCAAAGAAGTATTGCTCAAGTACAAAGGTAAGAAGATACCTACAGAGTTATTCCCAAAAGTAATGGAAGCATTCAAGCTATACACTGACAAAGCCAATGCTAAGGTCAAAGAGCTCAATCAAATCAAAGAATGGAGACTAATAGAAGACTTCTATGTACAAGCCATGTATATAGGACACAAATCAAAGCCAACATTCAAGGTATTCAGTCCAAGTGCCAAGACATTCCTAGAAGAAAAGTTCTATTCTGAGTACATGGAAGACATATCCGACTTAGAGCAGCCATTAGTAGAGCCATTAGAGACAATTCAGCTAGAAATGCGAACTTACGACCTCAATGTACCAGACATCAGAGTAATAAGAGACTCAAAACCCGTATGGAAAAACAAATATGTCAAGGTAACGTACGAAGATACCTGCCTAGACAACTATGTAGCCTTCAAACCAACCAAATCAGAACCACCTAAGTTCCAAGGATTCACGAAACCACTAGAAACTGTAGTATACTGGCCAGATAAAGACACACTACTCAAGAAATACTACAACGATACCAAGGAATTAAACATCCCAAACAGCATTAGAGAAGAATTAGTGACAACAATGATACAACCTAACTGGTGGTACAACATTAATCATCTCTATACACAATGGTTAAACTCTCAAGATGAAACGATTCAGACAGAATTCTACCCATTAGATAGTGAGATATGTCCAGTCTGCCAAACAAGGTACAACATCTACCAAGGATGCTTAGATCAGCTTACAGAAGAATATCATGTAGAACCTATAATGGAACTACCAGATAATATTGCTGATACATCTAATGATTACTACGATCAATTTGGTGACGAATGCTTCTGCAAAAGAGTTGAGGCATATCTAGAGAATCTACACAGAAATAAATAACAGTTAATTGTTAGGGCACTTTCAAACGAGAGTGTCCTATAGAGTTAATTGTCGCAGTCTATCCTCCCAATAAGATAAGATAAGGGTCAGCCTTCAAGTTTTCAGAATAGTTTGTATTGTTTATAATATTACAATATTATATATAATATATAATATATATATATATATATATCTATATATATAACTATATAAAAATGTATAAAAATACACAAAAAAAACCTCAAAAACCTATAAACGAAATTTAAAAAAGCAAATTTATACCACTAACTGTGACATTTTAAGGTAATGACCTACCTCAATTGACATATATTTCTTATTTTGCAACAAACAGTGGTACATTTGATACTTTTTAAAAATAGAAATAAATTCAGCGTCACTTTTCTATTTATATTTATGCATAAAAATGTATAGCCTTATTTACACCACTAAATAACCCTATCCAATATCACCAAAACACGAACGATTATGCCCAAAACCAGTTTATCGTTCGGAACTACACGAACAATAGACCCTTAAGGAAAACCTCTCCGACAGTAGTAAAAAACACGAACATTCATTTTATGCATAAAAAAGTATTAACATAATCTGTGTTATATTCAAACTCGACCAAAACATCTATACCACTCCCCCCTCACGTCTCAAACCCCTTCCAATTACTATCTTCCCAGCCTATACGTATAAAGGGTATGACTTTGTTCTTGTTTTAGTACAAGATTTCATTCAATATCATTACGTTACTGATTATGAATTAAAAAAAAGTAGAGATTTTCAGTTGTGAATTTTAATAAGTAATATTAATAATAATATTGCTTACACCAACCTTTTAACATAAGACCCATTGATGGGCAGAGAGGCTACCATGTCACTAAGAAACAACGCTCCATTACTTCCAGCATTAGCAGAAGGCTCCCATGACGCTACACTATCCGCTTTCACTTATTTCCCAGCTACTGAAACTGCATCCGATGGCTATGCACTTCAGATTAAACTATCCGATAGAATCATTACTGAAAGGAAATTTGATCAGAGTTTCACTATCTCAATTAGCCACCTTCGTAAACAGCTGGGTGACGACAGCATCATCGCTCCTAAATTGGATAAAGACGGCAACTTGGTTAGCACATCATCCGAGTTATTTCTGAAGAACCTAATGGACAAAGCCACTCCATTTAAAATCTACGTTGAGACTGTAGAAGTTACTCGTAGAAATGGCAATGTCTCAAATCAAAGAAACATCAACTTCCTTCCACCGTTAACCAAAGCCAAATCGGCTGAGTTGGTTATCACTAATCTAGATGATGGTGAAATCGTAGTTGATTAACCCTAAAGGGCCTTCGGGCTCTTTTTTTATGCCGGTCAAGTTAATAGTTCCATTTACATTAAAAAAGTAGTAATATAAGTGGTATATCCGTGGAATGGATAGATATATAATTGAATAGGAGGTTTGGATATGCGAGACGCTAAAGGAATGATGTTTAGCCAGATTGGGCACTGTGATGTAATTTGTATAACTACTAATGGATTTGTCAAAGCAAACGGACAGGCTGTAATGGGCAGAGGTTGTGCTTTAACCTATAGTAAAATGTATCCCGGGGCTACTAAAATCCTGGCTAATAAGATACAGAGGAATGGTAACCATGTTTCTAAATTGGGCACTGATAAAGGCACTGAATTCTGGTCATTTCCTGTTAAACATAATTGGTGGGAAAATGCTGACTTAGAGCTAATCGAACGATCTGCCAGAGAATTAGTAATATTCGCTAATGATGATCCTACTTGGACTAAAATCCTAATCCCTAGACCGGGTTGTGGTAATGGACACCTTGACTATGCTGTTGTTAGACCTATTCTAGCCCCTATATTAGACGATAGATTTTTAATTGTTACATTTTAATAGAAAGGAATTGAATAATATGAAGAAAGCATTATTGAAACTGCTGGAACAAGAGCAACTTTGCATTAGTAACTTAGACGCAGACAAACGCCTTAGAGATCTGGATCACAAATACCTTACTTCTAATAATATGCAAGCAAAATTCAGTGAGACTGCTCGATTAGAAAAGGAAGTATTCCAAGCCCAGCTTCAAATCAAGAGATATTTTAAAGAGCTATTATTCGAAGGTGATTAATATGGCAAGTTGCTCAAAACACTGTAAACATTATCTTTGTGCTTACTGTGGTAAATTCAATGAATCTTTATGTATATCTCAAAATATAATGCACCCGGGCTTGATATTTCATCCAATGCTACCATTATGGCATTTTGATAAATACACCGATAGTGCACTCATGAATATGGCATACCAAACTGACCCTTGTAATCAACCTATGATGTATGTTGAAATCTATAATGACATTATTAAATTCTGGCTGAAACATGGAAAAATCAGTAAAAAACAACGTGATTGCATTTGTAGAACCCTCGTTAACTCTTGTTTTGAAAGTAGGTAATTAATATGAAAACACCACCATTAGGTATAATGCCTAAATTTATCTGGGAAACAAAACGATATAATGCTCTCAACGCAGCTATTGCTCGATACCACAACGCCCAATTAGTAATACCTGTAGAATGGGTAACCGAACGTAATGAACTGCTTTTAAAATTAAAGGAGGAATACAAATGAAAGAACAGATTACAGAAGCAATCAAAGAATACACTGAATTAGGCTTAACTGCCAGAGCAGCAGAACTCCAGAAATTATCAGATCAAATCCCTTTTGTAGTTAAACTAGATACCTCTGAAGTATGGGCAGACTTTTATCTTAGTATTTTCAAACCGGAAAAATACCCCCATAGAAATTACACAGAAAGCCCAGAGACTATCAAAGAACTAAATGAAATTAAAATCATGGTTGTAGATGCTTGTATGCGTATGGCCCCTATGGGTGGGTTTGGTCTAATGTACCTTATAGAAGGTGATGGTGTCTATGGTGGAGGTGTCTTCAGCGGTAACTTTAGTCATTCACCTGTAAATATAAACTTTAGTAACTTATTTAATACGGAGGTAACCAAATGATAACAGAAACAGGCGGGAGCTTACTATTTATAATTGTACTTTATTTATTCGTAAGTTATGGAATCACAATAGTTTTATTTAAGGGGAATACATACTATGCAGAAGTGACACTCAAAGAATACTTATTAACTGCACTGGTTATCGTACCAATTATTATAATAGGCATAGTCATTATATTAATTGGATTAAGCCAGTTAGCTAACCTATTTTAAGGAGGAAATCAAATGAATGACAATCTAGGATTAAAAAAGTATACCCTAGTCCAATCTTTAAAGAAATCTGGTAAAGTTACTAATTGTATGGACGCTCTGGGTAAAGCTATGCTAATCATGTGGGCACTCAAGAATACACCTCAGAATAAACAATGCATTATATTTGAGGCAGAAACTGGACTAATTACAGCTCGATTCCATGGTAATAAATCTGGTTTTCCAACTGTAGAAAAAGACATTGAACATTTAGAGCTTTATGCTGAACTGGTTGAAAAGAAAGGAGTGCATTAATGGTGTCATTTATTTTAATAGGAACTATCATTGCCTTACTTTTAATTCTTCTGATTGAGTACCTCGCCAGACCTAAAGAAATAGACATCCTTAACATGGATGAAGCTATGGAGTATTGCATGAAACACCAGTGTAACTATTGTAAGTACGAAACATATTGTGAAGATTGCAGATTGTACCACTGTAGTATATTTGCAAACTGGAAAGGAAACAGAAAATGAGTGACATATTCAAAGACGCATTAATATGTGCTGCAGGCAGTGCTATAACAGCATTTTGCTTATCTTTTATCATCATCTTAGTAATAGGTTTAGTACGATGAACGAAAAAGCTGCCCAAAGCGTATATAATCTAATCAAAGAATTAGAAAAAACTGAACCTAAACCCTACTATAGTGCCGAAAGAACATTAGCCGACAGAAACCAACGCATTAAAGAAAACGAACTTGCAGATTGGACAAAAAGACACCCCAATACTACCCGATTAGACCCCGGCTTATTCCCAGAAGGCACTATTAATATGTTAAGAACTTTACCCGATGATCAAGTAGACGCTGTACAATTTAATTATGCTGCTTACGTTAGAGGTGAGTTTGCAGACCCTGTACAACCAGAACAAGTTTATACTGCGACTGAACTAGCTGAACGACAACACAGACTAATGATAGACGGGCAAAACCGACCAAGACCTTTTGAACCTTGGCGAGATAGTATAATTCCTTCGGAACATGAAAAAGAAATGCGGAACTATGTCAAACAAAAGGAAAAAGAGCTGTTCGATCGGTATATAAAACAACTTGCTGACGGGGAACAATTAACTAAATTAGAGCAAGACTATATTATAAATTATACTCGAATGAAACCTAAAGAAACTGGAACTGTAAATGTAGAAGAAGACTATTCCTGGTGGAGAGACCAAGAGGGAGAATACCATGAAATTGCTAAAATGCAAACTCATTATTTACAAAATGTGTATGTGTTTATCTTAAGACGTAATGGCAATCCAGAATGGCAATCTTATCTCCCAGTAATAAAGAGAGAATTAATTAAACGACACGCAGAATCTAGAGTACCCTATGATACCACACAACGGGGGATGTTATGTAGAAAGGATCAATTGGTGAAATAATTATGAACGATTTAGAAGATGTACAGATCATCAGAATAACAGATTGTTTTGGCTTAGAGATTGATAAAGAAAAGTGGGGGGTTACCCTACCTATAAATTCCCTCAAAGATATTGTAGGTATCCAGCCCAGCCTTACCCATGAATCAATTATCATTCACTGTAAAGGAAAGATTATAGAGGCAATGCCACTATGATAAAGACCTGTCAACTCTGTGATAAAGAATTTAATGCTAAAACCAAACGAGAAAAATACTGCCCTGTACCCTGTCGAAAACAAGCCGCACTTAAAAAACAAAAAGACTGGGCTAGGGAACATGCTACAAAAATTAAAGGTTATGTACCAGCATATCGCTTTGCTAAACCGGAGAACGAAGAAATCAATATTATACCACCTAGAAAGCCCTCAACTTTAGATGCCAAAATGAATTTAGCTGCAGCACAAGGTATGACTTATGCTGAAATGCAAAAACAAGAAACACTTAACAGAGCTGGCAAAATACAAATATAGTTTTATATAGTTTAAAGAAAGAGAGGAATTAAAATGCTTAAATATCACAATGATGGAAAAGAAAAATACCAATCACACGAAGTTTACGAAAGCGATTTTCAAGATATTGAAACAGGGTATGGCGAAACAAAAGAACAAGCGTACTTGAATTTCCAACACAATGTAGGGGTTTATATAGAAACGTTAAGATTATATAAAGAAATGAACCTAGCAATTGAAAATTTAGTTCCTGTTGATTGCTCTGGAATTATGTTAAAGAAATAGTTTCTACTATGTAAGAAAGGGAAAGTTATGGATAGAATGTCAGAAGTAATCCTTCGTGGAGTTGAGCAGATGAATAAAGAGTGGTCTAATTTGGGGTTAGAAATTACTATAAATGACCAAGCAATCCCATTAATTGATATGCCTAAACACCTTAAAGATAGGGATGAAATTGGAATAAGATTTGAAGATAAAGTGTGCAGACAAGCACTTTTAACTTTCACAAAAATGCGAACATAGTGATTAATAGTTATACATTTAATTGGTTAAAAATAATACAACACTTGATTAGAAAAAAGTAGTAAAATGGGTAGTGTATCAAGGAAAGAGGTATGTAGATATGAATTATAAACATATAGCAGTTCCACGACTAATTGTTCTTATACTACTACTGCTATTTATTTTAACGCCAGGACAACCCGAGCCCTCAAAGAGTACGCCGGCCCAGGTTATTCATAGAACATACCCCTTGACTGATGAAAGATGGACTGAGGTTACAGCTACGGGTTATTGTAAATGCATTGTTTGCTGTGAAAAAATCAGTGAAAATGCCGTTACTTATTCTGGACAGATCGCCCGAAGTTCCAGAACCATAGCTGCTAACCTCAGTTTTTATCCCATTGGCACTCGTCTTTACATAAAGGATTTAGGTATCCGAGTAGTTGAAGACACAGGAGGGGCACTGCACAATAAGGATATTGACATCTATTTCAACACACACAATGAAGCACTGCAATTTGGCAGACAAACTATTTTAATTAAGGAGATATTATGAGTAAAGTAAAAGAAGCAATTGAAGCTACCAAAAATGATCTACCAACTCTTAAAATGATGGTAAAATTAGCTCACGCAATTGAGATACTCTTATCATTGACAGACGACTTCAAGGAATTCTTTCCAAACAAAATGAAACCAAACTGCAAAGACTGTGACGACTGTAAAGAATGTGGAGAACACACCGCTGCAGAACTTGACGAGCTAATGGGAGAACTTGATAAACTTGTAAGTGCAGACATATCTAAACAAAAGAGCGTTATGTTAGCCTTCGATCCAAAAAGAAAAGTAGCTACAATTGACGCAAAAGAATCCGATTTTGATCCGAAATTCCTAACGTATTTACTGGAAAGCATAGGGCTTCCAAAGAATACAAAAGTTGAATTTAAAGTAGCAAAGGAGAAAAGCAATGAAAACTAAAATCATGGGCAACATCGCCATCATCAGCTCAAGTCTAACCCAGACAGAAATCAAGGGCCTTGAAAGACATAATCCAGACGCTTTATGTCTAAAGGACGAAAAGGGTAGCACTAAATATAGAATCACTTCTACATCTGGTGCAGCATCAATCACAAGAAACGGAGTCTCCTTCAATGAAATAGATGAAACTACTGGACAGGTTTACATCACTGTAGCACTCCCAGTTGGAACTGAAAACAAAGCTGTTTACATTGCTGAAAACTTTGGCAAAGCATTGACAGATTTGAGAACAGTAGAAGCAGCTGCATCAGAAGCATTCGCTGAAGTAACAGCCAACATCGAAGCAGTAGCTGACGCTATTGACGTAATCGAAGCAGTTTAGTTAACACCAATTTGAAACATAGGAGGAAATTCTAATGATCAGAGTAACTATTGGAACAAACACGGACAGGACAAATGTAGTCCTTGACCCTAACACAACCCTTAAAAAAGCACTTGAAGATGCAAATGTCGATATCGGCGTGTCTTCAATAACACTTGATGGTGCAACCTTAAAACCAGGTGACATCAACAAGACATTCGCAGAAATGGGAGTAACTGAAAACTGCTTCCTAATTGTCTGTGCAAAAGTGGAAAATGCAGTAGCATAATCCAAACCTCTTTCTTAAAGGCAGGCTTTAGCAACCTGTCTTTTTTATGGCCCGGGTCTCGGCGACTATTCAGCCCTACTGATATCTGGTTCGATACCAGACTGGGTCTTTTAAATTAAATAAATTGAAAGGAGCTATATAATGATAAACCTAACTCAATATTCCAAAGACTACATTGACGACTTAATTTCCAAAGACGTAAAGAAAGTTGTGAGTAATAATGTATACTCCAGTTTAAGTTGGTCTCATAATGGTGTATCTTCTTTTGCATATGACTATCCTATAAAACTGGTAAACACAACAATAGATGAACTATTTCGTGAGATTAAAGAGCCGGTTAGCTTAAGACTTGACAAACTAAACCTCACACAAGAAGACGTAGACCTTTTAAAACATAACCCAACAAACCCTGGGAGCTGGCCTTATCCATTAAGAGAAACCATACGTCGTGTAAACGAATATAGATTTAATACTCCAGCAGCAGACAGAAAATTTCCTCATATTACAATAGCACATATTACAAAAGGATATTCTGGGATCAACTCGATTGGACAAGAATCTTCCAACAATGCAATACCTTTTAAAAGATTAGAATCAGCTACGACACTACTGAAACAAAATGGAAAGCACAGACACGCAATGCTTGAAGTTGGCCCATCACAATACCTGTACATCACTAATCAATGGGGCTCAACATTAATGTTTGCCATGTATTCTTGTATGCTCTTACTATTCAAACATATGTTATCAGAGGAAACAGCCGCAAAAGCAGAAGAACTAGCTCTTGATATATTCACAGACAGGATAAGTACAGAAGCACTGGTTCATAAACTCGCTTCTATAATCGTAGACCCTAAAATACAACAAGAGCAGTTTAGAAAAAGCATCCAAGGTATCGAATACAAATTACGAGTTAAAGAAAAACAACAATATGAAAAAGAATTAACTGACGTTACAGTTTCTCTACGAGACTTAGAAATAGAAATAACAGACTTGTGGACAAAACATTCTTTCCTTAATCGACAAATAGATTATCGTAATGCATCTCCAGACGCTGAAGATGAAAGCAACGCACTATCTGAATTTATTATGAGAACTCAAGAAATAGTAGGCCAAGCATATAACCCAGAAACTCAAGTGCTTCAACTCGCTATTGTAAACGAATTGGAATATTATGAACGAGACGCATTCATAAGCTCTATCAGAAATAAAGATTCAAGATGGTGGGAAACAAACGACTTTAGTATGTCTTCACTTTTAACTTTAATTATTTGTTTCTTAACTGAAAAGTATTCTTTAATAACTAAAAGCATGATAACCCTAAACTTTGCGAGAAAAGAAGTAAATAGAGATTCCTCAACAGCAGCTCTAGCTGAATTAAGAGAATACATGGGAATGTCACATCCGCATATTATGGGTATTAGTTGCTTTGGTTCAAACAGAAGTCAGATTATAGCAGGAATGGGGAAAGGAAACTACATAGGGTCTGTTGCCCAAACTATAGCTGCCTGTAAAAACATGAATATGACTGACAGAATGGCTATAGGAAAACTGCTAGAGTACACAAACATTGCAATCGTTCAAGGTAAGCCATTTATCAAGAATAACAGAACTGGAGAAATATTAGATTATGCACACTTCTATGAGGAAAATAGAGATAACATTCAGCTTATGTTTAACTCAGAAGCAACTGCAAAAAGAACAATGACTCAATCAAAAGAAGATGTAGAAACTATCGCTGATATATTTGATAAGGAGGAAGATAATGAGTGACAGAGTAATTGACTTAGTCAAAGCCAACTGGGATGTATTACTAGAAAAACATGGCAAGTCACTATACGCTATGAGAATTGAAGACATTTATTCTTTAGTAGCACCAAAACCAATGATACTATACACACCACTAGCTGAAATGAAAATACACGCTTTGGTTAAAGAAAGCACAATTGAAATAAGCTGGCATGGTTTAGTTGAAAAAATCAACGATATGACCTACCTTATCACAGATATCCTAATGTACCCACAAACTTGTACAGCAGCAACAGTAACCACTGACGATGAAAAATACACCAATTGGTTACATAGCCAACCAGATGAAATCTTTAACAAGATAAGATACCAAGGACACAGTCATGTTAGAATGGGAGTTATGCCATCCGGAGTTGATCTGAATTACTACAGAGATATGATTAAGAATCTGAAAAAAGATGACTTTTATCTCTTTGAAATCAGAAACAAAACAAACGAAATGAACATAAGACTGTACCAAAATAATGATATACCAGAATGGTTTGTCAATCGAGAACTACAGACAACAATAGCAATTAATGGAACTCCTAGTGATGTATATGCTCAAAGAATCATGAGTGAATTCATACAAAAAAAGGAGTATCCAAAACCCCCCTTGGAAGACAAACTAAACAAAGCACCTAAAACTATTAAAGGTAAGAAAGGGGACATCAAACTATGAACTTAAACAAACATAGGGAATTCTTTGATCCCGTGCAAACAGAATTGGCTATTCATATCATAGGTGTAGGAGCAGTAGGTTCAACCATAGCCGAGCAATTGGTAAGACTCGGACTGGCTTCCTTACACATCTATGATATGGATATTGTAACAGAGCACAACCTAACCAACCAAATGTATTACCATCACCAAAAAGGAGTGCTGAAAACAACAGCTTTACGAGAAACATTAGAACGAATAAACCCAGAGGTATATGTTGTAAAACACGAAAAAGGGTACATCAAACAACCCTTAGGAGGAATTGTTTTCTTATGTGTAGACAGCATCGACCTTAGACGTAAGATAGTGGAAAACAACCAATATAACCCTAACATTTCCGCAATGTTTGATTGTAGAATGGAATTAACTGGAGCTCAACATTACGCTGCAGACTGGAAAGACCCATACTCCATCCAAGTTTTTTTAGACTCTATGCAATTTTCCAGTGCAGAAGCCAAAGCTCAAACACCGGTCAGTGCATGTGGAACATCCTTAAGTATTAACCCAACAGTTAGAACTTTGAGTAGCTATTGCATAAGCAACTATATTAACTTCATAAACACAGGAAAACTGAAGAAGTTTATAATATTCGATGCTTTCAGCTACGACACTTACGCAATTTAAAATGTACTAAATGATACAACGCAATTTAAGTTTCAATCCTAAGCAATGGATTCAACTTAGCTTTATGTGTTCCACTAAAGTATCAAATGCTTCGGAGGGGAAACACCCGCAGATGACGCCCCAGTAGGAGGCCGCATCCTGTGGGTCACCTGGAGATGGATATGTTATAGCGTAATTCCGGTTAAGATTCAATAGTTTTTACAAATTATTAACCCAAAAGGGCTACGAACTATAACATTTCAACACAATTCCCCTAAGAGCATCAGACATTCAACAGTCTGCAGAGCCAACAGCTCTCAATTTCATCAGAACTACCAGCAAAAGTTAACTTACTTCTGGCACCCTGAGCTAAGTTGATCACCGTGCAGCACTGCATACTCCCGTATACCACAGTTTAGGTTGTATCAAACCAAAAGAAAGGAAGTACACAAATGTTTTATTTAACTTACAAAAGAACCATAACACAACGACCTACACCAGCACCATCAATAGAGTATTTAATAAAAAACTTCCATAACGTAAATCAAACCCCAGTTTACCCACTAGATCCTATCCCATCATTTGCAACAGCAACAAAAATAATAGACCATATAAGCAATACAATGATAGATACTTACGCACCTTATATTGCTCAGCAAAAACTGATTGCACTATGGAACGAAAGTAAGTACCTACTGGATGAAGATATGTCCAAACATTATTACTCTTTCTTAATCCCAAAGAAAACAGGTGGTCAAAGAAAAATCATGGCCCCCAACGACGAGCTGAAACATTACTTAAGACGCTTTGTAGATATTATACAAGACGATTTTCACATCTTATTTCATGACGCAGCTTATGCTTATACTAAAGGTCGGTCAACAACTGACGCAGTTAAAAAACACCAAAACAATGAAAGCCAATGGTTCTTAAAGATAGACCTTAAAGATTTCTTTCCGAGCTGTTCATACAATAAAGTTAACACAGCACTACAAAGTATATTCCCATTATGTTGCCTTTATGATAAAGTAGAAACCAAGGAAGCTCTTGAAGGAATGTTAAGATTATGCTTTGTAAATGATGAACTTCCACAAGGTACCCCAGCAAGTCCGTTACTAACGAACCTGTTAATGTTACCTCTGGACTACACCATCAAAAATAGATTCAAAGACTTCAACAAAAGCTACTTTGTATATACCAGATACGCAGATGATATCTTAATATCTTGTAAATACAATTTCAATTGGAGAGACGTTGTAAAAGAATTAGATCATGTTCTAAAGACAATGGGCTTAACCATTAACACAGAAAAAACAAGATACGGTAACCGAAACGGAAGAAACTGGAATCTCGGATTAATGCTTAACAAAGACAACCAAATTACAGTTGGGCATAAACGAAAGAAAGAAATCCGAGCAATGATTCACAACTTCCTAGAAGATTACCACAAAGGTGAACCGTGGTCGAAGCAGGATACACAAATATTCCTTGGACAACTCAGCTACGCTACACAAGTGGAACCAGATTATTTCAACCATGTTATTAAATTAGCAGGCCATGGACGAAAATATGACCTCAGAACAGCTTCATTGCAAATTCTGAAAAGCTAATTAAAATCTTACAATAGCAATTACTAATTAAAAGGTTAGCCCCCTAATTAGACTTTAAGTGCTACACTAAAGAAAGAAAAATACTAATAGTACAAAATTCCAGGATCTTCAGACCGTCTCGGTTAAACTTCGCCGTACTGCTCCGGGCCTCCAGTGGAAAAGCAAGCTACGGATCCAACCCGGCGTAGCACATTTTGTAAAGTTCATTTCGCAAAAGCACTACACTCACTTTACAAAACGTGCACTGCCGGAGTGGATTCCTCAGCTTGACTTTTCCCACCTGGGGCCCAGGAGCATACCGGCGAAAGTTAACCCAGACCGCCTGAAGATCCTCGAATTTTAATTTTTAAGTATTGTAAGATACAAAACTACATATTAGAGATATAGGCGTAAGTCTAGTTTCAAGTGCTACACTGAAATAATATAAAGTCAAGGTATCACGTCTTTCCCATACGAGGGGAAACCCGTTTTAATTTAAGTAATATGTAGACAAGGAGTCGAATTATGAGTAATATAGAAGATAGATGGATTGAACTTCAACTCTACCAACTTCTAGCAGATTTACAGGACTTCTCCAGAAATCAACTAAGTGTCCTCGATGCTGTCGAAGTATTAGCGGTATGGGGGAAATTCAGTTCAACAAAAGCAGAAAAACTTGTCTTAGATGTTATGAGTTGGCCCCACTTTAGACCTGCAAGAGAAGAACTAGCAATCCTAGCACATAAAGCCGGAGTCGATATGCCAGAAATTACAAGAGTAACACAACTGGAAAGACACACCATCTACAGAGCAATTCAAAATGAAGCAAAAAACCCAAAGATGTGGGTGCCTAGACTTACCTTAGAAAACACCAAATTAGCCAAACAAATCATTGATAGCCACATCAATCTAAGAAAGGTAGGAATTTATGGATCACGAACAGTTAAAGAGACTGAAGAACATGCACAAAATGCTTGGACAAGAGGCATTTACTCTGAACCATTATGATTTCGCAGAAAAAACGGCAGAACCAGACGAAGAAATATGGAAAGAGTTTTTAGCTATCCCAGAAATTATGGAATGGCGTAATGCAGAATTTCAGATCATATCAGACACAGAACTAAGAAAAACAATTCATGGAATTAACACTTCCAAATCAGTAGGGCAGTCACAGCTTATTGGAGCACTTTCCAAAATTAATGAGGTCAGTGTACAAAAAACTGGGCCTGCCTTTGTTTACTGTTATACCCCGTTAAACTCTGAAGAAGCTCAAGCTCCGGATATCAAAATCTTAACCAAAAACCCATTTGGAGACCCCGAATGAGCCCCGAATTACGACCATACCAACAAGAAGATGTAGCATTCCTAGAAAAATTAGACAGTGCAGGTTGTTTCAACGAACAGCGAACAGGAAAAACACCCACTGCCTTAATTTTAGCTTCGCCATATAAGAAAATACTCATTATATGCCCTGGATCGGCAATGCCACAATGGAAAGACGAATTTGAGAAATGGTTAGGTCGGCCATGCATTACCTTAATTGGTACACCTCAAAAACGTAACGATTTATTCGCACAATGGACAGATGGACTGATTGTATCCTATGACATCTTTAAAAGTACACTGAAAGGTGCAGGACTCGTAAAAGACATAGTAAAACATCCCCCAGATTTTATGATCGTCGATGAAGCACATAGAATCAAAAACCCCAAATCAGCAGCAGCTAAATCCGTATTTGCTTGTAAAAAGTTTACTAAAAAATTGGCATTAACGGCTACACCTGCTCACGGCAAGTCTCAAGAAATATATTCTATCTTACATTGGCTATACCCAACACGATTTACAGGATATTGGGCATTTGTAGATGAATTCTTTGCACAAGAGAAGAAATGGGGAGCAAATGGAACTCAATTTATAGATATTGGGGGCTATTTACCAGGAAAAGAACTGGAATTACAACAGTACCTCGCTACTATCTCTACTCAGCGTAAACGAAAGGAAGTAATGCCATGGTTACCTTTGAAAGATTATACACAAATCCGATTAGAACCGACAAAGCACCAAACCAAGTACCTCGCCGAACTCCAACAGTTTTACGAAACAGAACACGTAATTACGCAAGGAACACTCGACAGGCTAATCCGATACCGACAGATATGCTTAGCACCAGCACTTCTAGACCTCAAAGGAGAATCCCCGAAGTCAGAGTGGATTAAACAGTATCTTAAGGATTACCCAGAGGAATCTGTTATCATATTCTCTAAATTTACAAGCTATTTGAAGTTACTACAGCAGGAATTACTAGAATTTGAACCAGCTTTAATGATAGGAGCAACTCCAATCCCATTTAGAAAAATATTAGTAAATGAATTCCAGAAAAAGAGAACTAGAATCCTATTGCTTAATCTAGATGTAGGCAAGGAGGCCCTTACCTTGGACACAGCGACGACAACAATCTTTTGTGATAAGTACCCTCCAATTGGAGATATTGCTCAAGCAGAGGACAGATTCGTGTCAACCACAGAGGACAAGAAAGACAAACCACACAAAATTATTGAGTTAATGATCAAAGACACTTACGATGAAGAACTCTATAAACTTTTAGAGAGCAGAGCAAGTGAAACAGACGTACTCAATAACTATAAATTATACTTAGAAAGGAGAAAATTATGACAGTAACAAACAATCCAATTTTCAATTTCAAAAAAGCTGAAAGAGTACAGTGTAAAGCATCTATTATGTTACAAGGACTATCTGGCACTGGTAAATCTGGGCTGGCATTAGCACTAGCCGAAGGATTAACCAAGCACGATTGGGACAAAGTATTCGTAATAGATACTGAAAACAAATCAGCACCACTATTCGTAGGAATTCCCTTCACATCGGGGGGCACATTCGGTTCATTTAACGTAGGGGAGCTAACAGCAGACATTGGATTCAAGCCTTCATTCTACTTAGCATTTAGAGATCACGCAGTTCTCGCAGGTGCAGAAGTAGTTATTGAAGATAGTATCTCACACGCATGGCAATACAAAGGTGGCGTCCTTGATATGGTTACGGCAGCAACTAATAAGTCTACTAACAAAGCAGATAAGTATGCAAGTTGGAGAGACCCAGAAGTAGCTTCTGAAAAACAATTACTATTAGACCTTATCAGAGATCCAAGACTTCATGTAATCACAACAGTCCGTGTCAAAGAGAAGTATGAATTTGAAGAAGACTCAGCAGGTAAAAAGAAATTGGTATCTATGGGAGAACAACAAATCATGCAGGATGACCTTAAATATGAGCCCGATCTAGTTCTTGAAACCATCGAACCAGGCCATGTTTACAGCAAGACTAAGATTCAGTACCCTAAAGCGAGATGTACTAAGACGAGATATGCTATATTCAACAGAGGCGAAACTTACGAGTTCACTCCAGAATTAATAGAACAGCTCAGGCAGTACCTTAATGAAGGTGCAGACCCAGAAGTGTTGCTAGAAGCTCAAAGACAAGACTACATCATCGGTGTAACAGAGTACATTGACAATAAACCAAACGCTAAAGTAATCTGGTCAGAACTGAAGAAACAAGCAGGTTACGGCGACACCAAATTAAGTGAAATGCCCCTTGATGTTATCAAAGAGCTATTCATAAAACTAACTATATAAAGGAGAAAGACAATGACAGACGGAACACAAACAACGCCAGAATTGGTAAATGAAACAGAACCAAGCACAGCAATCGCAACCAAAAACATGGACGATTACAACAGAGCAGCTGGAACAAGACCAATGCCTGTAGAAGCACCTAAAAAGAAAAGAGCCCCAAGAGGAACAAAATCAGTTAACCCACTAGCAGAAGCAAAAGCAGAAGTCAGACTACTTCAAGCTAAAAATGAAATGCTCAATGAGCAGATAAAAAATGCCTTTGCAAGAGAAAGAGCTCTTATAGAGTCTGTTGAAAGCATGGCTGTAAAAGTACAGAACCAAAGTACAAAATTAGCACTTATAGAAAGACAAATGAGAAATGTTGTCGATACCATCAACCTAGGAGGCAAATAATATGGCTATCAACTTTAACGAACTGCCAACTACCAGTGGATTCGCAGTACCCCCTAAAGGGAACTACCTAGCATTGGTTGAAGTAGCAGAAATGAAACAGGGGCAGAATATGGACAAACCACCATATCTAAACCTAAGACTTGCACTAACTGACCCAGACGGAACATCCCATGGCAAAATATTTGATATCATCTCAGAAAGTGAGCATGAAGTAATGAAATTCAAATTAAGAAGATTCATTGAAGCATGTGAAATTCCAATCACAGGAAACTTTGACTTAAAAGACCTAGTTAAAATACTTCCTGGAAAGCAGATTATAGTGCAAACTACAATTGAGCCTGCTAAAGATGGTAGACCCGAAAAAGGTACAGTAAATATTTTTGCAGAAGGTGTTTACTACCCTAAATCCAAAATGAACGAAATCTTCGGAATACCAACTGTAGCAACTACACCAACAAAACCTACGGCTCCAACTCCAGCACCAGCTACAATTAATGCAGCAGACGCTGAAGACGACGCAGTAGAAGTATTTGGTGTAGACCCTATAGAACCTGCAAACGAATATTAAAGTATGAGCTTTTTAACAGAATTCTTCGACATAAACGAGGAATCTGGCGAAGTTGCCGTATGTTGCCCCTTCCCACACATTACTACAGGAGGGATGACATACTTAGAACACAATCCTTCTGCACATGTAAACACTACAACAATGTTATATCATTGTAAAGTATGTGGTACAGGTTATTCAGAGGCTCAGTTCATACAACAGCTTCTAGGTTGTGGTGTCGCAGATGCTAAAAAAATACAGCACTGCTTCACTACTACAGAGGATTTACACGATTGGAACGATTCAACAATACTAACAACAGCCTCAAAAGAACGAGGTCTAGCCCTTGGTATTTCAGAAGAAGTTCTGAGAGAACTCAATGTTAGCACCCCAGCTGGAACCGGTGACCTAATTGCATTCCCAGTATTCATGTTTGACCATCTTTTAGATATACGCAAATATGACCCTGGTAACAAACCTAAAGTCAAATCTAGAGCTAAATGTGTCAGTGGATTAATTATCCCATTTGATACTTGGAGAACATCACCAACAACCCGTACAACAATAGTTTGTGCAGGAGAGAAAGATATGGCTATCGCACGATCATATGGTTTCAATGCAATCACCATTACAGGTGGGGAGGCTACATTACCTAAAGCACCAAAATACTTTAAGGACAGAAAAATAGTTATTGCTTATGACAATGACGGAGCAGGTATCTCGGGAGCAAAAAGACTAGCTGCCACTTTAAAACCTTATGCCGAAAGTGTAAAGGTACTGACCAATTTCCATGAAGTATGTACAGAGCAAGGCGAAGACATAACAGACTACTTTATGAAGTATAACAAGACTAGAAACGACTTAATCAAATGTATATCAAATACAGACGAGTACATACCTACATTGGAAGACCTAAAGAAAGACTACCCAATCGTAGACCTTCTAACAGCAAGTCACCCAGATAACATAGGTAAAATACTAAGGAGTAATGTACAAATCGTAGCTGTATCCGAAGCAACTTACGCCACACCCTCAGTGATCACAGCAGATAAATTTAGAACCGGTGGAGAAAACGACGGTATGAAAGTAGGAGAAACTCGAGACTGGGAGTTAAATGAACAAACCTGTCAAGACATCCTACACCTTATGGACAACAACTTCACAGAAGAAACCATAGCAAAAAATCTACGTGGTATGCTAAAGATTATGCTGAAAGAAAAGTATGTGCATATTAAAGCACTAGAAAAGAAAACAATATTCAAGGCTTATCTAACAGATATGTTTGAAACATCCGATACAGATACACAGCCTATGGAGTACACAGCTTACTCAATTGGTAACAAATTAGAGTCTGGTAAAAAGTACATGGCGACTTACAAATTGGTTCCTCACCCATATAAAGGACAACAACTAACGATGATTGTTCTGGATGTAGTGCAGGCTAACGATTCCGTTTCAAACTTTCAACTGACTCCAACTGTTAAAGCAAATCTCCGAGCCTTTCAAAAGGTCAAAGGAAGTGTAGCTGAAAAAATGGAGCACATTACAGAAAGAGCAAAAGGATTAATAGGATACGATGGTAATAACCAACTGATCCAGACAATCGACTTAGCATTTCACACAGTGTTACAATTCAGATTCGGAAATTTTAAAAGTGTACGAGGTTACCTTGACACCATTATTGTAGGAGAAAGCAGAACTGGTAAATCCAGCACTGCCGATATACTCAGAACAACATACGCTCTAGGAACATTTACATCATTGGCAGGAAATAGTGCAACAATAGCAGGACTGGTCGGAGGCTCAAACAAAACAGCCACTGGCTACCAGACTAGAGCAGGTACTATCCCCCAGAATCATAAGGGATTAATCATCTTTGAAGAATTTGGAAAGTCCAACGCAAATGTAACTGCAGAGCTGACTGATATTCGATCTTCCAATGAAGTACGGATAACCAGAGTTTCTGGGACTATCACATTACCTGCAATGGTAAGAATGATAGCATTAACAAATACTAAAGCATCTGGTGGAGCCATTAGACCTATTGCAAGTTACCCAAACGGAATAAGTATTTTACAGGAATTAGTCGGAACAGCAGAAGATATAGCACGATATGACATCGCACTTGTATCAGCTGACCGAGGCAACAGCCAAATCGACCCATTATGGGAACCTCTAGAACCTTTTACAATAGAAGAATATAGAGCTAGAATTCGATGGGTATGGAGCCGAACTCCAGATCAAATAATTATCTCGCCAGAACTGAGCAAATATATAATGGAATGTGCTAACACATTAAATAAAGAATATGCTTGTCATATTAAAATATTTGGTACAGAAGCATGGAAAAAACTAACTAGACTTGCACTAGCAGTAGCAGGGTATCTAGTTTCCACCGATCATGAGTATGAAAACCTTATCCTACAAAAAGAGCACATAGACTATGCAAGAGATTATCTCGTCAGTATCTATGATAACTCTACTTTCAAGCTCAAGGAATATGCAGAGCATGAAAGAAAGTATTCCACGATAGACAAAGAGGGCGTAGACAACCTTCAAGATATCTATCAGAAATCTCCAAGTATGATACTTCAGTTAGAACAGAGCTCGGCTGTAACTAAAAATATGTTAGCTGCTGCTACTGGACTGGATACTGGAGAATTAAATGCTGTGTTAATGCGATTAACAAAAGGACTGTTCATTCAGATTCAGAACCATGACATTGTTCCAACTGAAAGATTCAGACTTGGTTTAGGAAAACTCAATCGTTCAACCAGCATGGCAAGGCTAGGTGAACCCTCATGAGACAATGGATATCAACAACAATAACGACCAACAGACAAGCCAATGAAATGCTAGACCTGTTGAAATTACTCGCTCCCAAGGTTGGAGCCTTTGACTCTGAAACTAACGGACTGCATATTATAAACAGTACACCATTCCTGTTCCAGTTTGGATATTTACATCCAACAAAACACGTTGGTTACTCATATGCAGTTGACCTAGAGAAACAACCACTGTTGGGCCGGCAAGTGATAACTTGCTGGCACGACTATGTCTCTAAAAACTTTATAAAGTATTTAGCTCATAACACTAAGTTTGACTTACATATGCTTTGCAATATTGGCTTACCATATCTTACGGAAAACTTATCCGATTCAATGTTCTACATTAGATATGCTCATGACGCAGTTCAGCCTGCAAATGGGGGCCCACCACTTGCACTAAAAGATTATGCTTCACAATACATCGCACATAATGCGAAGTATCAAGATAAACTTTTACAGAGTGAACGGGCATCCATCACAAAGGAATTAAATCTGAAACTGAAGATTAGGCTAAAAGGATTAGTTCCTCCAACGGACTGGAACGCCAAAGCCTATACATTAGGTGTACTCACTGACATGTTTAAAGACCCAGTCTCTGACTGGACTTGGCTACCTGAAGATGCCCAAAAGGTATATCAAGAGTGGCTTAACATAGACGTGCCAGAAGTTATTCGACCAAGCGTAGTAGCTTTGGTGGAATCAGACTTCATACCATATACTATTCTGAATAGAGAAACTCTAATCAAGTATGCTCATTTAGATATAGTATACGCACTAGAAATCTATGACCATCTGGAGCCTATAGTTTTGGCTCGTGGTAACGAGACAGCCATTGAAATAGAGGAATCATTAATAATTCCACTATGGGAAATGGAACGAACTGGATTTAACTGTGATATAGATTACTTAATCGAATCACAGGGTAAAGTCAAGGAGTACATTCTGGAAAGGCGACAAGCACTTTACGACCTTTGCCAGAGGAAAATCAACATAGGGCAACACGCCTTGGTTAAAGAAATACTTGAAACTGATTTCAATGTCAAATGCACATCAACAAACAAAGATATCCTGGATGTGGTAGTCTCAGATATAATCCGTGCAGGAGACAATCCCGAAGCAGTTGAATTTATTAGCACTATCCAAGAACTGAGAACCCTTGAAAAATGGTACTCTGCCTACATCATGCGGTTTATTAGACAAACCAAAGGTGGAGCAACTAGGCTGTACACAACCATCAACCAAGTTGGTGCTGTTACAGGCAGAGTAACATCTGATTTCCAACAGTTTCCAAAACAAGGTATAACCAAAGTTGACGGAACTGAATTATTCAATCCACGACGCATGGTAATCTGTACTGGTGGAGCTTACAACTCCATCATCTATCTCGATTAATACAATGGTCGAGAATAAACCCCGAGAATTGCTGGAACATCCCACCGGGACAATCAGCAGCCGAGCCTGGTAACAGGAAGGTTCAACGACTAGTCGAAAGACGTACACTCAAGTGAGTGGAAGCACGGGGAAGTTTGACATCAAGTTCAACTTGTGGTATCATCTAATTGAAAGAAGGTGATAACATGGCAAAAGGATTTAAACAAATAAAATATTCCAAAGCTGATGAACAATTTCTTATAGATAATTATGCAACATTAGGTAACAAAAAATGTGCAGAATTACTAAACAGAAGCATAACAGCACTAAACCATAAAGTAAAAAAGATGAACCTAACTATCGACTGGAGTTATACTTACACTTCAGTACAAGGATACTTAGTAGACTGCACAGACCGAAATAATAAACAGGCTAAACATCGTCAAATTATGGAACAAAAAATTGGAAGACCTTTAACCGCACAAGATATAGTTCATCACATAGATGAAAACAAGTTGAACAACAATCCAGAAAATCTGGAACTGCTAACACGGGCATCACATATAAACCTACATCGCCCTAAATTAATGGCTGCCAAACTTATGATATAGTCTACTCTGCATAGTAATATGCAGCAGTCACATTGACGAATTAGAATTAACGACTCTAGTTGAATATAAGGTATTCGCAGATAGAATTAAGATTCCAAGCATTCTACACTATATTAGTAGGCCACCCAGATTTAAACCTGTGTCGTGCCTACATGCCATACAAATGTATCAACGGGTTAGGCGAAACTTTTGACTATAACAATCCAGATCACATTCAAAAATGGAATCAAGATTGGTACTACGAAGAAGACGTTACTAAACACTGGGAACCTACTGATGTACATGGTGCCACAACTATGAGTGCAACTGGACTTACTCCAGCTGATCCAGAGTTTAAAACATTACGGTCAACCATAGGTAAGCGTCTGAATTTTGCGAAAAATTATGGGGCCCAAAAGGGACGCATCCGACAGATGTTCCCAGAATGTACTGAAGAAGAAGTTGTCAGAATCAACGACGCTTATTATAATACATTCCCGGGTGTTAAAGAATACCATAACTATTGCTACGGCAGAGCCAATATGTACAGTTACACCGAAAACTTATTCGGTGTGCGATACTACGGAGTCAATGGTCATAAACTTATTAACTCACTTGTTCAAGGAAGTGCAGCGTTCTATCTGAAAAAGAAGATACGAGAAGTATATGACTACTTCAAGTCCAATGAACTTCAGTCCACATTCCAGATGAATATACATGATGAACTATCATGGGAAGTATTCGATGGAGAAGAACCACACTTCTTTGAAATCAAAAGAATTATGGAAGACTGGGAAGACGCCCTTGTCCCTATAGTTGCTGAAATGGACATCACCAACAAGACTTGGGCAGACAAAAAGGGGGTGGTATCAATTGCAAATATCTACGATTATCTTAGCGATTGACCCCTAGTGGGAGCTTTGAAGAAGGCAAAGGCACGACTGGTTGGTGCTTGTTTAACAGCACCACAAAAGAAGTTCTCCAGATCGGAGAAATCTGTGCCTCATACTTCACTCGTTCAGAGTTATACTGGGCAGCTCACACTGCATTAATAGAACAAATGAATCAAAGGTATGGGCCAGACATTACTATAGTATGCGAAGACTATATCCTATATGCAAACAAAGCAAACAGCCAAATCAATTCCAGAATGGAAACACCAAAGTTGATTGCTATATTGCAAAACTTCGCATACATGCTAAACATCCCATTCAAACTCCAACTAGCAGGGCTTGTAGCCAAGCGTTGGGCTGACGAAATCCTTGAGCATAAAGGGTACATTGAAAAGTATGGCAAACGTAGTTATGTATTAAACCACGAAGACTACAAACACAATCTCTCTCAGCATGAACGAGATGCCATACGCCATGCAGTACACTACAGTTATTTTGGGAAGGAGAAAAAGAAATGAGCGAATTTGAAACAAGTTATCTCTACAACCAACCGGCTGTAGATGAAATCAAAGTAGGCAATGCAATGCAAGAGGGTAACTTCACTATGAATTTAGAAGGACTCCCAATTGTGGTCGATGTAGTAAACATCGGCCAGTATGCAAATGAAGACTATGCTATCCTCCGTAAAAACGGATTAGGTGGTTCTGATTCCTCCAGTGTACTTGGTGTAAACCCATACACTTCCAGAGCAGAACTTATCCAGGAAAAAGCTAGACGACATTTAACAGAAGAAGAAAAGCTCATTGGAGAAAAGACTGCTGTTAAAAAAGGACGTGATCTAGAACCACTAATTATCCAGAAGTTTGAAAATTACTTTCAACAAGAAACTTTCAAACCTGCAGATATGTACGGCTACATTGACCAACCATATTTGAAAGTTAATTTCGATGGTGTCACAGGAATTCCTGGGCAATACATCCCTGCAGAAATAAAAGTGGTCACAGCCTACGGACAGAAACACTATTCCCCAGAGCGAGCAATGTTCAGTGAGAACATGGGCTTCAGACCACTCCCCGATAATATCTCAATGAACAACTGGTCAATAGAAACTAAGGCTGGGTTCTATGGAATCCCACCATATTACTATACCCAGTTACAAGCACAGATTTCAGCACTGAATGCACCCTTCGGTCATCTGTCAGTTCTGTTTGATAAGGATTGGAAATTCTATTCCTTCTTTATCTGGAGAGACGATGCAATGATCTCTGCATTAAAAACAGAGAGTTACAAAGTCTGGGAACAGGTTTTAGCCCTTAGAGCTACTAAATCAGAGTGGGCAACCAATCCGATAGACATATCCACTATGAAACCCATGGAACCGTTGCAATTACACGCTTCCAGCCCGGGCTTCAAAATTGAGTTCTAAGCGATTTAATTTTAAATTAGGTAATAGTAGTCCACGAAAAAACCAGAGAAATCACTCTCTGGTTTTTTTTATGCCAATCAAGTCTACCTATAGTAATAAAACATATCTTTCAGTCTAAACTGTAACATCTTCGGTGTTAGCTTGGTCATTCTCATAGATTGTTTACTGTTACCTTTCTTACTGTAATGTTTCTTAAAGAAAGATTCATAACGACCAGCCTTCTGGTTAGGGTAATACTTCTTAAAGTATGATCGTCTTCCACTCTTGCTGTATGCTTTACCTGCCCCCGAATAAGAACTGTACTTCTTGCCACTTGATTTCTTCTTTGGACTTCTTGGTTGCCATCTCATGTTTGCTCCAAATACACTTGGTGCGATCTGGGATAGAGCTTGAGATATAGGGTGCCCTTCTAATCTTTCAGAATACCTTGGTATCTGCTCTCCAATACGTTGAGCTAGTGGCCCTATCGCTGGTAGATATGCTGCAGCCATTTGAAGATTGGTTTGAGCTTCTTGATCTTGCATCGCTAACAACATCGCTGTAATAGGATACTTCAACCCAGCATTTACCCTGTTCCACATCGATCCATCTATCGTACCCTCGTCTGTTCTGAGAGGGGGCTGTGTTAACAGGTTATACACATCCATATACGACGGATTCAACTTCAATGTCATGTTGGTATCTTCAAACTCTATATTACCTTGAAGGAGACTATACTGTAGTGACCTATTATTTTCTAGTTCTTCCTGTGGAATAGAATCAAAATTCCAGATAGGCCTCATAGTATCTCCCATCATACTGAACAACCTAGGATTGTTACTCATGACATCTATCCAAAACTCCAAGTTCCTCATTGTGAATGTATAGAACGGGATTACTAACTCAGCGATATATTCTGAAGGGTTCTTCAACCCATATTCAAAATGCGTTTTAGCTACCATTGTATACGCTTCTGATTGTGACCTACCACCTTTTTCAAGTGCCCATAAATACTCAGCATACCGGGCAATTGATTCTACCTTTTGAGTAGGCTGTAACATAAACTCTACACCTATGTTTGCTGTCTGCCAAAGCTCATGTTCTACAGTCCTGTCTTTAGAAGCAATCATTTGCTTGTAGTAGTCTATACTTAATTCATCACCTTTTTCTCGGGCTTCTTTAAGTTTATCTCCCCAACCTTTATAAGTCTGGTTGAAGGATTCCTGGTATGCCTTATTCATCTCAGCTGCTTGTCCTGCGGCTGGGCCATCTTGATGAAAAATATGAATTCTGCTAAATTCTTCTCTAGTCATTTTAGATGGTTGTGGATTAGCACTAGAGAAATACCAATCAATACTTTGTAATTGGATTCTATTATACTTGCTATGGCTAATTATGTCTTTTAGTGCAGTATTATATCGACCTTCATCTCGTAAGGCTCTACCATAGAATGCCATCATTTCTAAAGGGCTCTCTGTGACAATTGCATTCTTTACGAAAGCATCTACAGCATTACGGAATACAGCACCTCCTGTCATTAGATACCCCATCTTAGATAGATAGGTAAACTTCTGTACAGTTCTTAACCACATATTATCAAAATGGAAATCATTGATTGTTTGGAACGCTTTACTGTATGTCTGGTAATGCATGAACACTGGATTAAGTTTACGAGCTGCTGCTAAATCAGCCTCATTCCTAATCATAAGTTCTACTACACGAGCTCCTGTCTTTGACTTAGGGTCTTTTATAAGTGCTACAAGTCTTTGTTCTGGAGCTGCCTTCAATGCTTTTACAATTTCTATATCATCCATTTTTGATAACAGCCCTGTATTAATACTATGCATTTCATCGAAGAATAATTGCATGTATCCTACAACAGCATCTACAGTCATAGCATGATACTTAGCACTGTTTATTAAGCCTTGTGCCATGGAACCGGGGTACCCTTGCTGGAATATACGACGGTATTTGGCTGAGCCAATAGAGGAAGTGAATGTATCTGAGGCATCCATCCGAGTGTGATGTAACAGTTCGTCAGACTCTGGTAGAGCTTGACGTAATCTATCGGAGAATGTGTTATAGTAATCCTCATATAAACTAGGGTTGGCGATCTCTCCCATGGAGAAATCAATTTTATCCCCAACCAAAATCTCTTGCTGTGCATGGACATCCATGTATAGTTTAGATAACTCAAGATTACCCGTCAGTTTTGATTCCTTAAGGGCTTGGGCCATGTTCAGTCGTGGTAGAGTGGTTGGCACAACACTGGAATCTGGTCTAACACGGGAAAGCACTAATCGAATTTCATCCCCTATGAAAACCTTTTTAGGGTTATTAAATTTACTATTATACAATTTTATAAGATGGGAGTTAAGAAAGTCTTCCAATACTTTTGGATCCCCCAGCTTTCTAACTGATTTACTAGCTTCAAATAAACAACTGTCAATTTTTTCTTTGGTTGCTCTTAACGCTTTAGAGGCATCTGTAACTTCTATATCTGCTTCCTCATGTAGCCTATTACGAATTTCTATTAAGCCTTCTTTTATTTCATCCCAGTTTTTGTACTGTTTGCCTGTCACTAAATTGGCTATCTCGTTATATACCTCTGGTGTTTTAGCTATGACATCTGGGATAGTGTGTTGATTCACAATATCCTCTGTGACTGTAACCATATTACTTTCAAACTCGATACCAGTTCTAGCTGTAAATTCTGGAGTGAGTTTCTTTTGGAAAGCAACAAACATATCTACAACATCCATGTCTTGCTCAAACCCTAGTATGCATATCTTCATCATACGCTTACTTCTTAACAATGCCCATGCCAATGTGTCTTCATCAAAGGATAATACTATCTTCATCTGCTGTCTTGCCATTGCATGTTGTACTGCTTTATGATAGCTCATGTATTTTTGGAATCCTTCGGCATCTACGGAACCATCCCCTTTAATAAATGCTCTAACATCTTTAGCAATCTTGCGTCCTAACATATAGGATGGTTTCAGTAAGGCAGCTCTTTTGTCATATAGTGCTCTTGCAGCCTCTCCTAAAGAAGCTACGTTTGCAGCTTGGTGCAGAACATTCATGAAGTCGGCCTGTCTTGCGTACACATCTTCCACAGCATCTATGATTTTAACAAGGTCTACTTGTGGTGTGTTAACGCTGACAGAGTCTATCAGTTTGTAAATCTGGTCAACGTCAAATTCATCCACAGGGCGTTCCTCATTATGGAACTTATTAAACTCTTTATTAAATTCATCCATCTGTCTTGCACGGAAGTTCAATTCATTCTCACTAAATACTAGCTTTCTTGAGTTCTTGAAATCAAGTAATAGTTTGACTACAGCTTTAGAGTCTGCGTCAGTAAGTAGGTCTAGGGCTGCACGGAACTGCTCTCCCATTGAACTTTTTAATAGGAACCTTGCAGTAGCGTAATCTACCAAAGTATCCTTATTTAATTTAACATGTTTTAAATAAGGGTGTGCCTTGATCATATTGGCTACTAACTCATTTATCTCTGGTGTGAACGGGTTACGTTTGAACAGAGCTGTGTTTGCAATACTGTCTGCTGTACGCCCCACAATATTAATAACCTTACCAAAGGTAATGATATACTGTTTATCATCTACGATACGTAGGATATTCTGGATATCATCTACTGCAATTCTAGAAACCATTATCGGGTCGTAGTTCTTTTTAATTCCGTATAGTGGAGCTGGGTTTAAATGTTTCACACCATCAGCATCTACATAGCTTCTGTAAATCTGGTTAATATTAATAGGCTCATATATTGCAGACCTTGTGGCTAAAATTGCATCATCATATTGTGCACCCCTTTTAGCAATGACATACTGGTGTGCCATAGCTCTATTAGAATTTTTAATACCCAAATACACCGACCTTAATTCATAAGCCAGTGTGCTTAAATTTTTCAATAGTGGAGCTGATACTCTAAACCCATCGTGCTCAAGTTCGTACTTTTCAAAAGCACCTTTAACATTGTCTATTAGATTTAACAGCTTGGAATCGGGCAATTGCAACAGGTCTAGCTCAAAGTTAGAGTCTCCAGATACCAATGCTTTCTGCCTATAAAATAACTTCTGTGTTAAAGCAGACAGCACATGCTTCTGTTCTCTACTTATTTCAGCAGCTCCTAGCTTCTTTTTATACAACTCCATAGCATCTACATGGGATACGTTCTTGCTTTGTAATAATGACCTCATTGCATTGATACGAGTTACCTCTACTAAGAATTTCTCTGGGCTTAGATCTATCCTAAGCCTAGCTTCTTCTCGATCAAGTATTTTCTTAAGGAACGGTAAATCGAAGTCTCCACCATTCCATGTAATAAATCTTACTTTACCTGTTTCCCCAGGACCCCCAATACGAGCTCCTATCTTTTTCTTGTAACTAAACATTGGAGCTAACGCATCTTCAATTAACTCATACTGTGCTTTGTCATGGTGTGTGGCAGTTGACTTCATATACTTAGCATATACTTTCTCATATGTCGTCTTGGGGTTTTTCTTAAATGCCTTAATGAAGAACTCATTTTCACTATACAGTTCCTCCATAAGTTCTGCACTTGGTGGTCTCTCTGGCATTTGTATAACTTCATTAACATCAACACCCTTACTACCAGAAGCTCTCAAAACTAATTCAGTTACATCTCCGTTAGGTCTACCGTCTGTTTCAATATCAAAGTAGATTGGGCGTATGCCTTTTTCTTCCATCTCTTTGATTAACTCTGGGAATTCTCTTTGAGTTATAAGTTCAAGTGCATGTGTGTCCCCTCTGCCTGTATGTGGGGTTCCCTCTACTTGGGCTAAAAACTCTGGGTCAAGATAGAATAAATCCTGCTTGTAAGACCTATCTTGCAATATGGTTTGCAGTTGAGTTTCCGTATCTTGAATGATATGGTATACTGCATTGCTTATATCGTCATCTGTCATTTCACTTGTTATTTTATTACGAGCCGAACTATGTATAGAGTTTAGAAAGGCTACTCTTACATCCGGGGCAACTACTTCTGAAATTCTACCGTATACTTCAGAAACAAAATCTCTACTGTTGGCGACACTACTTTGTATCATAGTCATTGCATCTGTTAATTCAGCTACTTCTTCTATTCCTTTTGTAGTGGTGTCTACCATATTGATTTCGTCAAGCACAGCCTCCATAGCCTCATGAACATTAGACTCAACCAACATAGTTTCAAACCCTTGCTGTTGGTCAAATTTATAAGTGTACCAAACACTTTTCATGTTCATATTCCCTATAGGAGAGTGTATCAAAGAATCGCTTAATTCGTCAATCATATCCATCATCTTGTATGCATGAGTGGCAAATTCATCTTTAGTAAATGGTAGTTCTAGGAATGCATTAGTGGTTTTATCTTCTTTTATCTTTCTAAGAGTATGCTCCATACTTGTTTTTATACTTCTTAAGACAATTAAGTATTCTTTGACTACAGTTACAGTCTTTAAATTTTTATCGTCAAAGGATTTTAAAGCATCTGTGTATCTACTCCAAGTTTGTTCCAAGTACATAGGGTCTTTAATAGGGGCCCCTTTAGTAATTTCATCCCCTTGTATCAACTTATCTCTATACCCTGTTGGAGAGTCAGCGTCACGAACAACACCTTTAACTCCAACATCTGCATGGTCTATAGGTATGTCATTTGCAGGTGTGTCGGTGTATTTACCAACTACATCTCCAGTGGAGCGTTGTATAATGTCCCCTTTATTAGTAAGTATCTTACCTACCTGTTCCTCGGGCACAGCTTTTGCAATATTACCTAGGTATATTTGGTTTATTAAATTCTTATTAAAGGTGGTTATGTTAACCCCTTTAGGTATCTGTATCTTATAAGTAAACTCTTGGAAGTGTTTCGTAATATCAAAAGGAACCTTAGTAAACTTTGCATTAGCTTCACCTGTTTTAGTTAGCGTATCCTTGATTAATTTGAGCATAGCAACTTCATCTGGAATTTCTCCATTGGCTCCGATTGTCACACGCTGTGCGTCACGAGCTTCCTTGATCGCTGCCTTTAAATATTCGATATGGACTTCTTGCTGTGTGATAGTTTCTATATCCAACAATCTTTGGAGTATATTATTAGGGCCGCCTTGCTTCAATGGAGACCTATCTAATAATGTAGCGTATTCTTCTCTAAGATTCTTCAAAGCTGTTTCAGCGTTATCCAACGCTATAGACGCTTCTTTAACTTTATCATGTGCTGCTTTTGCTTTTACGTTACTTTTAATACTATCCTGCTGTCCTTCTGCACTTAATAAATCAGCTTTAGCTTTAGCCACTTTATCCATGGCGACAGGAACCTCAGTAACAGAACGCCTATTGACTTCTAACATTGCTTCTTCTGGAGTTGCAAACTTTAATTTATATAATGTAGCTTCAACCCAGTGTTTGGTGTTAGTATATAAGTCTTGGGTAGATTTAGACATTTTGGTAAAACCCTCTGATCGAACAACAGTATCTAATACTCTATCAATTCTAGATAAATTTTTAGTTCCTTCCTCACCCATTAATTTTTCTGCTAATCTCTGCATTATCTTCTGCTGTCTGATAAATGCAGGGGGAACGATTGGATCCTCACTTAAGTTCTTAGTATAGTAATTGATATCGTCATAATGTTTTGCCATAGCTCGTTTAAATGCTCTGTCAAAGTTAGCTTCTGCTCGAAGTTCTTTATACACCCCTACCCAGTAAGTGTGGTATCTCTCATACATTTCTGGATGATCCACAGCCAAATCTCTTAATTTACGTATTAAGTCTACCATGGTTGTAGCCTCTGGGTGGAGCTCTCTTACCTTTTGATCTACCAAAGTCCGCTGCATCTGAGATGTCATTTCAGAGTTTCTGGACGCAGCAAAACGGATGTCTCTCAACATCTTATCTAGACTTGCAGCATTATGGGATATGCGATCATAATACTCTTTGAATTTAGTGTCTAATGCCATTGGAGGTCTATCATTACTTTTCATATATTTTAGAATTGCATCGGCTCCTGCATCATCAACTAAAAATATATCTCTTATATTCCCCCGTAGTATATACATATTTTCTTGTACTGTATGTACCTCGTCAAACAAGCCACCTCTTAAGCTGTAAAGTGTTTTCTTAACTTCAGCAGTGTTAGACCTTATGGACTCTCTCAATAAACTTTCGTGTATTGCTTTGTAATCCATATCATCGCCTGTCTTGACTAGAGCTTGATTCAATGGCAATATTCCTCGTTCCATTGCGTCAAGAGCATCAACAGCACGTAGTATATTTAATGTGTTACGGGGAGTAAAGAATGATTGTGCAATATTAACCATTCTGTTATTAGCTAATTGTTTTGCACCTCTAATGCCCTTGTATAATAAGTACCCTGTTGCTCCAACCGGTGTTCCGTTCAAAGCTCCTAGTAACATATTCTTCTCAAAGGCTTGTGCAGGTGCCAGAAGTTTAGATGTACTTTCTAGGATACGAATAGATTGGTCATCCAAGGCTTGTTTCCTCAGCAGTTCCCCAATCTGTTTCAAGGCATCCATACCTTCTGGGGTAGCCATATACCTTGCGGCGAAGTCATTGGACGCATGAAACTCTATACTTTTAACTATGGCTTCATCAAATGTTTTATAGATTCCATTCTGTACAGCTTCGGTTGCTTCCTTAACTGTTTTCTTTATAAACTTTTCAGCCCCAGCTTCGGCCACATCTACAACACCTTTAGCAGCCACATCTCCTAATGCAGTAGTCATTGCTTTTCTTAGACCTGCTTTAGTACCGGCTGTTACAGCTGACTTGGCCCCGAGTGTAACCCAGTTTAAAGGGTCTATGATAACTTCCATAAAGATATCTGCTGCCAGATTACCTGTATCGAAGTCGAAGTTCTTTCTACCCGGAGTATCATCATCCCAACCTATGGCTTGTTTGAACCCGTCCCAACCGTAGCCTTGTGCTACAGCTTTGATAGGATTGGCTAGAATATCTATATTCTCTGTAAATGACATAAGGTTATTCAACGCCAAAGCAGTCCAATCATTTTCTTTGATTGGGCGTATGGTTGTTTTGTATAATACTTCAGCCATTCCTGGGATAATATTAAGGATTGGAATATCAGACATTCCACCCCACTTAAAATCTCTGGTTAAAGAGCTTGGATTTAATAGTGTGGAGAATATATCTGCAAAGGAATTCAGTTCAGTTGGATCATTGTAGTTTATAAAAGGACGGTCTGGCATATCCCAAGGGGTTGACTTCCAGTAACCATAGGGGTTCTTATACTTATTATCATAAGGGTTCGGATATTTGTCACCATATGGAGAAGAAGAACTCTGGTATGAGTCCTTCTTTTCATATGAATTAGGATACTTATAGCTTACGAATTTAGCCATGTTTCTCTCCTTATTTTAATGAAATTCCATAGGGACAAACTGTATGCCTTTTCCTGGGATAAGTTTATACTGCTCCGTTATTATCTTACCCTGTTGTGGAGAGCTCGAAGTGTACATAAACTTGGCGTCTTTGCCTGCTTGAGCTTGGCCTTCTTCAAGTGTAGCTACGATTCCTGCCTCTTTAAGAATCATCGCTGCTTGGCTTGGTTGCTTGTTTCTCAAAGCGTTCTGGTAGTCTGTCCAGAAATCACTTCCTGTCGCTGGATTAGTACCATTAGCGTTGTAGCTTGAACCACCTTTGTAACTTGCTGCGTTTATTCTAGCTGCATCAGCCTGCCCTTTAGCGTTTATATTAGCTGCTTCAAGGGTACCTTTTAACTGTGTATCTGCTGTGTAGTTTCTAGCATTAGAATCAAGAGCACCAACACCATACTGTGTATCAGCGGCGTACTTACCTGCATCAATTCCTGCAAGACTTGTACCTGCACTATTGGCTGCCTGTAATGCAAGAACTGCATTCTGTGCCATCGCTGCCTGTTCTTTATCGTTAAGCATTGCACCAGTCTGTGCCACATTAGTAGCCCCGGCTGCGTTAACTTGTGAATTCTGGAGAAGTGCTGACATCTCTTGTGCTGCCTGCATCCCTCTGGAAGCTCCAGTTGCTACAGCTGCTGCGTTTGATTTACGTATAATATCGGCTTGGGTCTGTTGCCCAGTGAAGATCGAATCCATAAACTGATTGGCTACCATCTTCTGTTGGCCTTGCTGTACTCCAAAGGATTTAGCAGTAGCATCATTGTAGATTCCTTCAATGGTGCCTCTGTCAGTTGTAATCCCATACAGTTTAGCAAGTGCTGCTGCACCTACCATATTAGCAGGATTCTGTGAAGGTGTAACCCCGGGGATCATTGGTGCTTCTGCAACTGCCCCTTGTGGCCTTGATGTTTCAACTCCACCTTTGTCGGTCATAAGATAATACTTTCCGTTCTCACTTACAACGGTGTCACCAACACCAACCCTAGATCCATTAGCATAGAAGGTTTGTCCCCCAGAGTTGTATCCCATAGCAGAAGTTCCATCTGCCTTAAATATTTCAGCTCCAAAAGATTTAGCTGCTGGGGCTGGAGTTGGAGTTGGAGTTGGAGCAGGTTTACCTGCATTAGAATACTGTGTTGCTACACCTGCTTGGGATCTAATAGCATTGGCTGCTTTATTAGCTGCAAGCATTCCTGCATCATCTTTATTCTTTTGTGCTTTTGCATACGCTGCACTTTGTGCTGCAATTAATTTAGTTTGTGCTGCTGTTAGTGCCATTAATACACCTCCTATTCCCCGTCTACTTTATTAAAATTAGATAGCCCATTTGCACCCAAACTGACCGAGATTGATGTCAGCAGATAAAGCACTAGGTCAAAGGGAACGAATGTGCCTCCTTGAAATTGTACTAATAGGATTAGTATAAACGCTACTAAAGCCGAGTAGTATTTAGTTTCAAGGTATTTAATATATGGGAGTCCTTTTGTAAACTCCACAACCATAAACACAATTGTTACGAATGTTGCATACGCCGTGAGCAAATCCCATGTAATATAATCATTCATTGTCCTGCTCCTTTTCTCGTTCGAGCACTAGTCTCCCGGGTGTTAGTACAATTTCTAACACGCTCTTTAATCTCTGTTGTATTTGCGAGTAAGGAATTAACTTGGAGTTCCATTCGATCTACGTTAGCAACATGGTAATCCAACTTAGTTTCCATTTTACTTACCTGTCGTTCTAATGAGTTTATGGATGCAGTAGATGCTGCTTGCATATCACTCATAGTTTTATTTAAGACATCTATGGCAGATCCTAATGCCTGCACTGCTTTTGAAAGTGTATCCCCAACACTCTTTAATGCTGGGATGAATTCTTTAATCACAAAGAAGACAATTGCGAATATAATCCCGAGGGCTATGACGCCAGCTCCGAATGTTTCGATCTGCTGTAATGCACCCGTATTGTCTATTATTTGTTCTGCCATCTAGTCACCTCACTAACTTGCATTCGCAATAACTTCTATAGTCATATTTTAACATTTTTTGTATAATTATGCAATGGTTACGCTATCCATGTCTTACCGAAATATTCTACCACTGCCTTGGCATAGGCTACCCCGAATGCTCCCTGCTCTGCCTTGGTATCAATGGCTTTGACATCGTTCACATTATCTAGGAACGCTGTCTCTATAATGATAGACGTAGCATAGATCTCTCGAAGGAACCCATAGTAGTCCTTGCCATAAGAGTTGAGTCTTGTCTTAACCCCTCTGCTGTTCTGCCCCAGTGCCTTGGCATACTTTTCACAAAGCAGTGCAAGTTTTAAACTGTCAGTACCAACGATTGATCTAAAGGCTTCAAACCCATCTCCACCGCCTGCATTGTTGTGGATTCCTATAGCAATATCTGGTTTGAACGCATTACATTCCTTGATTTCGTCAACCAATGGGTCGTACACATCACTGGTTCTGCTGAGTAAAGTAATGTACCCTTGCTTTATCAATGCAGCGTTCAGTGCCAATGCCATAACAAGGTTTACATCCTTCTCATTGAGGCCGTTTGCAACAGCCCCAGAATCTGAACCACCATGCCCTACCCCTATAAATATCTTCTTTTTTAAAGTAGTGGTTGGGGGAGCAACTGGATAATCAATCCCTTGAGTAGCAAAGCCCTGCTCGATATATAGATTGTGCTTGCATTCTGCAGTGCTGCCATTGATTGCTGGGATATGCCCACCATCTCCAATGATGGCCAGCTCAAATCCTTGAGCCTTTACCCATAGGTTGATCTGGTAAGCACTCATGCTATGGATATAAATCTGGTAGCACTTACCTGCCTTCATGGCAATAACAGTATGGGCAGTCTTGCGTAACACGTCGGTATAGTTGTAGTACTTTCCATTTTTATAGAACTTGGCAAAGCCTTCCACAGATGGTTTGTAATTACCTATCAGTCCTACACCACCAACAGCCCACAGTACGTTGGCTCTATCGGGAATTTCTGTGTCATACTTGTATCGTCCGTACCCGAATGTGCCATCTTTATATCTGTAGATTACTGATTCTGGGTACCCTAACCAAGCATGGCAGGCAGACCCACATACAGCCTTGCCTTTATTTACAAGTATTGATCCTGGAATTTTCCCACTAGGCCATGTAAAACTAGCAGACATTGCATCCTTGTAATTCTTCAGTGGGCCATTAGGGTCAAACACCAGTAAATCATCACTTACTATTGCATGTTCATATCCTATCTTAATTGTCTTTGGCATAATAGCCTCCTTATAGGGGTATTGCTACCCCTTTGATTTTACCTAATTAGTCAACACTAATTCCTAAATATCCTTCAATTACTTCAATTCTTTTTAGCAAGTCGTTAGTTTTTGTGCTTTTTTTGTCAATTAGCTTTCGTTTTTCCTTAACACTATTCACCTTTTGAATCTCTTCATCAGACTTCACTTTCATTTTTTCTATCATATTGAACCTCCCCAAGCAACCGCAAGTAATTTTACATTCCCATCAAGTATAATTTTCAATACAATGTTTGTTCCTGCTGATTGTGCGGATATACCTGTTACTGTATCCAAGCCACATTCTGTAAACGTAACTCCATTATTTCTTGATATGTAGCATAATATACTTCCAGTTCCAATAATTGACATTACTTCTACTATTGCATTAACCAGTGTCCCTTCTGATGTTGTTGCATTCCAAACAATAATTGCAGTATCTAATGCAGCTTCTTTCATTTCGATTTCTGCTATTTTTATATATATTCCTGCACCAATAGCGGCTGATAGGACTCTCCAATATCTAACATTAGTAGTTGTCGATACATCAAAAGTTTGAACATCAGTTGTTGCAGAAGTTACCAAATCTCTTACGGTAGTCCAAGTTGTACCGTCGGGGGAACTTTGAAAATGTAGAGTGCTATTTGAATTAGAGGCTCCTAATTTAATAGTTACTTGTCTAACACACGTAGGTAATGCAAATACATATCCAACACTAGCGGTTTCATACACGCCAGTACCTGATTGAGATGATTGCCAATACGTTGAAATATTATCATCAAAAGCGTTGTTTGGAGATGACCCTGCATATGTACCATTACTAATGGTAGTTCCACCAACACATTTATCAAGTGTATAAACACCTACAAGTGCCGCACATTGTAAGGATTTAGCACTATTATCAAAATAATATCCACTTGATAGTGCAACATTAATACCAGTTATATCTTCCAAAGTATCACTCCAAGCATTAGGGTCTAAATTCAATCCAGTTTGTCGCATCTTCATTCGCAAAATATCACGTTGAAGGAGAGAATTTACTGTAGATAAACTACTCAAGTTACTGCTGACTATGTCATTAATTAATTTAACTTGATGAACCGATGCAGCATTGACTGCACTGTCTGATGTTAATGAGTTTTCTACAGTTGTAACAGTATCTTGTGCAGGGATGCCTAAAGCAGTGATATCAGCCTTTACTGCAACTGCAACTTTACCACCAGAACCTTTAAGAAGCCCAGTTAATACTGTGTCGGTTGTAGTACCAACGCTATTAGGCCCCACATCACCTTGTACACCTTGGCTACCCGTTGTACCAGTATCTCCCTTAACACCTTGTATGCCTTGGGCACCATCGGCTCCTGTGTTTCCAGTATCACCTTTAACACCTTGAATACCTTGAATACCTTGAATACCTTGGATACCTTGAGAACCTGTTGTACCTGTAGCACCATCTGCTCCTGGGGCACCTTTACTTGCCATTAAACCCCAATAGGTTGCATTTGGTGGAAGGTTTCCTGCTGAAGATGTATGTGATAATTTACAGAAATATGAATTACCTAAATACTCAACTGTGTCTATTTGAGCTACAGTATTTACATATGGGTTAGCAGTAATCCAAGTACCTTGAGGATAATAACCTTTTCCAGTTATACCTTGAATTCCTTGAATTCCTTGCGAACCTGTGGCTCCAGTCTCTCCTGCTACACCCTGGGAACCTGCATTACCTTGAATACCTTGAATCCCCTGTGCTCCTTGTGGGCCTTGCAGTGAACCTAGATTAACCCACTGGCCTTGAATCGTATCCCAGTTGTAAATTACATTTGTTATTTGCGTTCCTACTGCGTAAGCATCTCCTGTTGCTCCAGTGGGTTGTGCTGTCTGCAAAGCAAGTAATGTAGCGTAAATACCTTTAATTGCAAAGGACGCTCCGTCTGCACCATTATTACCTTTAAGACCTTGAGGACCTCCTGGGCCTTGTGCTCCTACGCCCCCTGCTGCACCAGTTAAACCAGTGTCACCTTTGTCGCCTTTGTCTCCAGTAATACCTTGCAGACCTCTTGCTCCAATGTCACCTTGAGCTCCAGTCGCACCTGTGCTACCTGCAGGGCCTTCGACACCTTGGACGCCTGGTACGCCTTGTGTTCCTTGAGATCCTTGAGCACCAATATCACCTTGTGCACCAGGTGCACCTGTAAGACCTATGACACCTTGGCTTCCTGTGTCACCTTTAATACCTTGACTCCCAGAAACACCTACAAGCCCACGGTCACCTTGAGCTCCTTGAATACCTTGGTTCCCTTGGGCACCTTGTGCACCGGTAAGTCCTATTGACCCTTGGGGGCCTTGAATTCCTATAGGGCCTATACTGCCTTGATTACCTTGGACACCTTGGGCACCCTGTGGGCCTTTTACATTTACTACTGACGGGATAACCCCGGCTTGACCTTCTGTGAAGGACATTGTTCCAGAGACTTGATCCACAGAAGGAATAATAGAGTTTCCTTTAAGTCCCTGTATTCCTTGAACACCTTGGGCTCCAGTTAAACCTTGTATTCCTTGTATACCTTGCAACCCAGTTATTCCTGTAATAATAGTTTGTACTCCATCATCGGACACAACTACATTATTAAACTTCAATCTGGATCTTTGAGGAAGCCCCTCTCCTACACTGTTGATTATTAAATGACCACTGGAGCCTGTAGCAAACCAGTCAACTCCATTAATAGTAGTCTCAATAACATTGTCTACATTAAGTCTTAACTGAAGGATATCGTCAGAGACTATAGACTTGTTTACAACTTCAACCACATCGACAAGAATCTCTGCAAGGTAATCCCCCTGGATAATATTCAGATTCCAGAGTTCATTCCACTTTGCTGCAGTGACAACAAACTTGCCAACTTGCGTCTCAGTTTGATTTATATATTTGGGAATGTAATTTATCATATTTCACCTACCTCGCATTCATCATTCGATATACCCACGCCATATTGAGTATCTCGTAGGATACTTCATTCTGGGAGATAAATCTCATTCTTGGGTTATAACCTTTTCCCGAAACGATCATACGGATTTTCCACAATCTCATTTCTGGAAAACCAGAGCCATCCAATGTCCAAGCACCCCAGTCTTGATCGTCCTCTGCCAACATCGTTTCTCCTGGGAGAATCGTTGGATCAAGTAGTTCTCGCTCTAAACTAATCAAGCCATAGTCTGGATTAGCTGGGTCTACTTCTTGGTGCATTACATATTTAAACATATTGTAACGCTGCTCTCCATCTATAAAGAAGTCTGTATAAAACTTCAACGACTCTACAGATGTATTATTGAAAAGGAACTGGAGCTCACGATATCGTTTCTTATTACTGTTCAGTTGATCACGATAACCTGTGTCCCAGAACTGCCAATTTTTAAACAACTTTCTAAGTTCTAAAGCTCCGATTATTTCTGGGAGAAAAGTGGCTGCCGTTGTGAAGACACTTCCGTTAGGGATATATAAGTCTTGTCTAGTCAAGGAATCTTTCTCTAGGAACTGGATTACAGGAACTGTATAAGCCCCTTTAACCACAGAACTCAACTCCATGTACATACCAGACTTTGTCATATCCTGTTGGAAGGAACTCATAATGACTTCACTCTCTAGAGTATAAACTCTCCAAGATCTCGCTAGAGTATTGTATAGTAGCATTACATTTATTAATCTACCTGTGTCGGTTTTGAATACATACACATTGTGTACATCTTCAAAGTCTAGGAAGTTATAGTAATGTACTAACTCAATCCCACCTCTGTAGTCAAATGTACTGTTAAGTATTTCCTTAACGGTATCTTCAAAATCATCTAACATCGCTATGACGTTTTTAGAGATTGGAGCTACCACTAGGTTCTCTGCGTTAAGTTTACTAGGCACTACCATGTAATAGTAATTACCAGACTTAAAGAAAACCATTCCCTTAACAACTTGGATTAAGTGGATATCCCAAGTAGAAATATTCAGATTGCTTTGTATCTTTTTCTTGTACCAACCTAATCCGTCTGGGCTTGGGTTTAGCATAAACAAACTAGATGTGGTAAACACAAGCATAGCTTCATTTACTGGGATACAATGCACGATTGGTTCTTCAAAGATATCAGACCCGGATGGGTATGGGAAATAGCTAGGATCGTTGATATCACTCATAAATAGGGATAGTGGGTTGCTTGGAATCCCCCACAATACCAACCTATTTTTCCAATAAGTCATACCTGCTGCTGTGCTTAGATCGTAGTTTTTCATCTTGGTGTTGTTCTTGTTTTCTTCTTTCAAGAAGGATATACCCATGGCAATAACCTTTTCTGGCATTGTTTCTGGCACACCCCCTATTACTTTAGTTGCAGTCAGCTGAATAATTACGTTAGCTGCAGGAGAACTAAAAGATACCTTTAATTCTGGGAGAGTAGTTAAGGTCAATCGTTCGGTTTTCAATGTTGCGAATGTTGAACTGCCAGAATCTTTCCACTCCCATTTAAAATCATAAACATTACCTGTGTTGCCTGCATAGAATGCTTCAAATGTTAAGTTCTGATTTAACAGTGGGTTCATTACAATCTCTCCATCTGCTCCATAAGGCAACAAACCTAACAGTTGAATTGTACCTGCAAAGTTTGTGTTCTCAAAAGTAAATGGGTTTTCCTTAAGCATATTGTAACCCCACATTACTGCTTCAGTTGGGCTTACTTCTTTAGGCACAAGAGCTTCACTAATATAAGAATCGTCAGTGTGTAGCTTAGTTTGATACAACTTTTTAGTTGTAACAGCCGGAGCTCCTATGGTCTCTTGTCCGAAGTAATAGTACATATTATTAAAAGCGTAACATCCAACTTGTCTTGATATGTTTTCTGTATCAACCAAAGGTAAACCATGGATTGACGCAGCTTCTGGTTTAGTGAAATAGACCTTACCTAGCTTTGTAGAATCAGCCATTTCTTTAAGGAGCATAGGGTACTGGGTTAGATTTGGATCACCTCCTACAACTGGTGCATCTTGCTGCACTGTAGCAATATGGCCCACACCTACATAAAGCTGCGTGTCAGCAATCTTATCTGTTGTAGGTTGACCAATAATAATCTGTCTGAAGGTTTTAGTCGATTCGGCTGAAATCTTACGCCCTGTGTAAAGAGACATAGATTCAGCATACTCCACAGGCACTGCAGCCAGGGACATTCCAAACGACTTAACACGAACACCGGGTCTTGGAGTTAATATAGCTCCAGTGGCATCTGTGTCGTAGTTAACTAAAAGACGAGACAGTCCTTCTGCGATTGGTGCGTTTGAATAAAGCATCCCCAATGTGAATACTTCGTCTACGTTTACCGATCTGGACTGCCTCATATTTTGTTTGTAAGCTACTCCTGTAATCATATTAACTACCTATGTCTTCCCAAGATAATTTAATGACAGCGTCAGAACCCGTCACAGACCCTAGCGTTGTATTATCTTGATACAGTGGGTCTACAAAGTCAATGTAGTCCCGTACCATTTTGAATAAATTATCTTTGTACTCCCAGCCATAAGCTGTAGATGTTGCAATACCTTCCTCGTCAGATGTAAAGTATTTATACGCGGCACCTATACAAACGATGTTACGTATATACTTATCTGGAAAAAAGTTATAATTAGGCCATATTCCTGGGAATGCTGCTTCTGTAAACTCTGTAAGCATTGGGTATTTAGAGTTCATTTGTTGATTTATATCGTCAACTGCTCTATCAAGAAACCTAGACATTTGACCAAATGTTAAGATTTCTCCAGCAAGTAACTCGTTTACTGTGGCAACTATTTGTGTCAGTTGCATACCACACCTCCTATAAATAAAATAGGAGAGGATTTCTCCCCTCCTAATTGTTTTAGTACAATTCTAATTCCCCCGGTGAACCTTCCTGGTTCTCTCGAGAGTTACCCATTCTGGTCTGCACTTTAATATTTCTATTAATATGTGCAATTCTAGAATTGATTTCATCTGCGAAAGTCTCTGGAACGTTGTGTATAGTGCCATCCACTCTTACATATACACTGATACCATTAATCATAACCCTCATGGTTCTGCCAAAGTATGGTGCATACAGTGGTGATACGTTAACCGGTACCAGTGGCTCAGCCTTGTAGACCTTGAGTAATGCTTTCCTGCGAGCCTCGGCTCCCTGCATTGCTTTCTGAGCTGTCAGCTGAACGTCTGGTGGAATTACCTGTGCTACAACTTCTGGGGAATCTGTCTTTTTCTCTGCCATTTAGGTTGCCTCCTTATAAGGTAGCCTATACTGGATTAACCTGTGTTGGAACACAAATGTAATCTACAACTGCTTCAAGTCTAGTTGATCCGAAACCAATTGAATTGATTTTGAAACCAATGGACTGTCTCTGGTCGATAGGATCTAGCACACCAGATGAACCCTTTTGCTTAACATACATTCTAGTCTGGTCTTCACCAGTAAGACCTGTTCTAGTAAGGGCATCCTTACCAATAACAAGTATATGCTGAGCTTTGAATTCAACCCATGCTTCTCCACCACCTTGATTAGCTGTGTTGTATGCTGCGATATCCCAGATCATTTGACCAGGAATATAGGAAGCATCGTCACCAGTTCTGCTATCTTTAACATAGCCATCTACTGCAACTCCTGCTCCACCTACTGCTGCATCAATTGCTACTGAAGCATACTCATAAGTGTCAACGCCAGTTGATCTGTATAGTCTCTTAGTGATTTTTGCGGTCTTAGTGAAATCTCCGTGAGTAGGTACTAACAAAGTCTCATAGAACTCTAAGTCAAACATAGGCACCAGTGAACTGTTGTCATACATTGTCTTAGTAGTGTTATTGATTGTCATGTACTTCTCAACGATAGGATCTGAAATCATATCATAGAAAAATTCCGGTGATGCAATTACATGGTATCTTCCGTTCAATCTTGGCTTAACAAGAGCCTTTTTCAAGGACAAAGTGATAAGTCTAAGGTCTGCGATTGACGGAATAGATGCTACTGTAAGAGCTTCAAAGTTAGCTGCCCCACCTGCATAGTATTTCTGTGCGATTGAGAACAAAGTTTCCTTAGCTAAAAGGTCTAATGTCTCCATTGCTACAAGAGAATACTCTCTAGTGTAATGAGCAACAACAGGGTCTACTACTGCGAAATCTACTTTATCAGTAAATTCCATGTAACGACCATATTGGTGAGCGTGCAATTCATACTTTTCTACAGATCCCTTATCTGATTTAGGAGGAACTCCCTCGTCAAGAGGAACTGTATGAGCCTGCAATGGTGCCCATCTTCTAACCATTAACTTGTCTGCCTTCTCCTGGATAGGGGAAACGTCAGCAAGTCTGAAATAAACATACTGAGACGCATCATATCTGATGGTGTCCAACAGCTGTTTTGAATAAAATACTTCTGGGTTTACAACGCCTGCTCCAGCGTTATTAGCCATTTCAACCCAAGAGTTGATATCAGCTACGGGGTTTAATGCGTTTAAAGTTGCCATGGATAAATCCCTCCTTCATTGTTTTCACGTCACTTTACAAGTCTTTGAAAAGTGCGTCTAAACCTTTAACTGTGTTAATTGGTGTTCCTGGGGGTGTTCCTTTGCCGGTACCATTGGTTGGTTCAGTTGAATGATTGGTTACATTCGCTAATCGTGCAGCCTCTTTTGCAATACCTTCTTTTCGTGCGTTCTCCATGAGTACGTCATGATTTTGGAGTATGTACATTGAGGGTAGGTCTATATCCATTTCATACGGATTAATACCTACATTTTTTAGAGACTGTGCAAAATTCTGAATGCCCGTTTCATCTAACTGGAACTTTTTTGCAACGGCAGCGAAACCTTCATTGGTGGCATTCCTTCTGACCTCGGCCTCTCGGGATGCTCTATCTGCGTCGCTTGCATCTAGCCTTGCTAAAATGTCTACGGGGATATTCTCTTTCTTGCTTTGAGCTTCCAGTATTTTAGCCTGGATAGCCTGGGCTACTTTCTCTGGGTCTTTTTCGTCCAGTCCTAGTAGTTTAGCCATTCCGTCTACTGCTTGTTTGTAGGATTTGTTCTCTACTCTCATAGCAGCAAAGGCAGCTTCGGCTTTGCTTACATCTACTGGTTTTTCTACTGCAGGTGGCTCTGTTGCTGTTCCCGGTTCTGTTGCAGGTGGCTCCGTTGCTGGTGGCTCTGTAGCAGGGGGTTCAGTTGCAGGTGGCTCAGTCGCAGGTGGTTCTGTTGCAGGTGGTGTCTTATCCTCCACTTTTGGTGCAATACCAAATGTTTCAAGTAAGAAGTCTGCTTGTTCTTTTCCGTCCATCTACCATTGTCTCCTTTCGTGTGTACCGGCGAGTACACGGAGTGCCAGGATTACGCACAATTAAGGTTGTGGAACCTATCCTTTGCTACCTTAAGTATAAACTTAACAATAAAATTTGTCAACGATTTAACACTGCTTTTAAATAAAAAAAGCACCCGTAATGGGTGCTCAATTTTAGCCTATAATACGGGGTCTCAAAACACCTGTTACTTGCAGAGCTAATAACAAAGCATTGAATTCCGCCGTAGTAGGATGTAGTGCCTCAACACTATCTGGGGGGCTGTCAGTCTGTCGAGCGAGAGCTGTGTTTGCACGCCCTAGCACTTCATTAATAGCACCCACCATATCTTTTGCTGATGTGTCTAGTTTAGCAACTACAGTAAAATCGTCCGTTGTAATACTCTCCAACGGAGTCTGGATTCTTGCAGGGAATCCTGCACGGGAATCAAACATAGGGGATCCTCCTATTCTATCAGAAACCCATCGTTCTGATAAGTTAAGTATATTCTTAACACTAAAATTTGTCAATAAAAGAACACCCCACAACAGGGTGTTCCTAAGAGAATTATGACACACTGCACGCACAGTGTTTTTGCTTAAGTTGGCATCATTCCTGCTGGAGATAGTCCTGGCATTCCTGGTGCTGGCATTCCTGGGTTTACAATCGGTGATCCTGCAGGAGATGCGAATCCAGTCATGTCTCCACCCGGAGGTGCAACCAGACTTCCTGGGTCTTCCATCATTCCGTTACGTTTAGCTTTTAGGGAATCTGCTACAGCCATGATTGCTTCATCTGGGCTCATTCCATTCTTAACAAGCTCTGCGTATTGGAACAACACTTGACTTACTTCTTCCTGTGCATCCTGTAATCTCTGGAGTCCCATTCGTTCCATCATGAATTCCTTCATTGGGATATCTTGGAACATCAACCATTCTTCCTCTGTGATTAACTGGACAGCTGAACCTTCCTGTTGATATTGCATCTGTTTTTCCATGATCATATTTGCTGCGTTCATTAATCTCGCCTTAGTTCTTGGTAGTTCTGAGCTGATATTAATCTCATAAGCAAATATGGCGGCGTCAGTTACTTGACTGAACGGTACAGATACAGTTTTCTTTTCTAGCTTTCCTGGAACTTGCACGATGTATTCTCTATCTGGGGAATACTCAATTAAGTTAGCTAGTATCAGATGGGTTAAGTGTTTTGAGTAAGTCTCATAGTTACGAATCTTTGGCACGTCTATCGTAGTTACACGATTCAACATTTCCTCGGTTCCTCCTGTGGTAATTATACTACCGGTGTCACGTCCGGTGTATCTACCATCTACGCCACTTACTAATTCTATGTTCATCATCAAATCCTTACGCATGAACGGAATACCCGGGCCTGCTGATGGGAACTGGTGATAGTACACTGCTTTTTCTGGGAAACCATTAACAGTAAAAGTTCTGTCAGCTTCATCCCCATGCATAGCAAACGCTTTGACGTTCAACCCCGATTGGTTGTTTATAAACTTCGGAGGTCTCTGGTTCTTATACTCTGCTGTCAGAGAAATAGAATCCAGGATGTTGTATGCTATGGCATTGGATAAGATCTTGGCTGAAGGGCTAATACCTACAAGCATCCCCGGAGCTGGTAAATTACAATACAGCTCAGCTATCGGGAACGTGTTTGGTTTAATGTCTTCCTTGTACATCAAGATTTCCTGCATGTTTAGTACATGAATCTCGTGTACTTTATCTTCCTTGTAAATCCAGAAGATTGTCAGCTCATAATAACCATCTGTGGAAGTTGGTGTCTTAACCCCGGTTGCTTGTGGCATCTGGCTGGAACTAGCTGCACTAATTCTAGCTTTTGCTGTTGCAAACTTTTCCTTGTACTTCGGCGATCTTGCAAACACAGTCTCGTGGAAGCTCTCGGTGTAACAGCAATGAGCTGAAGTTTTAAGTGATTCTGCAAACGGGTCTCTCATAAACTTCAACGGATCGAGGTTCTTAAGAACTACATTCTTCTTGAACATCGGGTTGGTGGCTCCAATTACATTTTCAGACCAACCTACTTGGGTGTACCCTACATTTAAAAGTGAGGCTCTCTCGCCTGCCTTATATTGTAGGTCTCCTACCTCAGCACTGGCCCAAATCGAATCAAGTGCAAGATTAACATTTGTAACTATCTGCTTATCCCGTTCTCCAGTAGGAGTTACACTAGCACTTTTGACAACAGTGTACAAACTGGCCAAGATGTTTTCCTTAACATAACTGACGAAGTTACTGTCTGGCTTAACTTGATAAGCTGGAAACTTTGCTCCGATTGCTCTCCAAAAATCTGTCTTATCAATAGCATCCAATAGAACCATCCTACGATGTTCGGGTGCGTACTGGGCCAACATGACATTCTTGGTCTCTTGTAATTCACCAACGGTGTAGCGATTTGTATCTTCTTTTTTATCTGCCATCGTTATCTCCTTCCATTATGTCATGTACAGTTTTCCAGACTGTCTCCATAGGGTCAACCTTTTCCTTATAAAGTTTCTCCAACTCCGGGTCTTCCTCAAGTGGTGTGTATGTGGAAGTTGGTTTCGGGGTTGTGTCTTTATATTGACTTTCAATGATATGGTTGTGGAAATGTCTCAGCTCGATCT
>Ga0209511_1000330_pt1 | contig 50667 bp, 39 predicted proteins | sample SSSSmetaG_FD_184141 | JGI IMG/M metagenome (GOLD analysis project Ga0209511, IMG submission 184141) | Glacier valley bacterial and archeal communities from Borup Fiord, Nunavut, Canada, to study Microbial Dark Matter (Phase II) - ​SSSS... | ecosystem: Environmental > Aquatic > Freshwater > Ice >... | reverse complement strand
AAGACGTACAGGTTTAAAAGTGCGGCAGCTCATTAAAAATGGCAAATTTCCTGCAGACTTAGAAAAGGAAATCATCGACAGATATTATTCTCTTTCAAATGAATACGATCAGGATATGACTGATGTAGCGGTTCGTTCTTCTGCAACTGCAGAAGATTTACCTGATGCATCCTTCGCTGGTCAACAAGAAACATATTTAAATGTTCGTGGACCGGAATCTTTACTCGCTGCGGTTCGAAATTGTTTTGCATCATTATTTACAGACAGGGCCATTAGTTACCGCCAAATCTTTGGTTACGATCATTTTCAAATTGGCTTATCGGTTGGTATACAAAAAATGGTTCGCTCAGATTTGGGAGCTTCAGGTGTAGCATTTTCTATAGATACCGAAAGCGGATTTAAAGATGTGGTAGTTATTAATGCCTCATTTGGTCTTGGAGAGTTAGTTGTACAAGGAGCAGTTTCACCTGATGAATACATTGTTTTTAAACCTACACTTAAAACTGGCTTTACCCCAATAGTAGAAAAAAAGATGGGTATTAAAGATAAGAAAATGGTTTATGGTGATAATCCTGATGAAAGGGTAACGATAATTCCCGTAGAAAAACAGTTTCAAAATCGATTTTGCCTTACCGACGAACGCATTATTCAGCTTTCTAAATGGGTAGTACAAATTGAGGAATATTATACAAAACTAAAAGGACATTGGTGTCCAATGGATGTAGAGTGGGCAATAGATGGTATTTCCAAAGAATTATTTATTGTTCAGGCTCGCCCGGAAACGATTCATTCACAAAAGGAAACAGATAAAATAGTCGAATATCAAATTGCTGACAATGAGCGTCACAACAAACTGATACTTAAAGGGATTGCGGTTGGTGATAAAATGGGATCAGGTAAAGTAAGAATTTTATTTTCGTTGGATAATCGTGTAACGGAAATGCAGGAATTTGAAGCAGGTGATGTATTAGTGACAGATATGACAGACCCAGATTGGGAACCGATTATGAAAAAAGCTTCAGCCATTGTTACAAATAAAGGCGGCCGTACTTGTCACGCAGCAATTGTAGCCCGAGAGCTAGGTGTGCCCGCCATAGTTGGTAGTAAAAATGCGACAGATGTACTTTCTGACGGACAAATAATAACAGTTTCTTGCGGTGAGGGTGATGTAGGTTTGGTGTACGAAGGCGCTATTCCTTTTGAAAGAATTGAAACCAGTATGAAGGATTTACCAAAAGTAAAGACTCCGATTATGCTCAATGTTGCATCGCCGGATTTGGCTTTTAAATATTCTCATTTGCCAAATGCAGGAGTAGGTCTGGCCCGAGAGGAGTTCATCATCAATAATTATATAAAGGTTCATCCAATGGCATTGTTGCGACATAAAACCCTTAATGACCCCGAACTTACAAAAAAAATAACAGAAATTATAAGAGGTTATGAAAACGAAGAAACTTTTTTCGTTGAACAACTTTCGTACGGTATAGCAAAGATTGCATCTGCTTTTTATCCCAATAAAGTTATTGTACGCTTCTCAGATTTTAAAACAAATGAGTATAAAAATATGCTTGGTGGGCATTATTTTGAGCCTGATGAAGAAAACCCAATGATTGGATGGCGTGGAGCTTCCCGGTATTACAATAAAGATTACAAAGAAGCATACGGTCTGGAGTGTAAAGCTATTAAACTCGTTAGAGAAAAAATGGGTTTAACCAATGTAGTAGTAATGCTTCCATTTACCCGTACAGTTGAAGAATGTTTAAAAGTGCAGGAAGTAATGGCAGAGTATGGTTTAAAACGTGGCCAAAATGGGCTTGAACTTTATTTAATGGCTGAAGTACCGAGTAATGTTATTCTTGCAAATGAATTTGCAAAACACATTGACGGTTTTTCGATAGGATCCAATGATCTTACACAGCTTACTTTAGGTTTGGACAGAGATTCATCTTTGGTAGCCTATTTATATGATGAAAGAAACCCTGCTGTAAAGGAAATGATACGAATGCTGATTAAAGCTGCCAAAGCAAATAATGTAAAAGTTGGTATTTGCGGGCAGGGACCATCTGACTTTCCTGATTTTGCGCAGTTTTTGGTAGAAGAAGGAATTGATTCTATTTCTGTAACGCCGGATTCAGTTTTTAAAACCCTGAAAGCAATTCATGCAGTAGAAAATCTGTAGAAAATATATTCAAAGATTTCGTTTAATTTTTTAGAAGATAATTTGAAATCTAATTTTGGAAGAGTAAAACTTTATGTCTGACTGTATAGGATGAAAAACAGCTTTTAGAAAAATTAAAAAGCTTAAGCTGAATTATTTTATGCTCAAATTTTAATGTTGATGAAATATTGGACGTTAATTATTTCCATTTTTTATAACAATTTAAAACTGGGGTTAAGATTTTATAGAATTTTTTAACGCCTCTATTGTTGCAAACTCCAATGCTTTTTCGTGTGTTGCTTCTAAAATTACCGGTGGTGCTACACCTGCATCAAAAGCTTCTTTCCAACGTAAGGCGCATAAGCACCAACAATCTCCTGCTTTTAAACCCGGAAAATTATATTCGGGTATCGGAGTAATGAGATCATTGCCTTTCGATTTTGAAAATTGTAAAAATTCGTCTGTTATAGTAGCAGCAATTACATGTACACCTCTATCGCTTTCACCTGTGGAACAAAACCCATCTCTGTAATAACCGGTTAGCGGATTGGTACCTGCAATTTGAAGATCGCTACCCAATACATTTTTCTCCCCTGTTTTTGATCTGTTTTTCATTTTACCGTAAGCTTAGAGTAATGGTGTAATTATGTTTAAAGATAAAGTTAAGATCAATACATTCATTTTTAACTGTTGCATAATAAAAGTTGAAAAATGATATACAACCGAAAAGCGGCGGGATGGGCAGTAGTAGCTGCCGCAAAACTTAGCGTTGTATTGTAATAAACAATTTGGCGGCACTACTACAGACAGCCCGAACAAATGTTGATAAAAGAATTTGGGTTGACCGCACAAAAAATCCCACAAAAGACTTCCGTATTTGTGGGACTAAATTTTAAAAAATATTTTACGCCAACACTTTTGTCTCAACTAAACTCCGCAACATATTTGCAATTCCATTGGCATCAATTCCTATTTCTGCATATAATTGTTTTGGTGTGCCGTGTTCAACCAAAGCATCGGGTATACCCATAATTTTTACATCTGCTTTGTAGCCATGCTCATTCATAAATTCTAATATTGCAGAGCCAATACCACCAACGATTGTACCATCTTCAATGGTAATTATTTTATTAAATTTAGCAAAAACTTCGTGTAGCATTTCTTCATCTAAAGGCTTTGCAAAACGCATATCATAATGTGCAGGGTTAATGCCTTCTTTTTTTACATCCCGTATAGCTTCTGCAGCAAAATTACCGGGGTGACCAAAACTTAAAATGGCAATCTCTTCACCGTCTTTTAATTTACGGCCGGTTCCAATTTTAATTTCTTTCATTTCTGTACGCCACTCAGGCATTGTGCCTTCGCCACGAGGATAGCGAATAGAAAATGGTAACTGGTTTGTTTCTAACTGTGCAGTATACATTAAATCTCTCAGTTCGCCTTCGTTCATTGGCGCACTCACAATCATGTGTGGCACACAACGCATGTAAGCAATATCATAACAGCCATGGTGTGTTGGGCCATCTTCACCAACCAAACCTGCACGATCTAAACAGAAAATTACAGGAAGTTTTTGTATGGCTACATCGTGTATAACCATATCATAGGCACGCTGCATAAAGGTGCTGTAGATATTACAAAAAACCCGTAACCCCTGTGTTGCCATACCTGCGCTTAGCGTAACCGCATGCTGCTCGCAAATGCCTACATCAAAAGCTCGGTTAGGCATGGCATCCATCATAAACTTTAAGGAGCAACCGCTCGGCATTGCCGGGGTTACACCCATGATCTTGTCATTCTTTTCTGCTAGTTCTATAATGGTGTGGCCGAATACATCCTGGTATTTTGGCGCCTGTTTTACTTCATAAACTTTTTTGGTTATTTCGCCGGTTACTTTATCGAACAAACCCGGTGCATGCCATTTGGTTTGGTCTTTTTCTGCTAATTCAAAGCCCTTTCCTTTTACAGTTTTTATGTGCAATAATTTTGGACCGGGTATGTCTCTTAAATCCTGTAATGTTTCAATTAGTTTGGCAACATTGTGCCCATCAATAGGGCCAAAGTAGCGAAGCTTTAATGCTTCGAAAAGGTTGCTGCTGCTGCTTACCATGCCTTTTAGGCCATCTGTAAGTTTGGCTGCCATGCTGCGGGTAAAAGTTTTGCCCACGGGCAACTTGCCCAACAAATTCCAAACGTCATCCCGCACTTTGTTGTAGGTGTGCGATGTGGTAATATCAGTTAAATATTCTTTAAGAGCGCCTACATTTTTATCTATGCTAATACCGTTGTCATTTAAAATAATAATGACGTTGCTTTTTTCAACACCTGCATGGTTCATAGCTTCGAAAGCCAAGCCTGCCGTCATTGCACCATCTCCTATCACGGCAATGTGTTGTCTGTCAGTTTCGCCCTTATAATGGCTGGCCATAGCCATACCCAATGCTGCAGAAATAGATGTAGAAGAATGACCAACGCCAAATGTATCGTATTCACTTTCGCTCCGCTTTGGAAAGCCGCTAAGCCCGTTTTGTTTTCTATTTGTTGGAAAATTATCTCTGCGACCAGTCAATATTTTGTGCCCGTAAGACTGGTGGCCTACATCCCACACCAACTGATCGTACGGCGTATTAAAAACATAATGCAATGCCACAGAAAGTTCTACCACACCGAGGCTTGCTGCAAAGTGACCGCCATGCACGCTCACAACGTCTACAATATAACGGCGCAACTCATCTGTAACCTGTTGCATATCATCCTTGCTCAATTTTTTAAGATCTGCAGGGCTTTCGATTTGTTGAAGAAGGGGACCGGGGGTTATTTCCATTTGTGGTATTTGTATTGGCAAAAATAAACTTTTAAGGGTTATGGACTGTTTAAATATACGGAATTTTGAGGCGGTGGGCTTATAGTGGAGATTGAAATATTATGAGGCTTAATTTATAGGGTTAGTTTGAAAGAATATTCCGCTTAAGGAACGAAATATAAGATTTGAGAAGAAGGCAGGGTAGGGTAGGAGTTGCAACGATAAAGATATAACTGCACATAAACGGGAGTTAAACGTAAGTACAACGAAGGATGGACGAAGGATAGTGGGTGTAGACACTTGTGAGCTATGGGTGATATTGGTTTGGAAAAATTAATTACTATAGAATTTATATTTAAAATTTGGTGAAGATGGTAAATTAAGCCTGCAGTTAGGTGCAGGTTCGTTAGCGAATGAATTAATAACCCGCTATTGAAATAAAAAGCGAATTTTGCGGGGATACCAGAAACCAAATTTTAAAAAATGAAACGGATAATTTTTATTGCAGTACTTGTATCTTCAATTGTAAATTTTGCATCTGCGCAACAAAAAATTTAAAAATGAATAAAGCGTTAATAATTGTAGACATACAAAATGATTACTTCGAAAAAGGAACCATGCCACTTGTTGGCTCAGATAAAGCAAGTGAAAATGCAAAACTTTTGCTTGAGCGATTTAGAAATGATAGGCTAACTATCATACACATTCAACATATTGCTACGGATCCAACAGCAACATTTTTTGTTCCAAATACTGATGGTGCAAAAATTAACAACAACGTAAAGCCGATAGGGCAAGAAAAAATAATTGTAAAACATTATCCAAACAGTTTTAGAGAAACGGAACTCTTGAACTATCTAACCGCAAACAATATTACCAACCTGACTATTTGTGGAATGATGACACATATGTGCATTGACGCAACAACAAGAGCAGCCTATGATTTAGGTTTTAATTGCATTGTTGTAGGAGATGCTTGTGCTACCAAAAATCTTAACTTAAATGGACATACAGTAAAAGCAAACGATGTTCAAACGGCATTTCTTTCCGCTTTAAATGGCACCTATGCAGAAGTTAAAACAACAAAAGATATTACTTACAATAAATAGCCAGCGCTTTCAAACTTTAGTATGGCAAAAAGTATTGCTGAAAGAAATCTAACTAAAGTTTGAAAATCTCTTAGGTGAACGATAATAAATCTTCCATTTCGTTTGTTAACTTGAGTAAAATAATTAAAGGAGCGGCGGTTGTTACAGGAGCGTTTAATTCCACACCTTGCACCAAGCTTCCTCTTTTAGTACCATTAAATTATCTTTACTATCAAACACTGCTCAATGAAAAAAACATTATTGCTTTATATCATAGTAAGTTTAGCATTTATTGGCTTAGCCCCAGCCCAAAGCAAAGTAAAAGCTATAAAAGCGGGTAGTTTCATTGATGTAACAACCGGTGCGATGCTGAAAAATCAAATTATTTTGATTCAAAATGATACCATCATCGCTGTCGGTTCATCTATTACAATTCCAAAAGATGCAGAAATAATAGACCTAAGCAATGCAACCGTTTTACCTGGATTAATTGATTGCCATACCCACATCACATCTGAACCCGGCAATGATTATTATGCTGATATTTTTCGTAAAACAGCTGTGGACAATGCGATCATGGCACCTACTTATGCAAAGAGAACATTGGAAGCAGGCTTTACAACTATCCGTGATGTAGGTGCCGGTGGTTTTGTTGATGTAGCATTGCGCAATGCAATAAACAGCGGAGATGTTGTGGGGCCACGTTTACAGGTAGCTACTTTGTTTATAGGATCAACCGGAAGTCATGGCGATATGAATGGCTTTTCTCCGTACCTCGATTTTAATATGCCTGCGCATATGAGCGGAGTTGCAGATGGTGTAGAAGGCGTAAAAGAACAAGTTCGGTATAATATAAAATATGGTGCAGATGTAATAAAGTTTGGTGCAAGCGCTGGTGTATTAAGTGAAGAGGAAAGTGTGGGCGCACCGCAGTACAGCCAGGAAGAAATGAATGCAATTGTTGATGAAGCAAAACGTTGGGGACGCAAGACCTGTGCCCATGCGCATGGTACTGAAGCAATTAAAATGGCTGTTAAAGCAGGGGTAGCATCTGTTGAGCATGGCAGTTTATTAGATGACGAATGCATTGAGCTGATGAAACAAAAAGGCACCTTTTACGATCCTACCATTTTTGTAGGCCATTATGTAGTAGCGGAGTTTGCAAAAAAAGGTTATCCTGAAAAAATATTGAATAAAGCAAGAATGATAGTACCGGTTGTGGGATCAAGTTTTAGCAAGGCTGTAAAAGCAGGTGTAAAAATAGCCTTCGGAACTGATGCAGGCGTTTTTCCGCATGGGTTAAATGCAAAGCAATTTGCTTACATGGTTCAGTTTGGGCAAACGCCAATGCAGGCCATTCAATCCGCATCGGTACAATCTGCAGAACTGCTTGGATGGAGTAAGAAGATAGGTTCGATTGAGAAAGGAAAATACGCAGACGTTATCGCTGTTGTTGGAAATCCGTTGGACAATATCACCCTTTTAGAAAACGTATCTTTCGTAATGAAAGGCGGAGTAGTTTATAAAAATGAAATAAAAAAATAGGCTGCGCTAAATGGTTAGTAAGTCACCGGATTTACATACCCTTATCAGTATTTAAATAAAAAAATTATCCGCTATGAGTAAAATCGTTTGTTTAGTAAGTTTATTATTTCTTGTAATTTTTAACGCATGCTCTGTTAAGCTGGCTACTGTTAAAGACAAATCAAATGACGAAACAAAGGCTAGCTACAGCGTGAAAAAGGACATATCTTATGGTGCTGACAAAGAACAGCAATTAGATATCTATCTTTCTAATGGCGCAAAGAAATTAAAGCAAAAAAAATTCACAGTCGTTTTTCTTCATGGAGGAGGATATTATATCAGTGATAAATCAAAAGAAGAAAGATACATTCAACCGTATCTAAAAAAAGGGATGAATGTTGTTAATGTGAACTACAGGCTTAAGCGGGGAATACCTTTGGCCACAGAAGACTTAACAAGTGTACTTAATTTTTTGAAAGTCAATAATTCAACTTATCATTTAAACTTAGAGAAAATAATTCTCACAGGATTTTCAGCAGGGGCTCACATATCAAGTATTGTTGGCGCTTCGGTAAACAATCCTTCCTATCCCAACAAACTGGATAAAGGAATTGGCATTGCCTGCGTTATTAATTTCTCGGGTCCGGTAGATGGACTAGATGTGGTTGAAAATGTTTTTATAAATAATAAAACGCCCATCATGAAAGATATAGGAAATGCCCTTTTTGTTGGTGAGGGATATGCAAATAAGGATACTGTTGCTAAATACAACCCAATAACTTATTTTGACAAAAATGACCCGCCTTTCTTTGTGTGGCATGGAGCAAAAGATGACCAAGTTCCAGCATCTACATTTGTAAAATTTGACAATTTGCTTAAAGAAGATCTAAAGAAGAATAAAGTAATCTTTCTGCCTGATGGTCTTCATAGTCCTAGTACAGCAGAACTTAAGGATGCTTATAAGGAAATATTTATTTTCTTAGATAAGTTATAGAATAGGGGTCCGACTTTTGTTTACTTAGCTTCGCTAAAAATTCAACATTAAATTGGAATCGGGACAATTTTTTAAATATTTTCCGGCTTCTTTTATGTTGCATACGCCGGGGTAATCGCCCATATGCAAACCAATATCTTCAATAACTTGAAAATGCAGGTGTGGTGGCCAGTTGCCATTTTCATGCGGCTCACCAAAATGCGCAAACTCTTCGCCACGGGTTACAAATTTACCGACACGCATTTCGGTAAGATCTGTTAAAGAAAGGTGACCGTATAAAGTATAAAAAGAAGTTGTATTTAAATTGTGCTGCAAAATAACGGTAGCACCATAATCACCAAAATTATCGTTGAAGGCAAAACTGTGAACCATCCCACCAATTGGTGCATAAACAGGTGTGCCTGCATCGCCCCAAATATCTACACCTAAATGTAAAGTGCGTGGTTCTACTCCGGAAAATAAATTACTGCGGCTGTACAAAGTGCGGTTTTCGTTGTAACCGCCAATACCAAATGTGGCTTTTTCAGTTTTTAATTTTTCATTAACCCAAGCTGAAAATTTTGTAGTATCTGAAATTAATTCCAGCGTTATTTCTTTGTTGGTTTCTGTAAAATCAAAGGGAATAATTTTATCTTTTTCAGCATCAATTTTTATAACCGGATGATAAGTTGGTTTGTATTTTTGAAGTGTAAAAGCTAAGTCTTGATTCATTGGTTGAAGGTAAGAAAGTTAAACAGAAAGGGCACAAAGGAAATAGAACACAAAGAGTACGATAGTAAAATCTTCGTTTACTTTGTGAAAAACATTCGTAAAGAAATTATTAAACACAAATGGCACTAAGAAAACACAACACAAAGAACACAAAATTAAAACCTTGGGTTACTTTGTGAAAAACCTTCGTGCCCTTTGTGTTAAAAAATAATTTGTGTTAAAAATATTTTGTTTTAAAACCTTTGGTGTTTCTTTCATTTATTAGCGCCTCTTTGGTTCAATACTAAACAACCACATTTATCATTCTCCCCTTTACAAAAATAAATTTCTTCACTTCTTTGCCTTCTAACCATTTTAATATAGCATCGTTTGAAAGTACTGCCTGTCTTGCTTCTTCTTCTGTTATTTCGGTAGGTAAATTAATGGAAGAACGCATTTTTCCGTTGATAGAAACCGGATATTCTTTTGTGGCTTCCACTAAATATTTTTCTTCAAGTGCCGGATATTCAGCATTTAATATAGAGCTATTACAACCTAATAAATTCCACAACTCTTCTGTAATGTGTGGTGCATAAGGCGAAAGAATAATTAATAACTGGGATAAAATTTCTTTCTTAAAACACTTTGCATCTGACAGTTCGTTTACAGCAATCATAAATGCCGCAACTGCGGTGTTGTAAGAAAAGTTCTCTGTGTCCTGCTCAATTTTCTTAATGGTTTTATGCAGGATTTTATATTCTGCATCGTGAGGCTTGTCATCGTTCCAAACCTGTTTGCCTGCTGCATTTGTTGCAGGATTAGCATCTGAATAAAACAACCGCCATAACTTTTTTAAGAAACGGTGTACACCTTCAATACCCTTTGTATCCCATGGTTTACTTTGTTCTACGGGACCTAAAAACATTTCATACATGCGGAAAGTATCTGCGCCGTATTTGTCAACCAATACATCAGGATTAACCGTGTTGTATTTTGACTTGGACATTTTTTCTACTTCTGCTCCGCAGATGTATTTTGAAGTGGATTCTAAATTGTACAAGCTTCCATCTTCTAAAATAAAATATGCATTTGCAAATATTTCATTCTTAAACTTTTTAAATTCTGGGATACCCAATTCAAAGCCATCAACAATATTTACATCAACATTGAGAATATCAAAGTGATAAGAATCTTCTAAAATTGATTTATCTAAATTTAATTTTTTGAAAATTGAATAAATAGCTTCATGTAAAACTTCACTATTTTCATTTTTTAACCAAGAGTTTGAAACAAAAACTGTTGGCAACTCCTCAGGGTTTTGAAACAAACTACTTGGTTTTAGTTTCCAATTAATTCTATAAACAAACCTGCTACTTCCCTGTATCATTCCCTGATTTACCAATTTTTTGAATGGTTCATCAAAGCCAATATAACCAAGGTCGTACAACACTTTTGTCCACATGCGGCTGTATAATAAATGCCCAACTGCATGTTCTGTACCGCCAACATATACATCTACCTGGTTCCAGTAATCGCTAACTTTTCTATCGCAGAATGTATCGGTATTGTGTGGATCCATGTAACGCAAAAAATACCATGAAGAACCTGCATAGCCCGGCATGGTAGAAGTTTCTCGTCGCCCGTTTTCTGTATTTACCCACTCTTCCATATTTGCCAGCGGACCTTCGCCTTCAGGACCCGGACCATATTTTTCTGCATGTGGAAGTTCGAGTGGTAATTCATTTTCATTTAGCGGAATGGCCATTCCATCTTGCCAAACAATTGGAAAAGGTTCGCCCCAATATCGCTGGCGGCTAAACCCCGCATCACGCATTCGATAATTAATTTTGCGTTTACCAATATTAAGTTCTTCAATTTTATTTATGGCAACAGCAATGGCATCTTTCATTTGCATGCCATCTAAAAAGCCTGAGTTTTGCAGTGTTGCATCTTTGGTTGGGTTAGCTTCTTCGTCATTATAATGCTTACCGATAATATTTGTAATAGGAATATTAAAATGTTTTGCAAAGGCAAAATCCCGCTGGTCGCCGCAAGGCACCGCCATTATTGCACCTGTGCCATAACCTGCCAAAACATACTCTGCAATCCAAACGGGTATTAGCTTTCCGTTGAATGGGGTTGTTGCAAAAGCACCCGTAAAACAACCGGTAATTTGTTTTACCTCGCTCATGCGTTCTCGGTCACTGCGGCTTTTTACATACGTAAGGTATTCATCAATTTTTTCTTTTTCTGCATCTGTTGTAATTTGACTAACTAAAGAATGTTCAGGTGCTAAAACCAAAAAGTCTACTCCGAAAACGGTATCTGGTCTTGTAGTGTAAACCGTAATTGGTAATTCGTAATTCGTAATTTTAAAATGCATTTCACAACCTTCACTTTTCCCAATCCAGTTGCGCTGCATGTCTTTCATGGCTTCGCTGAACTGCACCGTTTCTAAACCCTGTAACAAACGATCTGCATAAGCAGTGATGCGCAAATACCACTGGCGCATTTTCTTTTTTATAACTGGATGTCCGCCTCTTTCACTTACGCCATTTACAACTTCATCATTTGCTAACACAGTTCCTAAAGCTTCGCACCAATTAACTTCGCCAAAAGAGGAGAATGCAAGTCGGTGTCTCATTAAAATATCCTGCTGTTCTTTTTGAGAATAAGCATTCCATTCGATTGCAGAAAAATGATTGTTTCCTTTGGTTGAATATTTTTCTATGAGCTCAGCAATTGGTCTGGCTTTTTTTTGTGTATTGCAGAAATAGGAATTGAATAAATCTAAAAATATCTTTTGTGTCCATTTGTAATAAGATGCATCGCTGGTACGAATTTCTCTGCTCCAATCGTAACAAAAACCAATTTTATCTAGCTGGGCTTTAAAGGTTTCAATATTCTTTTCGGTGGTAACTGCGGGATGTTGACCTGTCTCTAAAGCATATTGCTCTGCAGGTAAACCAAAACTGTCGAAACCCATAGGATGCAGCACATTAAAGCCTTTCAGCCTTTTGTAACGGCTGAAAATATCGCTGGCAATGTAGCCTAACGGGTGACCTACATGCAGGCCTGCACCGCTTGGGTAAGGAAACATATCCAACACATAAAAAGATGGTTTGGCGTCCCGATAGCTATCGGGATTGCTTACTTTATAAGCGTTGCTGTCTTTCCAATTCTGTTGCCATTTTTTTTCTATTTCTCTGAAGTTGTATTCCATTTGTATTGAGTAGTAAGTAGTAAGTTTTAGTTTATAAGTAGTAGGTTATAAGTTTTAAGTAGTAGGCTTTAAGTGTTAAGCTCACAGATTATTTTTATTTTCACAGATTTTTTAATTCAGCATTTTAGAAACTTAAAAGTATATCGATGATTGTGTTTCGTGAGTGCGTGAGGGATAGCAGCGGAAATACTTTTTTGTTGCATTTGAACAAAAAAGATTGTAGCGTATAGCCCGACCAATTCCGCCATCATTTTTTATGATTTAAACATTTAACTAACCTTAAAATGTTTTAAACTGCGGGATGGGCACGCCCAAATTCTTCAAAAAACTTTTTTAACAAATTAATATGCAGCGTTTGTGGGCTGCATAAAATATATTTGAACATCAAACTACTGACAGCATTCAAAAATAAACTAAACAATACAAAATCCTTTATTTTTGTCGGCAACCCTAATAAATCTCTAACTAAATATTTATAACATGGCGCAATTAGGAAAAGGATCTAGTAAAAAAGGAAAATCGAGTTATGTAGGCGCAATTATAGGTGTTTCGCTTGTGTTGTTTTTATTTGGAATAGTAGGCTGGTTTTTTTTAAACCTGCGCAAAACGGGGGATTATTTTAAGGAAAGTATTCAGGTTCATACTTATTTAAACAGAGATGCATCTAAAAAGAAAATTGATAGCCTTACCCAATATATATCGGCATTACCATATGCAAACAGGGTTGAATATGTTACGAAGGAGAAGGCAATGCAAAAATGGAATCAGGAAAATGACAGTACTTGGAAACAGTTTTTAAGTAACAACCCATTGCCCGAAAGCATTGATTTTTATGTGAAGGCGGACCATGTAGAACAGGATAGTCTAAATATGCTGGCTACAGATTTACAGACTGTTTACCCGGGAGTAATTTCGGAATTTCAATTCCCTACAGAGACCGTAACTAAGGTGAGCAAGTTTGTAAAAACCGTTGGTTTGATTTTTTTAATTACAGCGATTCTTCTTACTACGCTTGTTGTTTTTTCAATTGATAATACTATAAGACTTGCCATGTACAGCAACCGGTTTATAATAAAAACCATGCAAATGGTTGGTGCTACGAGATGGTTTATTGCACGGCCTATTAACAGACGTGCAGTTATAAATGGATTGATTGCATCTTTTATTGCTATTGCTGCTGTGTGGGGTTGTGTGTTGCTGATTGAAAAATTTAGACCTGAGTTTAAGGTGCTGCGAGATAACAATGGAATACTTATATTATTTGCAATTATTATTATAATGGGCATTGCTATAACATTGCTGAGCACACACAGGGCAGTAATAAAATACCTGCGCATGAAGCTCGACGATCTTTATTAAAAAACAAATATTTATATTGCAACTCTAAATACTAATTATGCTGAAGGAAAAGAACGTGAAAACAATTGTGGTAAATAATCTTTTTGGAAAAGAAAATTATATGTGGATGCTTGCAGGGGTTGTGGTAATAATACTTGGTTTCATTTTAATGGCAGGGGGTAAAAGTGCTGACCCAAAAGTATTTGACCCTAAAGAAGTTTACAGCACAACAAGAATTACCATTGCTCCTTTGTTGATAATTATTGGATTTATTTTGGAGATAGTTGGGATAATGAAGAAGCCTAAAGTAGTAGTGAGTAACTAGTTTTTAATATTGAGACAGAACAAAAAAGACACAAGACAGCGCAGAGGAAAATTCCTGCTGCGTTTTTTTATAACCAGATAATAAGTTTTAAAAAATTACCCATGACGTTATTTCAATCAATTGTAATTGCCATTGTGGAAGGGCTTACAGAATTTTTGCCGGTTTCCTCTACCGGCCACATGATTATTGCAGAACGTTTGCTGCACGTAACTGAAACTGATTTTGTAAAAGTTTTTACTGTAGCCATACAACTCGGTGCCATACTTTCTGTAATTGTTTTGTACTGGAAAAAATTCTTTGATTTTAGCAAGTGGCAGTTTTATGTAAAGCTTATTATAGGTGTTATTCCTGCATTGATTTTAGGATTTTTGTTCTCGAAAAAAATAGATGTAATGTTGGATAGTGCCACAACTGTTGCGGTAGCGCTTTTGGTGGGTGGTATTATTTTATTGTTTGTAGATAAACTTTTTACAAGACCACGCATACACAGCGAAGCTGAAATTAAACCCAAAAATGCATTTATAATTGGCATCTGGCAATGCCTTGCAATGATACCTGGCGTGAGCAGAAGTGCAGCATCTATTATTGGTGGTATGCAGCAAAAGCTCACCCGCAGCGAAGCGGCAGAATTTTCATTTTTTCTTGCTGTGCCTACAATGCTTGCTGCAACCGGTTATAAATTGTTGAAATATTATAAAGAGTCTGGTGGCTTTTCAAAAGAAGAAATAAAACTATTGGCTGTGGGAAATATAGTGGCTTTTTTGGTAGCCATTGTTGCTATTAAATTTTTTATAAATTTTGTAAAAAGATATGGTTTTAAAGTATGGGGAATTTATAGGATTATTGTGGGGGTTGTTTTATTGCTGCTGATTTGGAGAGGCGTTATTGCAGGGTAAGAAATGTAATACCGCAGAGACGCTAAGACGCTTTATTAAATGGATAAAATCTCAGAATATACATTTAGTAAAATATTTATAAAGGTAACCTAAAATTATCTTTGCGGTTTTGGGCCTTAGCGGTTTAAACGTTTACCATTTTTTCTGTATTTTCATTACTCATAACTACACCATGCAAACTGCTTCTAAAAAAATTGTGAATGGATGGGCCATGTACGATTGGGCCAATTCTGTTTACAATCTTGTAATAACCACTACTTTTTTCCCGGCATATTATGCTGCCGTTACCGGACTGGAAAAATTTCCAAACGGAATTAAATTTCTTGGACGCACTTTCGTAAACACGGAGCTGAAGGATTACGTATTGGCATTTGGTTTTTTGGTTGTGGCTATTATTTCTCCCATACTTTCTTCTATTGCAGATTATAAAGGCAATAAGAAAAATTTTATGCAGTTTTTCTGTTACATCGGTGCTGCAAGTTGTTCGCTAATGTATTTTTTTGATGGTAACCATATCACTTTGGGTCTTATGTGCTTTATGTTTGCCGGAATTGGTTTTTACGGAAGCCAGGTGTTTTATAACTCTTATCTGCCGGAAATTGCAGCGGATAAAGATATGGACCGTATAAGTGCAAAGGGATATTCGCTCGGTTATATTGGCAGTGTAATAATGCAGATGATTGGTTTTGGTTTAGTGTTGATGATGCCAGACAGTGCCTTGCCGCTAAAGCTTACTTTTTTATTAGTAGGGGTTTGGTGGGTAGCATTTGCGCAAATAACATTTAATGTTTTGCCCACCACTGCAAAAGCTGAAAGAAAAAGTAAAACCAATGTATTGGCAAATGGATTTATAGAGTTAAAAAAAGTTTGGAATGAGGTAAAGCACATGCCGGTTTTAAAAAGATTTTTATCAGCATTTTTCTTTTACAGTATGGGCGTACAAACAGTAATGCTGGTAGCTATAGATTTTGGAATAAAAGAGTTAAAACTGGAAAACAGTAAACTTATTATAACTGCTGTCATTATACAATTGGTTGCTATTGTTGGCGCAATAATGATGAGTAAACTATCTACAAAATTTGGAAATGTACAGGTGCTTATTTTTACTGTTTTGCTTTGGATAGGCGTTTGTATTGCAGGTTATTTTATTTCTACAGAAATGCATTTTTACATTATTGCTGCACTTGTTGGTTTGGTAATGGGCGGCATACAGTCATTAAGCCGTTCTACTTACAGTAAGATGATGCCGGAAACAAAAGACACTGCTTCGTTTTTTAGCTTTTATGATATTACAGAAAAGTTTGCCATAGTAATTGGGTTATTTACATTTGGATTAATAGAGGGACTTTACAGCATAAGACAATCAATACTTTCTTTGGTTGTGTTTTTTGCAATTGGCTTCGTGTTTTTGTTGCTTACTGCTGCTCAGCAAAAGGCAAATAAAACAGCAATCTTAAATTAGATTTTTATTATGAAATTATACAGCGTAAATGCAGGGTATTTTAAATTGGATGGTGGTGCTATGTTTGGTGTAGTGCCAAAGAGCATGTGGAATAAAATAAATCCTGCAGATGAAAATAATATGTGCAGCTGGGCGCTGCGTTGTTTGCTTATTGAAGATGAAGGAAGATTGATTTTAGTTGACACAGGAATGGGCAATAAACAGGATGTAAAATTCTTTGGTCACTACTACATGTATGGGAATGATACGCTGGAAAAATCTTTGGCTAAACATGGTTTTGCAAAAGACGATATTACGGACGTGTTGCTTACACATTTGCATTTTGATCACTGCGGTGGTGCGATAGAAAAAATCAATGATATACTTGTACCAACATTTAAGAATGCTACTTATTGGAGCAATGCAAGGCATTGGAAATGGGCTGTAGAGCCTAACGACAGAGAAAAGGCATCTTTCTTAAAAGAAAATATTTTACCTATACAACAAAGTGGTAAACTGAAATTTATAGAAGAACATCCAAATGACTTTCCTGCCAATATAATGATACGTCAGGTGTTTGGACATACGGAAGCCATGATGCTACCACAAATAAATTACAAGGGTAAAACAATTTTGTATATGGCAGATTTATTACCGTCCGCAGGGCATATTCCTTTACCTTATATAATGGCTTATGATATGTTTCCGTTGACTACGTTAAATGAAAAAAAATCATTTCTAACAGAAGCGCAGCAAAATGATTACGTATTATTTTTTGAACATGATCCTACCATTGAATGTTGCACATTGCAAATGACGGAGAAGGGGATAAGGATGAAAGAAAGCTTTAGGCTGGAAGATTTGTAATTTTAAGAAAATGATACAACTGTTTTATGAGAAAATTAATTTTGATATCGCTATTTGCTTTCTGTAAATCAATGCTGTTTGGTCAAACGATTTTTAAACAAGAACCATTTATCGTTAAAGGGCAATTAAAAGAATGTCCTGAGAAGTTTTTGATGTTATATTTTGAAGATGATAACTATTTGCCCCTATCGGATACGATTTATATTAATGAAGATGGAACGTTTTATTTAAAATCTTTTAAGATAAAAAAACCTCAAAGAGCTAATATTCAAAAAAACAGAACACAAATAAATGATATTTTTATTGCACCAGGCTACGACCTAACACTAACAGGAAATGCAAAAGATTATAATACCTTATCAAAAACAAGAAAACTATCTGGGGTAGGATCCTTAAGCAATCAGTATCAATTTATTCTTGACTCTATTTTAATTGAAAGAGGTAGTCAGGTAAGTGTGTTTCAATTAAAACAAGTTGAATTGATTTCTTTTTTACAAGAAAGAAGAAAACTTCAAGACTCTATTATACGTAGAGTATTTTCTAATACCACTAAAGAAAAACATCTTTCTTATGTGAAGAAATTTGTTGAACTCGATAACCAATATCAGGAATTAAATAGACTCTTACAATTCGTCAATAATCATAAACTTTCATACGATGAATCTATTTCATTTGTAAAAAATAATTTTGATAAAAATGTTTTAAGGGATATACTGAAGGAAATGAATCTGAAATCTGGTATGTATAAGGATGGTATCATAAGTAATGAATATTTAGATTATTTAGTTAATCTGGATTATTTAAGAGATTCAACTTTAAAAAAACAAAAAAATTATAAATTAGAAAAAATAAAAAATGCTTACCAAGGTAAAGGGAAGGAATATGTTTTACATAAACTGATGTCATCCTATTTACTGTTTTCAAGAACATTTTTAAACCTAAATACAAACCGAGAATTGCTTGAACCATATATACCCTTGCTAACAAATATCAATTATAAAAAAAGTATTGATACTCTTTATGCCAATAAAGAAAAAGAACTTTTAAGATCAGAAATAGGAAAACCTGCAGTTAATTTTATACTAGATGATAATTTCGGAAATAAAGTAAGTCTTCATGATTTTAAAGGTAAGGTTGTTTACATAGATGTTTGGGCAAGCTGGTGTGGGCCTTGCAGGGCTGAAACTCCTGCATTTAAGCTTTTGTATGAAAATTATAAAAATGACTCACGAGTGGTATTTATAAGTATTGCATCTCGTGATGCTTTTAGGGACTGGAAGAAGGCTTTAGAAGAAGACAAAACTGAATGGATACAATTAATTGATAAGGATGATGTGGTTTGGAAAGCATATACCACCTACTCTATTCCTAATTTTATCTTGATTGATAAAAACGGAAACATTTTAAATTTTGATGCACCAATGCCAAGTAGCGGTATTGCAATTCAAAAATTAATTGACGTTGCAATTTTAAAATAACAATCTAAAATTATTAGAGGCAAATCAGCACTGATTATTCACTATTCATTTGATTATCCATATAACTCCGAGTGCACCGCTTTTCTATCGTAGCCCAAATTTACAATTCTAATTTTTGCTTCATCTATCATTGCTCGCCAACCACAAAGCATAAAATTTGCGGTTGGATTATTATTGACTGTTAAAATTTTTTCATACACTTCATGTACATATCCGTTTGCGCCTTCCCATCGCTCACGGCTAAGTGTAGGTATGTAATGAAAATTCGGCATGCTGTCACTCAATGCTTTTAATTCTTCAAAATATAAGAGATCTGCCTTTGTGCGGCAACCAAATAACAGGTAAATATTTTTATGTGATAAGCTGTGTAGTTTAACAAAATTTGACATGCTTCTAAAAGGCGCAATACCTGTGCCCGTACAAATTAAGAACAAGTCATTTTCCAACCCATGTTCACCTAACGTAAATACGCCCACAGGCCCACGGAGTGTGAGTTGTGAACCTTCTATTATTTCATTAAAAAGATAAGTCGTTCCGGCACCCCCTTCTAATAATACAATGCATAGTTCAAACACATTGCTGCCATCAGGCCAGCTGGCTATAGAATAACTTCTTAGGCGTTTGTTTGGCTTTTCATGTATGGGTAAATCCAATGTTACAAATTGCCCGGGCTTAAAATCAAAAGCATATGCATCGGGCATTTGTATAAAAAAACGGCGGGTATTATACGTTTGCTGTTCAATTTTTATAACGGTTGCAGTTAACCATGGTTGTAACATGAAATAAGTTTTATGTAAGGTATAAGAAAATTGTTAATGAGATAATTTGCTGACATGCTAATTTTTAAAATATAAAATTCCTGTAAACATTTAATGTTTCCCCAAAAGACAATTATTAGCATATTATCTCATCAGCAGATTAGCACATTGTTTACCTTTACCGAAGAATATGAATGCAGATGTGTTGATGAGTATGTACAAAAATGATCCCCGCAGTTTTAAAATTGTGGATGGAATTACATTGTCCAAACCGGAGCATTTTCATTTAAAAGGATTGCAGGGCAGCACTTCTCAATTTATATTAGCAGCGGTTCATGCAAACGAAGCGGCATCTCAAATCAATCACCTTGTAATTTTAAGAGATGCTGAAGAAGCCGCATATTTTCACAATTCACTTGAAAATATAACCGGTGCGCTGGACATATTTTATTTTCCATCTTCCTTTAAAAATAAAAAAAATTACCAGCTTTTAAACAGCAGCCATGTAATGCTTCGCACAGAAGCGTTGACAAAAATTACTCAGGCAAAAAAATTATCACAATCAAGAAAAATAATTGTCACTTATCCTGAAGCGATTTTTGAAAAAGTTGTTTTATCTAAAACCCTTTCTGAAAATATTATCAGCATAAAACAGGCTGATGAACTCGATGTAAATACGATGCTGCAAAGGTTTATAGAGCATGGGTTTACAAAAACTGATTTTGTATACGAACCGGGTCAATTTGCTATTCGTGGTGGTATATTGGATATCTATTCTTTTGGAAATGAAAAACCTTACCGAATAGAATTGTTTGGAAACGAGGTAGACAGCATCCGCATATTTGATCCTGAAACACAGTTAAGTGAACGAAAATTATTGCAGGTCAATATTATTCCAAATGTAGAAACACAATTTGAAACCGGTGAAAAAGTTTCTTTGCTGGAATTTCTTCCGGAGAATACCGTGGTTTGGATGGAAGACTGGGAATTCATCAAAGAAAAAATAGAAGATGAAACAGAAGGCGTTTCACTTTTTACATTTAAAGAAATAGATGAAAGCACTACAGATAATTTATTTATAAAAGATTTAAATGCAAATGATTTTGTAAATGCAAAAATATTGGATAAGGAAATTAAGCAAAGGCATATTGTGGAGATTGGAAAGAAGGCATATTTTGGTTCAAAGAATAACGATGTCAGCCTGAGCTTGCAGAAGGCGATGCAAACAGAAAAGGATCTAAATTTACTTCACCCCGGCTTCGACAAGCTCAGCCTGACAAGCTTTCAATTCAACACCAAACCTCAACCATCTTTTAACAGGCAATTTGATTTGCTTATAAAAAACTTACAGGACTTTGAAAAGAAGGATTACAACATTTTTATTTTTGCTGATAATCCAAAACAGTTAGAAAGATTACATACTATTTTTACTGATTTAAAAGCAGAAATTCAGGTTACACCTATCCCATTTTCAATACACGAAGGTTTTATTGATGAGGATTTAAAATTGGTTTGTTATACTGATCATCAGATATTTCAACGTTACCATAAATACAAAGTAAAACAGGCGTTCAGTAAAAACAAAGCACTTACTTTAAAAACATTAAGGGAGTTGCAACCAGGCGATTATGTAAGTCATATTGACCATGGAGTGGGCGTGTACAGCGGTTTGCAGAAGATTGATGCGAGCGGAAAAATGCAGGAAGCTGTGCGCATACAGTACAAAGACGGCGATTTATTGTATGTAAATATTTCTTCTCTACACAAAATAAGCAAGTACAGCGGCAAAGAAGGCAGCGTACCCAAAATGAATAAACTGGGTAGCGATGTTTGGGCAAAACTGAAAGACAAAACAAAGAAACAGGTAAAAGATATTGCCACCGATCTTATAAAATTATATGCCCAGCGAAAAAGCCTGGAAGGATTTGCTCACAGCCCGGATAATTACATGCAGACTGAATTGGAGGCAAGTTTTATTTATGAAGACACGCCTGACCAAGCCAAGGCAAGTGAAGATGTAAAAAGGGATATGGAAAAACCAATTCCTATGGATAGATTGGTTTGTGGTGATGTGGGTTTTGGTAAAACAGAAATTGCAATTCGTGCAGCATTTAAAACGGTGTGCGATGGAAAGCAGGCAGCCATTTTGGTACCCACAACTATTTTAGCTTACCAGCATTACAAAACAATCAGCGATAGATTAAAAGATTTTCCCGTAACGGTCGATTTTGTAAACCGTTTTAAAACTGCCAAACAACGCAAAGAAACCTTTGCAAAACTGGCAGAGGGAAAAATCGATATAATAATCGGTACACATTCTTTGTTGGGAAAAGATGCACAGTTTAAAAACCTCGGTATCATGATTATTGATGAAGAGCAAAAATTTGGCGTAGCAGCAAAGGAAAAATTAAAAACTTTAAGAACAACGGTAGATTCACTCACACTTACTGCAACGCCCATTCCACGTACGTTACAGTTTAGTTTGATGGGCGCCAGGGATTTAAGTATCATCAATACTGCGCCGCCCAACAGGCAACCTATACAAACTGAAGTACAGGTTTTTAATGAAGATACCATCAGAGATACTATTTATTACGAAGTTGAAAGAGGCGGTCAGGTTTTCTTTATTCATAACCGTGTAAAAGATCTTGCGCAAATGAAGGGGTTGATACAGGGTTTATGTCCGGATGTTAGTATTGCATTTGCACATGGGCAGATGGATGGCGACCAGTTGGAAGATACCATCCTCGATTTTATGGATAAAAAATACGATGTTTTGGTGTGTACAAATATTGTGGAGAGTGGTGTAGATATTCCAAACGTAAATACCATTATTGTAAATAATGCCCACCAGTTTGGGCTAAGCGATTTGCATCAGTTGCGTGGTCGTGTTGGGCGCAGCAACAAAAAAGCGTTCTGCTATTTATTGGCACCGCCCATGAGTACATTACCTACGGACAGCAGAAAAAGATTAAGTACTTTAGAACAATACAGTGATCTGGGAAGTGGTTTTCAAATTGCTATGCGTGATCTTGATATACGTGGAGCAGGTAATATGCTTGGTGGCGAGCAAAGTGGTTTTATTGCAGAGATAGGTTTTGAAATGTACCAGAAAATACTGGACGAAGCAGTAAAGGAATTAAAGCGAAATGAATTTAGAGATTTGTTTAAGGACGAAATAAGGGAGCAGGATGATTTTGTAAAAGACTGTTCAATTGATACCGACCTGGAAATTTTAATACCCGATAGTTATGTTGAAAGTATTACTGAAAGATTATCGCTTTACAGCCGGTTGGATCATTGCGATACGGAAGAAGATCTTGTTGCTTTTCATGCAGAAATGCTGGACCGTTTTGGCCCTATACCTGCACAGGTAGAAGATTTATTTACCACAGTACGTTGCCGTAAAATAGCCGTGGTATTGGGTTTTGAAAGAATGTTTTTAAAGAACGATGTTCTCAAATGCTTTTTTGTATCAAATTCGGAGTCTCCTTACTTTCAAAGTGAAACGTTTAATAAAGTATTGCTGTTTTTACAGAAAGCCACAAATAAAGCCAAACTAAAACAGGTAGGGAAGAATGGAATTTTAGTGGTGGAAGATATTAAGACGATGACAATGATGCATCGGTTTTTAAGCAAAGCATTAGAATATCAAAAATCGGATTAATATATAAAGAAAAGGCGACCCGAATGAGCCGCCAAAATCTTTTGTCAAAAATCTTTAATCTAATATCTTCTTAATTACCAGCCTTTTTTAGCTACGCCATCTTTTACAGCTTCCAAAGCTCTTGCTTCGCCTAGCATAGTTGTCATTTTATTTCCTTTACCGTCATTGCCCTGAGCCATGTAGCCACCACGGGATGTTTTAGTAATCACTGCTTCCTGCATTTCAACATTTTTTTCCTTTGTTTTCATGCAATACGCTGTTAATTTTCCTGCCATGTTAATTAAATTTATGGTTAGTAATAATGGGTGTGAAGCTAATCTTCACATTAAAACTAATGAATTAATCGGTTTTACCAAAAAAACTTATAGCACAGGGTAAGAATAACTTTTAAATTGAAAAGCATATCCGATATTTTTTTTGGATTTTTAAAATCTTTTGCAGTTTATTTTTTTATATGACTCAACATATAATTATTTAAAACGATCATTATTTTTTAAATTTTATTTCCATTTTAATAACATTTTGTTAATTATTTAAAGAGAGGTTTTATTTAAACTTTTTTATTAAACGCTTGGTCCTTTTTTAATAACTGACCTTAACTTTTAACAAGTTTAGTACCTTCAAGAAGTTATACTTCCGTTGACAATGTTAGTTTTAAAGGAGTAAAAGCAGTATCAACTTTTGCTACTTACTAATTAAATGTATAAAATAAAAAGAGGCTATCATTTTGTTTGATAGCCTCTTTTTATTTTTATCGCACCAACTTCTCAACCAATTCCTTCACTTCGCTTAATGCAATTCTTTCCTGGCGCATATCATCTCTGTAGCGTATGGTAACGGTATTGTCTTCTTTTGTCTGGTGATCTATTGTTACGCAGAACGGGGTTCCTATTGCATCCATGCGGCGATAACGTTTTCCAATAGCATCTTTCTCTTCATAAAAACAATGAAAACTTTGCTTGCATTCATTCATTAATTCTTTAGCTATTTCAGGCAGACCATCTTTTTTTAGTAAAGGCAAAATAGCCAGTTTTGTAGGCGCAAGTTTTGCAGGAATTTTTAAAACCACACGGCCATCTTCAGTGCCGTCTTCTTTGGTCCATTTTTCATTTTGGTAAGCGAGACTAAGCACAGTTAAAAATAAACGGTCAAGCCCAACCGAAGTTTCCACCACATATGGCGTGTAATTTCCGTAAGGTTTTCCCTCTTCGTTTTGGTCATTATCAAAATACTGTATTTTCTTTTTGCTGAAAGTTGCATGTTGGGTAAGATCAAAATCAGTACGGCTGTGTATACCTTCCAGTTCCTTCCAGCCAAATGGAAATTCAAACTCAATATCTAACGCCATATCTGCATAATGCGCCAGTTTTATATGGTCGTGAAACCGCAGTTTCTCAGCAGGAATGCCAATGCTTTCATGCCATTTTTTTCTTTCATCTTTCCAGTAATCGTACCATTGTTTTTGCGAACCTGGTCGTACAAAAAACTGCATTTCCATCTGTTCAAATTCCCGCATTCTAAAAATAAACTGACGTGCAACAATTTCGTTTCTAAAAGCCTTACCAGTTTGTGCAATACCAAAAGGTATTTTCATACGGCCACTTTTCTGCACATTTAAAAAATTTACAAAAATTCCCTGTGCAGTTTCCGGACGCAAATAAATTGTTTCAGCTTCTTCTGCTACACTGCCAATTTTTGTATTAAACATTAAATTAAATTCTCTGATGTCCGTCCAGTTGCAGGTTTTGCTGATGCTGCATTTTATATTGCTTTCTTCTATTAATTTTTTAAGGCCTGAATAATCATTAGCAGCAATGAGCACATCCATATTGGCTAAAACCTTTTCTGCGAGTTGTTTTTTTTCATCCGCCAATGCTGTATTTCCCTTTGCCAATTGTTCGCTGCTAATGGCTAACTGCTCCTCGGCAAAACCCTCAATTAAATGATCTACCCTGTATCTTTTATTACTGTCTTTGTTGTCAATCATTGGATCGCTAAAACTATCCACATGTCCGCTTGCCTTCCATACCGTTGGGTGCATAAAAATTGCGGCATCAATACCAACAATATTTTCATGCAGTTGCGTCATACTTTTCCACCAGGCATCACGCAGGTTTTTTTTTAGCTGAGCACCCATTTGCCCATAATCATATACAGCTGCCAGGCCATCGTACAATTCACTGCTTTGAAAAATATAACCGTATTCCTTACAATGCGAAATTATTTCCGCAAAATTGTTTGCTTCATTTGCCATAGCTGCAAATATAAAGATTGATTGACGGCTCATAAAAATATGCTGCGCATTTTTATGAGCCGGCCAAAAACAAAGCAATGTGCACCATTTGTGGCAATTATGATTTGTTGTTTTTTTTCTTTTTGGAGAAAAGAAAAAAGGAACCACATTTGATCTTTACCGCAATTTTCAAAGTCCACTAAATTTGTTTAATTTAGTTTTTACACGCTAGGTAAATTCTATAATAAGCCTACAGTTAAATTAATTATTTAATGTTTAAACATTGTAACAACTGATAATTATAAAAAAATTACTTTTGCAGATGTTCAAAAAATATTAAAATATGTCTCATTTATTTTCTCCGTTTACAATACACAATACAACATTTAAAAACCGAATCGTTGTTTCACCAATGTGCCAATATTCATCTGTAGATGGTTTTGCAAATGACTGGCACCTTGTTCATTTAGGAACCCGTGCAGTTGGCGGTGCAGGTTTGGTTATTACAGAAGCGGCAGCAGTTTCGCCGGAAGGAAGAATAACACCCGATGATTTGGGGATTTGGAAAGATGAGCATGTGGAATTCTTAAAACGCATCACAGCTTTCATTGATTTACAGGGAAGTGTTGCCGGCATTCAATTGGCACATGCAGGCCGCAAAGCAAGCCACAGCAGTGCATGGAAAGGTGGTAAAGCATTAATCGATTCTCCGGATGCCTGGCAAACTTTAGCGCCAAGTAACATTCCTTATGCAGCAACAGATCCGCTGCCAAAAGAAATGACGATTGCAGAAATACAACAATGCGTAGATGACTTTAAACATGCTGCTACACGTTCTGTTGCTGCAGGTTTTAAAGTAATTGAATTACATGCGGCCCATGGATATTTGATAAATGAATTTTTATCTCCACTTAGCAATAAACGTATAGATGAATATGGTGGCAGTTTTGAAAACAGGATTCGGTTATTATTAGATATTGTAGCTGCTACAAAAGAAGTTATTGGAAATGAAGTTCTGCTTTTTATACGTATTTCTGCAACGGACTGGGTTGATGGTGGTTGGACATTAGAAGACTCTATACAACTCTGTAACATTTTAAAATCCTTATCAATTGATTTGATTGATTGCTCTACCGGCGGTAATTCCCGTGACCAGAAAATTCCTGTGGGTCCATTATACCAGGTCAGTTTTGCGGAGCAAATAAAAAAAGAATGTTCAATTGCAACAGGTGCTGTAGGTATTATAACTACGGCAGAAGAAGCTGAAGGCATTTTACAAAATGAGCAGGCAGATTTAATTTTTTTAGCTCGGGAGTTTTTACGTAATCCGTATTTCCCTCTAAATGCTGCAAAAGATTTGGAAGAAGATATTGCATGGCCTAAACAATATGAAAGGGCTAAATAAAACAAAAAATGGTTCGAAAAATTCGAACTATTTTTTTATAAACTATATCTCTTCGTCACGAATATTTTTCTTGGGTTCTTCCAGCTTACCTCTTTTGTAAATGATAAGCCCGTTAAGGAAATTTCTTAACACCTGGTCTTGTGCTTCCACATATCCTGAGTGGTCAGGACTGCGAAAAAAATCTCCCAAAGCACCTTTTGTTATTTCAAAATCTACCAATGAAAGTATTTCAATAATGTCATCATTGCGGAGGGAAAGAGCAACCCTTAGTTTCTTAAGTATATCGTTGTTGTCCATATTTTTTATTAAAGATATTTAATAAAAAAATGACAAATCATTGTAATTAAATTATAGCTTAGTAGAGTAAAATTTTAGAAAATTTGCGATTTACGTTCATCATATTTGCCATCATCTTTTTTTCTTGTAACATTTCAAAAAAGCACGAACCACGAACAATAGAAAGATCATTTTATTTTTGGAAATCTGTTTTCAAATTATCCACCCAGGAAAAAGATGCTTTAGCGAATTTAAAAATACAAAACCTGTACATTAAATATTTTGATGTGGATTGGAATGCTCTTCGCAATAAAGCTTTGCCGGTTGCGCAACTTACAGCCCCCGATAGTTTTTTTTTAAGAACAACTCAACTCAATATTGTCCCCACGGTATTTATTACCAACGAAACAATTTTTAAAATAAATATTGATCAAACAGAAGCACTGGCAAATAATATAATTGTTTTGGTAAACAGTATGAACAGCAATTTTGGTGTTAAATTAATAAATGAATTGCAGATTGATTGTGATTGGACCGCAGGAACAAAAGACAAATATTTTTCGCTTTTAAAATTTTTACAGAAAAAACAAAATAATATAAATTTTTCTTCCACCATACGGCTGCATCAAATAAAATACTTAAATAAAAACGGGGTACCACCTGTAAAAAAGGGTATGTTAATGTGTTACAACATGGGTAACCTCAGCAATATAAATACTTCAAACTCTATTTTAGAAGTAGATGAATTGAAAAAATTACATTGGAGACCTCCAAAATTATCCTTTGCCTTTGGATGTAGCCCTGCCCATTTTTGAATGGAAAGTACTTTTTAGACAGAATGTTTTTAAAGGGATTTTAGCAAATATGCCTGACAGTTTAATAACACAAAATATTTTTAGTAAAAATGGAAATCGGGATAATGCTTTAATTGATACCATTTTGAATGGCTATGAAATAAAAAAGAATGATATTATTAGAACAGAAAAAAGTAGTTATACTTCGGTTTTAAAAACTGCAAAATTAATAAGTGAGAAACTTAGCGGCAACACTGTTCGTGTATCTTTTTTTCACTTGGATAATTTAACTTTAAAAAAATATAACCCTTATGAAATGGAAAATATTTATGATGCTGTGCGTTAGCACAATTATAGTTTCTTTCCCTCAAAATATTATTGGCTGTGGTCCGGGTATTGATCCTTATGATTATTATACCAGTTTTTTTAATCCTGATATTTCTGAAAATTCTAATCTCCGTTCATTTTATTATACAGGTTATTCTTTTTTATATGATGAAACAGAATCACTAAAAACAACTGATGTACTGGCAGAAGAATGGAAAAAATATTGTGCAGATAAAGTAACTGTAAGCGATGCTAAAAAGTTCGTAACATCATTTGCAGAAAAAGATATTATTACTCTTTATAAAAATATAGAAAAAAAGCAGATGCTAAAACTTCCTGACAGTGTGAAGGCGAACAGTATGACGAATTACTTTACACAGCAAAAAGATATGGAAACATTGGCCTATATCATTTATGCAAAAAAAATAGAACCTTCTGTAACCGGTGAATACGATGGCTGGGAACCTATAAAAAGGGACAGCGCATTAATGGCTATACATATAACAAACGGGCTTCAATTATATGCGGCGACAAAAAATGAAACTTTAAAACTTAAATATGCATATCAAATTACCAGGCTTGCCTTTTACAGTAATAATAACAGCGATGCTATAAAATTTTATGATGAAATGATTGCAGTAAATAAAACAGCTTCTGTATTACAGCCACTTTCTCTTGCATTAAAAGCCGGTGCACTTTACCATAATGACCAAAAAAATGAAGCTGCATATATTTTTAGTAAAGTATTTGCTTTGACAGATGTAAAAAAAATTTCTAACTATCAAAGTTTTCGTTGGGCGATAGTGTCCGGTGCGGATAGAAATAATTATTTGCAATTATGTAAAAACAATACTGAAAAAGCAAATATGCTTGTACTTTTTGCCTTGGGTAGTGTTGCAAATGAAACTGAAACAATAGATGAAATTGCAACACTTGATCCTTTTAATACTTCATTGCAAACCCTTGTAGCCAGAGAAATAAATAAACTCGAAGAAACTTATTTTACACCTGCTTTAAATAAACAGTCTGGTGGTAAATTATTTTATTACACATGGGTAGAAATGCCGGCAGACAGTACTATGCAGGTCGGAGAGAATAAAATAAAAAATTTGACAAATGTATTAATAAAATTGGCTGCAGGAGATAAAAAATCGGAAGGCATGTATAAAACCACCGCTGCATATTGTGCGCTAATGTTAAAGAACTTTACAAAGGCAAACATCTATTTAACTGAAGCAAAAAAAAGTAACCTTTCCGCAAAAGTTAATGATCAATGGATGCTGACAAATTTATTGCTTACTATCAATGAATCTAAATTGATTAATGCAGAAGAGGAACAAAAAATATTGCCTTCAATAAAATGGCTTCAGCAAAAAGCTTTGGATGAAAATGCCATAAAATTTGGATTCGATAACGTTAACAGTTGGAAAGTATTTTACAGAAATATAATGACTGAAGCTATTGCAAAGAAGTATCATGCGCAGGGCGATATATATAAAGAAGCATTAGCAATAGGATGTGCAAATAAAGCTTACAACGAAAGCAATTATGAAGCATTAAGTTTTCTGCATAATAATACAGATATTAAAGATGTAGAAAAGATGTACGGTCTCTTTACTTCTAAAAACTTAAATGATTTTGATTCTTATCTGATTAAAAACAATGCTTTAAAAGTTAAAGACATTACAGATTTTGCAGGTACAGCATATTTAAGAAATTACAATTATCCAAAAGCTATTGAGTGGCTCGTAAAATCAGGCTCAAGTAAAAAAGATACCATTTATAAAAGTGCATTCATTGAGCTGTTAAATGACAGAGAAGAACGGTTGCCAACTGAAATAAAAAAAACATCCAAGCTTGAATTTGCTCAGGAAATGTTGCAGGCTCAAAATCTTGCAAATTCCGACAAAATAAACACCTCAAAGCATTTATATAAAATAGCTACAGGAATGTATAATATGACTTATTACGGGCATGCCTGGGAACTTGTACAATACTATCGCAGTGGCAGCGATGGTTATTATATTCCTGCAAATGCTACTGAATTTCAAAAACAATATTATGGTTGTTATGCTGCAAATGATATGTTTAAGAAAGCAATGACAGCATCTACGGATAAAAATTTTAAAGCAAAGTGTTTATTTATGATGGCGAAATGCTCTCAAAAAATTGTACAAAAACCGCAGTATTACGAATTTGGCAGCAGGTACGATGATTTTTCTAATGCGGAGAAAGCCTACTATCCTTTATTCATGCAAAATAAATATTTTTCACAGTTAACAAATGAGTACGCAGGCACAGTTTTTTACAGAGAGGCTTTTACCAGGTGTAATTATTTAAGAGATTTTGTAAAGAAAAAATAATTTATTTTGAAAGTAGTTTTGCAAAGAGTTTCATCAGCATCGGTAAAAGTAGCCGGCGAAATTGTCTCTTCTATTAATATGGGTTTGATGATTTTAGTTGGCTTTGAAGACGCAGATACAAATGAAGATATAGTTTGGCTTTCCAATAAAATAATAAATCTGCGCATTTTTGATGATGAATCGTTAGTGCCAAATTTATCTGTAAAAGATATTGCAGGAGATATCATTTTGGTGAGCCAGTTTACATTGCATGCATCCACAAAAAAAGGCAACAGGCCATCATACCTTAAAGCTTCAAAAGGAAATATTGCATTACCGCTGTTTGAAAAATTAATTTTTCAAATAGAAATTGATCTTGGCAAAAAAATACAGCATGGTAAATTTGGCGCAGATATGAAAGTTGCTTTGGTAAACGATGGCCCAATGACCATAATAATCGATACAAAAAACAAAGAATAAATATGAGTGAAATTACATTATCAGCAGCCCAGCAAAAAGTAGATGTTTGGATTAAAACAATTGGCGTAAAATATTTTAGTGAATTAACTAATCTTGGTATTTTAATGGAAGAGGTTGGAGAACTTTCCCGAATAATGGTGCGCACTTATGGCCAGCAATCATTTAAAGAAAGCGATAAAAACCATGATTTAGCTGATGAAATGGCAGATGTGCTTTGGGTATTAATTTGCCTAGCAAACCAAACAGGTGTTGACCTTACAGAAGCTTTTAAAAAAAATATTGAAAAGAAAACTTTGAGAGATGCAGAAAGGCACTTCAAGAATGAAAAACTAAAAGATTAGCAAAAACTATTTTAAAAATACCCACTAATGGGTATATGAATTATCTTTTTAATAAAGCAAATTTGCAATTCAATACTGTTAAAATTATAGTGTTCAAATACTAATATCAATTAAACTTCGTTATCAAAATATCGTTTCAAAAAAATAAACATAATTTATTTAAGAGTGTTTTTCAACTGGGGATAGTTGCAATTACATGCCGTCGCATTTTTGCGGCGGTTTTTTTTAAGCTTATATGAGCAACAGTTTTCTTTAAAAAAATACAATAGTTTAAAAAATAAATTCCTTTTTTTAATCAAAACATTTTAGCAAAATTATTTTGCTGACTTCGACTAAATATACCCACTGCTGGGTATATGAAAGCATTTATAAATAATTCATTTTTGTAATCTAAAACAAAAATTATGAAATATTTATTATCCCTTCTTGTTATTACACTTTTAAGTATTGTTGCTTTTGCACAAAATAAAAGTGACTGGACAAAAACATTTCCTTCAAAAGTTAAATGGTACAAAATTACAGATGCGGGAGTGCTGGTTGTAGGTACAACTGATGGATTGTATGGTGTAAACCCATCTGACGGAAAAGAATTGTGGAAAGATGATGATATTGAAAATATTAAGGAGGAAAATTATGATCCTATTGAAGGAACGCCGTACATAGTCCTTGCAAAAAAAGGACTAACAAAATCTTCTAACAAAATTGTTGATGTTGTAACCGGTAAAGAAGTAGCCAATACAAAGACACTGGGTTTAATACAGGTTACAAAACGCATTTACCTTATGAAAAGTAATGCAGTATTATTTTTAGGGTTGGGGGCAAATGGCAAACCCGTGCTTATGAAAATAAATCTTGCAGATGGTTCAAAAGTTTGGGAACAGCAAAAACTTTTTGAAAAAAACAGTGAGCAGATTGTATCTGAAGCCGGCGAGGTGAAAGATGGTTTTTTTATTGCAACAAATAAAAATATTTATAAGCTGAATGCTCAAACCGGTGAAATAATGTACACTGTTGTGATGAAGAGTGATTTACCAGTTGCAGCACCACCAAAAAAACAAAAAGGAATGTTTAGTGCATTCAATATTGGTAAACAAATGGATGCTACGGCTAATGAACTAGCAACCATTACATCTGCAGATTTTTTTCAAAAAGATAATATGGATGTAATTTATTTTTGGAACCAAGATATACTAACGGAATTTAACGTCGCAGATGGAAAAGAGTTATGGAAAAGGGTTGAGCTTCCATCGCCTGTTACCAATATATTATTTGATTCGCATGGAATGTTGGTAGCAACAGCTGAAAAAACAAAAGAAGACGAAGCAAAACAGAGCAAAGGCGGTGGCGGGTTACTGGGTAAAATTAAAAGAGCAGGTGCGGGTAAAAAAAACAGGGCCTCTTTGCTTTGTTTGGATATGAATACGGGTGAAGAAAAATGGGACAGCGATGTAAGTTTGCAGGGGGATGTAAAGGCATATAAACTTTCAGGTACAAAACTTATTCTTGCTACTGAAAGAGACCAGGGCACTAATTTTATAAGTATTGTAAATCTTGATGCAGGCAAATCAGTAACAAAAAAGCCTTTATCAATAAAGGGTGAAATAAGAGACCTGGAAATTGTGCCACAGGGGCTTTATTACCGTACTGAAGACCAGATAAATATTCTTGATATGGAAACGGGTGATAAAACATGGAAAAAAGGAATGAGTGTAAAAAATTGTGTAGGGGACAATCAAAATGATAAAATAGGTTATGTCTATGCAAACGAAACCATTCACAAAGTTAACTTCGAAAACGGTGATATTTCTGATTGGGTTACAGATGTAAAATTTAATGGTAAAGAAGATCCGAGTTCCTTACAGGTTAGAGAAAACGGTGTGTTGCTAACATCAGATCAAAATGTACGCTTGTACGATTTTGATGGAAAACAGGTTTGGCACAATTACCAGCCTGCACCCGGTAGAACTATGGCAGGTAAAATGTTAAGTGGTTTGGGTGGTTTAGCATCTTCAATGGTAGCTGTTGGCTCTGCAGTAAGTTCTGCACAAATGAGTTATGCCAAAGGATATTATGGCAGCACAAGTCCATCTCAGGATAACAGCATAAAAAACGCAAACGCAAATGCATCAGCCTTTGCAGGTGCAGCAGTAAGTAGTTTTGCAAGTATTAGCCGCAGGTTTAAGGCTACCAAAGAAGCCAACAATTATATTGCTATTCTTACAAATTTTGGCAACAGCAACAACGCAAAAGATGCAGGTATAATGATGATAAATAAAACTACCGGTAAAGAAATCAGACGCATGATGTTTGGTGAAAAAAAGGAACCTAATTACAAACTTGATGAATTAGGCAAAGTAGTTTATTACCGTGCCGATGGAAATGAGATCCAGGGTTTTAATTTTTAAAATTGTAAATTAAGGGGGATAATTACAGTTTTATACCGTCGCATTTTTTGCGGCGGTTTTTATTTTAATAAATAAATGAGAAAATGATTTAACTACTTTTATAAAAATATTTTTATGAAATCCATTGTTTTATTTGTTTCTCTGCTTTTTTACAATTCTCTGATCTTTTCCCAAAGCAACAAACTGGTTAGTGGTCCTTGGGCAGGCAATGTACAGTTACGCACCGCAATCATTTGGGCAGAAGTTTCAGCAGATGTAAAAAAGGTAGCGGTAAAATATTTTAAAACCAATGCCAAAAATGAAAAGCAAACTGTTTTGTATAAAGGCGAATTAGGCAAAAATTTTAACCCAATAAAAATTGAATTGAATGGGTTGGATTTTAATACAGATTATTCTTACACTTTATTTATTGATGATAAAGAAATAATAACAGGATTTGTAACAAAGTTTACAACACAAGATTTGTGGCAATGGCGCAAACCGGCACCGGATTTTAGTTTTGTTGCAGGCAGTTGCAATTACGTAAACGATCCTGCTATAGACAGACCCGGAAAGCCATATGGTGGCGATTCTTCCATATTTACGACGATGGCAAAATCCGGAGCAGCATTTCATGTATGGATGGGAGATAACTGGTACACCCGTGAGGTTGATTTTGGTTCTGCATGGGGTTTAAATTACAGAGCATCGCATGACAGGGCGCAAAAAATATTGCAACCATTTATGGCTTCAATGCCGCAGTATTCAATTTGGGATGATCATGATTATGGTCCTGATAACTCTGGTAAAAGTTTTTTATTGAAAGATGACAGTAGAGATATTTTTAAAAAATATGCTCTTAATCCAAGCTATGGCGAAGAAGAAAAAGGTATTTATACAAAAATAAGTTACAGCGATGTAGATATTTTTTTAACAGATGATCGTTTTTTTAGAAGTGAAGATGATATGCCCGATAGTGTAAATGGAATACCATCAAAAGACAAACATTTTTTTGGACCAATGCAAATGGAGTGGCTAAAAAATGCTTTGGAGTTTAGTACAGCAACATTTAAAATTATTGTGGTGGGCAGCCAGGTCTTAAACCCTTTAAATAAAGCAGAAAGTATGCAGCAATATAGTTACGAGTACGCAGAGCTTTTAAATTTTATAAAAAGTCAAAAGCTAAACGGCGTTTTATTTTTTAGTGGCGACAGGCATCACAGTGAAATTATAAAAGCATCACAACCGGGATTTTATCCACTCTATGATGTTACTATTTCTCCTTACACGGCAGGTATAAGCAAAGCCATTGGTCCGGAAAAAAATAATCCATTTAGAATATCCGGTACGCTGGTAGAAACGCAAAATTTTGGAAAAATTTCTATAACTGGTCCTAAAGAAAAAAGAAGTATGACTATAGAATTTATTGGGACTAAAGGCGAGCAACTTTCAAGTTTTTCTATTAATAGTAATGAACTAAAAGTGCCATAAATAAAGTTAATAATGCGCTTTACTATCTTTGCTTTATGACATCAAATCCGTTTACCTATAATAAACCCAAAGTTATACAGGCGCTTCGCTATCATTTTATAAGCCGACCCGAAATAAAAGTAATGATGGTCGTAATAAATGTATTTGCAATAGCATCTGCAGCACTTTATTTCTTTAAAAAAATAAGTCCTGTTGCTTTTTTAATAAGCTCTATGCTTTGGTTTTTTTTGATGATACTTTTTTGGTTTCTTTTGCCATTAATTATTTACCGGCAGACTGCCACTTTTAAAGATTCTTTTAGTGCGGTATTGGGCAATGAACAGTTTGCTATTGAAAATGTAAGGGGCCACAAAGGATGGGATTGGAGTAGCTTTAGCACCTGGATGGAAAGCCCCCATTTTTTTCATTTGTATTTTAATCCTCGGTCTTTTTTTATTATACCGAAAGATGCATTTGAAGGCGATGAAGAACATGAAGCACGAAAAATATTTGCTGCTAAAATTAAAAAATAACAAGAAATTTATTTGTTATCAGCACAAATTTTTCTCCATTACATGGTGGGGTAAATTTACTTCTCTAAACTGGCTGCCTTTTATTTGATACCCAAATTTTTCGTAGAAACCAATGGCACTGTCTCTGGCATGCATCGTCATTAATTTATAACCTTTATCTCTTGCCATATTTTCAGCAAAATTAATAATGGAAGCTCCAATGCCCCTGCCATGTAAATTATCTGGCACAGCCATCTGTCTTAATCTCACAGTGTGGCTATTAACTTTTGCAAGAATGCAACAGCCCAATACTTCTTCATCTTCCATACAGACAATAAGTATATCATCTTTTTCGGCCATTAGTTCATCATGGTCAAATGTTAGTCCCAATGGTCTCCGCAAAACAACGTCTCTAAGGTTTACCATTTTTAAGTATTCGGGTGTACCGTGGTCTATTTGTTTTAATGCCATGATTATCGAATTAATGTCAAATTTGAATGTACGAAAATTATGTAGTAAGCAGGAGCGTTTTGCCTTGCAAATAGACGATTAAAGTTTAATTGCTGAGCATAGCCGTGATAGAAACGCAAATACTTTTTTGCTGCCTTTGGGCAAAAAAGATTGTAGTAAATAGCACGATACAAATGCTTATTCATTTTTTGAAGTTGATGCTCCAAAAAATGGCAATTATATTACAGCGCATTCTTTTGTAGTTGAGCTAGTTTTTAACTAATGCAAACAAATTTTATTAATTGATTGTTTTTTTGTCAAAAAGTATATTTTTGCAGCGTATTAACTAAATATTACAAACATGTCAGACATCGCTACAAGAGTCAAAAAAATTATCGTTGATAAATTAGGTGTAGATGAAGCAGAAGTTACAACTGAAGCTTCTTTCACCAACGACCTAGGCGCCGATAGCTTAGATACCGTTGAACTTATTATGGAATTTGAAAAAGAATTTAATATTTCTATTCCCGACGAACAGGCTGAAACTATTACTACTGTTGGTCAGGCGGTTTCTTATTTGGAAGAGAACGCAAAGTAATTTTACTGCCCGAACGGTATTTTGCCGTGCGGGCATTTTAATTTTTTTACAGGCAATTTTATGGCGTTAAAAAGAGTAGTAGTTACGGGGCTCGGTGCAATAACAGCATTGGGCAAAACTGTAGAAGAATACTGGCAAAATCTTACTGATGGTGTCAGTGGCTGTGCTATGATAAAGCAATTTGATGCCTCAAAATTTAAAACAAAATTTGCTTGTGAGGTTAAAGATTTTGACCCTACAACTTATCTAGACCGTAAGGAAGCACGGAAAATGGATCGTTTTACTCAGTTCGCAATTGTTGCGGCTGATGAGGCAGTAAAAGATGCAGGGCTTACGCCTGAAAATGCAAACGCTGATAGAGTAGGTGTTATTTTTGGAAGTGGTATTGGCGGTATAATAACTTTTCAGGAAGAGGTATTGAATTTTGGAAGTGGCGATGGAACGCCTAGGTTTAATCCATTCTTTATTCCAAAAATGATACTCGATATTGCTGCCGGACAAATATCTATGCGGCATGGCTTTCGGGGTCCAAACTTTGCTGTTGTTAGTGCCTGCGCATCATCTACCAATGCAATTATTGATGCTTTTGATAATATTCGTTTAAACAAAGCAGATGTAATTGTTACCGGTGGCAGCGAAGCTGTAATTTGTGCTGCAGGTGTTGGTGGATTTAATGCCATGAAGGCCATGAGCGAAAGAAATGACAACCCTACAACTGCAAGCCGTCCGTTTGATAAAGACCGTGATGGTTTTGTTATGGGCGAAGGTGCGGGTATTTTAATTTTAGAAAGCCTGGAACATGCGCTCGCCCGTGGTGCAAAAATTTATTGCGAAATAGCAGGAGGCGGCGCTACCGCAGATGCATACCATATTACAGCACCACATCCTGATGGATTGGGCGCAAGAAATGTTATGATAGCAGCTTTGGCAGATGCAGGAATGGTCCCTACAGATATTGATTATATTAATGTACACGGCACATCTACACCGCTTGGTGATGTTGCCGAAACCAAAGCTATATTAAGTGTGTTTGGTGAGCATGCTTACAACTTAAATATAAGCTCAACTAAAAGCATGACCGGGCATTGCCTTGGTGCTGCCGGTGCCTTAGAAGCATTGGCTTGTATACTTGCTCTTACTAAAGATATTGTTCCGCCTACTATCAATCATTTTACTGATGATCCGGATCTGGATCCAAAACTTAATTTTACTTTTAATAAAGCCCAGCACAGAACAGTGAACGCTTCACTCAGCAATACCTTCGGGTTTGGCGGGCATAATGCAAGCATGATTATTAAAAAGTATAAAGCCTAAAAGTTTTTAACAAAGGATACTTTACAAAACATATTTTGTTTTTAATTTTGCATTTTTGTCGTCCAAACAAAAACGTAGCAATGGTCAACATCCTCGCCTGAATGACTAAGTCGGGCAGGGTTGTTACTCACTGACTTGTATGGCAAATCTTTGCTCAAATTTAATAGTGCATTTTATTTAACATCATTGGTATTATATTTTTATATCTAGAAGTATCCCATTCAAAACAATATATTTTTTTAAAGTTTATCATTAAAAAATTTACCACTAATTTTAATAAACTTTTTTTATCAAAAAAACATTAAAATATTTACGGGGATTATTTATAGGTGAGCCTGTAACAAAAGATTTTAAAAAACAATTAAACAATGTAACGGGTTTTAAGCCCGGTAATATACAATTGTATAAAACCGCTTTGAGCCATCGTTCCATGAGGGAAGGTGCAGATGAAAACAATGAGCGCTTGGAGTTTTTAGGTGATGCTGTCTTAAGTTCTATTATTGCCCACTACCTATTTAGAAAATACCCTTACAAAGATGAAGGCTTTTTAACCGAAATGCGCAGCAAAATGGTGAACAGGCAAAAGCTGAATGAGATTGCTGTGAAGATGGGTCTAAAAAAAATTACCATCTATAACAAACTTGACAATGCTTTAAAAACATCACAGATATTTGGCAATACTTTGGAAGCATTAATAGGTGCTATTTTTTTAGACAAAGGATACAAAAAAACCCAGCTTTGGGTAGAGCAATATATTATACACAACCACATGTTTACAGATGACCTTGAAGCCATTGAAATAAACATAAAAAATAAACTCTACGGGTGGGCCAACAAAAACGGGAAATTACTTGAGTTTACCATCGTTACAGAATCATTTGAAAGTGGCAGAAGATTGTTTACCATTGGTGCCACTATTGATGGCCAGGTGATTGCAGAGGCAAAAGGATTTAATAAAAAAGATGCTAGTCAGTTAGCAGCATTTAAAGCGGTAGAAACTTTGGGTTTGTAAGATGATCAACGTTAAACCTGTTATATGAAATTTGGAATATTAGGAAGCGGCAGCTGGGGTACAGCTTTAGCAAAAATATTAACAGATAATAATAATACAATTTGGTGGTGGAACAGAAGTGATGCAGCTATTGCGCAGTTTAAAATTAAAAGCCACAATCCTCAATACCTTACTGCAGCCCGTTTTGATATAAGTAAACTTCATTTAACCACCAATGTTGAAGAAGTTATTGAACAGTCAGATGTAATTATTATAGCAATTCCATCTGCTTTTACAAGCGAAGTATTATCATCGCTACCCAAAAATATCTTTGAAGGCAAAAAAATTATTTCAGCGGTAAAAGGAATTTTACCGCAGGAAAACGAATTGCTCAATGATTTTTTATTAAAAAAATTTAATGTACAAATCCAGGACTATTTTGCGCTGCTTGGTCCCTGCCATGCTGAAGAAGTAGCAGCAGAAAAATTATCGTATTTAACTTTTACCGGAGTAGATGAAGAAGCAACTGCACAAATAGCAACCTTTTTTAAAACTGATTATTTAAATACCGTTACCAACAAAGATATTTATGGCGTGCAGTATGCAGCAGTGCTTAAAAATATTTATGCAGTAGCAGCGGGTATAGCACATGGGCTTGATTATGGAGATAATTTTTTGAGTGTATTAATTGCTAACAGTGCAGATGAAATGGCGGGCTTTCTACGCAAGGCAGGAATTATAAATGCAGAAGTCGGTTATATGGAGCATGGTAAAAACCGTTCCACAGGCAAGCACGCAAATTATGCAGCCTCTGTTTATTTAGGAGATTTATTAGTTACCTGTTACTCACTCTTTAGCCGTAACAGAACCTTTGGTAACATGATTGGAAAGGGTTATTCAGTAAAAAATGCGCAGCTGGAAATGAGTATGGTGGCAGAAGGCTACAATGCTGCAAAATGCATGTACATCATCAATCAAAAAGTAAAATCAAATATGCCGATTGCAGAAACTGTTTTTAATATTTTGTGGAACGGCATGGATGCAAAAATAGGTTTTGAAAAGATTGAAGAGGTATTGATTTAATTTTCCTAACCGAATCAAGTAAACAAATCTCCGGCAATTCCATCTGCAAAAAACATCCCTTCTTTTGTTAGTTGTAAATTTTCCTCGTTCATTATTAACCTGCCGGAAAGTATAAATTTTTGAGCTGCTGTAATAATGTGTTTTTTATTTTCTTCTCCATAATGGTGAACCACATAATTAAAATTAATGCCCTCGCTGGTTCTTAAAGCAGTCATTACATATTCATTTAACCTTTGCGCATTTGTAAGTATTTCTTCTTCGTAAGGGATAATATTTTTTTCTAAAGATTGAATGTACAAACCGTTATTCGAAATATTCCAGCGTCTTTTATCAAAACCGTTAAACGAATGTGCTGATGGGCCAAAACCCAAGTAGGGCTTACCTTGCCAGTAACTGCTGTTGTGTTTGCTTTTGTAGCCCGGCTTACAAAAACTGCTTATTTCATACTGTTCGTATCCTTCACTTTCCATCATTTTTAGTAACAGAAAAAACTGTTCCGCCTGTTTTTCGCTGTTTACGGGTGCGGTTTTTTTTGCATTAATATTTTTGTTTAAAACAGTATCAGGTTCTACGGTAAGTGCGTAGCAGGAAATATGTGGTACATTCCTTTTTGATAAAATCGAAAAATTATTTTTAAGGTCATCATTGGTTTGTAGCGGTGAACCGTAAATTAAATCAACTGAATAATTGGTAAACCCTGATGCACCTATATCGGCTAAACATTGTAAAGATTGCTTAGCATTGTGTGCTCTGTTCATCCATTTTAATTCTTCTTCATTAAAAGACTGTAAGCCGACTGAAAGTCTGTTTACTCCATTTTTTTTCCAAATTTCTAATATCGTTTCGTTTACATCATCTGGGTTTGCTTCCAGGGTAATTTCTGCATTCTCTTTAATTAAAAATCTTTTTCGCAGCGCATTAAAAATTATCTCAAGCTCATATTCGTTTAATAAACTCGGTGTACCGCCGCCAATGTAAATGGTTTCGATAAACTCATCTTTTATAAAATTACTTTGGGTTTCAATTTCTTTTATTAAAGCATTTATCAGTACTTCTTTATTTTTTAACGAGACAGAAAAATGAAAATTACAGTAACTACATGCCTGCCTGCAGAATGGAATATGAATATAAATACCCGCCAAAGATTTGTAATTTTACTAATTAAATTGTTGATTGTAGCTTACCATAATGAATATTGATATCAAATTTTTAAAGTCTTTATTTATACTGTTAATGCTTAGTATTATACAGTTCAATAGCATTGCCCAAAAAAATGCAACCGAAAAAACTGATTATAATCTGGTTGTTCATTACAAAGATAGCATCAAAGAACCACTACCAATTTTACTTAAAGCAAAGTTTTCCGGTTTAGACCTAGCCAATAATTATATAAACAGTTTACCTAAACTGTTTGCTGACAAAGGATATTTAGTATGTTCTGTAGACAGTGTTTGGTACTTGCAGAATAATGTGCACATTGATTTTTATGTAGGCAAAAAGTATAACTGGATTCAACTTCGTACTAACAATATTGATAAATCTTTGCTTTCAAAAGTTGGTTACGCTGCAAAAAACTTTGCTGAGAAACCTTTAAATATTCCAGAAATTGATTTATTAAAAGAACGCTTGCTTACTTATTACGAAAACGAAGGCTTTCCATTTGCAGCAGTTTACTTAGATAGTATTGCAATTAATGATGATAAAATTTCAGCTTCTTTAATGGTTAACCAAGGTCTGGTTTATAGAATTGACAGTATTAATAATTATGGAAAATTAAAGCTTAATACAAAATTCTTACAACAATATTTAAACATTATTAATGGAAGTGTTTACAACAGAGAAAAATTAAAAGAGGTTGATAAACGCATGCTGGAGCTGCCTTACGCACAAACAGAACAGCCATCCAGTCTTAACATGTTGGGCTCAGGGTCTATCTTAAATTTATATTTAAATAATAAAAAAAGCAGCGAAATAAGTGCCATCTTCGGTTTTTTGCCCGATGCCAATAATACCGGAAAACTTCAGGTAACAGGTGACGTAAATCTTGATCTAAAAAATGTTTTTGGTGCAGGTGAGAGTTTGCTTTTAAAGTACCAGGCGCTGCAGCCCAAATCGCCAAGGCTTAATTTGGGTTATGAAAAACCATACTTTTTAAAATCGCCTTTTGGGCTCGGTTTCTTATTTGAATTGTTTAAAAAAGATTCCAGTTTTTTACAGGTAAATGCTCAACTTGGTTTGCAGTTAAACCTTACAAATAAACAGTCAGGTAAAATTTTAGTGCAATGGCAAACTGCAAATTTATTACAAGGAGGAATAGATACTAACGCAATAAAATTTAATAAAAAATTGCCTTTCAATATCGATGTAAAATCAGTAAATGTTGGTATAACCTACGAATTTAGAAATACAAATTATCGTTTTAACCCATTAACGGGCAGCGATATTACATTAACTGCTTTAACAGGTATAAAAAATATTAAAAAAAATAATGATATTCTTGGGCTAAAAACAACGGGTTTTAATTACGATAAATTATATGATTCCGTAAAATTGAAAAGTTATCAGCTTAGATTAAAAATTGCAGCTGCTCATTATTTTAAAATTTCTAAATCGAGTACTTTTAAAACTGCCGTTAATATAGGTTTGTACATTAGCCCTACTGTGTTTAGAAATGAAGTTTTTCAAATTGGTGGATATCGGTTGCTAAGAGGATTTAATGAAGAAAGTATTTATGCTACCCGTTATGCTGTTGTTACTGCTGAGTATAGATCGCTACTAAGCCTTAATTCTTATTTGTTTGGGTTTATAGACATTGGTGCTACACAAGCCAAGTTTCAAAATGTCAATGCTCAAAACTTCTTTACAGGAACGGGGCTAGGTATTGCATATGAAACCAAAGCCGGTTTATTAAATTTAAGTCTTGCAGTGGGAAAACGAAATGATGTGCCCTTTAATATTAGACAGGCTTCTAAAATTCATTTTGGGTATGTCAATTATTTTTAAATTTAATTAGTTTTTCTTCCACTTATTTTTGCGTATAAATTTTTACAGGTGAAGTTGTCTTTTTCTCTTTTTATTTTTTTCATAATTTGTTTACACTCCACTGCACAGGTAAAAGATTCATCCAATAAAATCAAAATCGATACAATTGCCAAAGTTGTAGGTTATAAAAATCCTTACGCTGCTTTTTTAGACAGTAATATTTTTTTAAATTATAAAGGAAACCCTCAGGCGCTTGCAGTAACCTTAAGAAAGCACGGTACCGCTGAGTATTTTTTTTACATCTTCGCAGCACTTTTTTTATTGTTAGGATTACTACGAACCATATTTAGTCGCTTTTTCACAACTATGTTTCGGGTTTTTTTTAATACATCTTTAAGACAAAATCAGTTGACAGACCAGTTGGAGCAGGCCGCATTACCTTCCCTGCTTTTCAATACTTTTTTCGTACTTTCTATGGGTCTATATATTTATATTTTGTATGAGCATTACAATATTCATCACGATAATATTAACTGGGCTTACTTAGGATTGTGTGTGTTGGCAGTGGCAGTTTGTTATCTTGTAAAATATGTTTCCTTATTATTCACAGGTTGGTTAACAAATCATAAACCCGAAGCCAAAATTTATATTTTTTCAATTTTTTTGTTGAATAAAATAAATGGAATGCTGTTGCTGCCATTTATAATATTGATAGCATTTAGTACATACAAATTAGCCGATTATGCTTCCATCATTTCACTTTTTATTTTGGCAATTTTACTTTTAAGTAGATTTTTGAGAACTTACGGATTGTTACGAAACAGATTAAAATTAAATGGAATACACTTTTTGATTTATACACTTTCGCTTGAAATATTACCAATATTGCTCATTTACAAAACAGTAGTGATGTTTTTCAGTATTAATTCTTAAATTTGCAGCCTCATAGGAAAAATCCGCATGGTAAAAAACGTAGAAACGGCTGCTGTTTCATCGGCCAAAAAGGTTAAAAAAATATTGATTGCCCAAGCCCAACCGGAAGGAGCGAAATCTCCGTACTCCGATGTTGCAAAGAAGTATGATGTAACGGTAGATTATTTTCCGTTTATAGTTATACATGGCATACCGGCAAAAGATTTTCGAAAACAAAAGATTGATATAGCTGCTTACTCTGCTGTTATTTTTACAAGCCGAAATACGATTGATCATTTCTTTAGAACTTGTGAGGAAATGAAAGTGACGGTTTCTCAGGATACAAAATACTTTTGTATAACAGAAGCTGTAGCATTATACCTTCAAAAGTTTATTTTATACAGAAAACGTAAAGTTTTTTATGCTGCAGACGGTACCAATAAAAGTCTTTTTGATGTTATCAACAAACATAAAGAACACGAAAAATTCCTTTATCCATGTTCTGAATCTTTCGACAGCGACATTACCAATTGGTTAAAAAGCCACAGCTGCGAATTTGCAACTCCTGTACTTTACCAGGTTGTAAGCAATGATATTAAACAGGTAATTGCCAAAAATTATGATATCATCTGTTTTTTTACACCCGGTGGTGTGAAAAGCTTTGTCGAGAATTTTCCAGGCTACCAACAAAACGGTACAAGGTTTGGAGCATTTGGCTTGAATACTCATAAAGCTGTTGAAGATGCAGGGCTGATTCTGCAGGTAAAAGCACCCATGCCACAAACTCCGGGAATGGTAAGTGCATTAGATAAATATTTACAATCTACTTTTTCCAAAAAAAAATAATCTCATCCTCATAATTTTACAAAGCGGCTTAATATTAGCCGCTTTTTTGTTTTAAAATTTACTATTATGAAAAATGAACTTCCCCATGAGAGCAGTCCTTATCTTTTGCAGCATGCGCATAATCCTGTTCATTGGCAACCTTGGGGTAAAGCAGCTTTGCAACTTGCCAAAGAATTGGATAAACCCATTCTGGTTAGTATCGGTTATTCTGCCTGCCATTGGTGTCATGTAATGGAGAGAGAGAGTTTTGAAATTGAAGCTACTGCTGCTATAATGAATGAACATTTTATCAATATTAAAATTGACAGAGAAGAACGACCCGATATTGATCATATTTACATGGATGCAGTTCAGGCTATGACGGGAAGTGGTGGTTGGCCCCTAAATGTGTTTCTTACACCTGATGGTAAACCTTTTTATGGCGGCACTTATTTCCCTCCCCTAAAAGCTTTTAATCGACCGTCATGGACCGATATCCTTTTAAGTTTATCCGATGCATGGAGAAATCGGAGGGATGAAATGGAAGAACAGGCAGAAAAACTTATTGATCATTTAAAGAAATCAAATAATCTGGGCTTAATAAAAAATTCAGTAATTAGTGAAGAGCCGGCAACAGGTATAACAAAAGAAGAATGTATAACTATCAAAAATAATTTACTTGCAACTGCAGATGTTGTAGAAGGCGGTTTTGGTAAAGCTCCAAAGTTCCCCCAAACATTTTCTATTAATTGTCTTTTACAGTGTGCTTATTTCTTAAATGATGAAAAAGCACTTGCACATGCTGAACTTTCTTTAACTAAAATGTTGAATGGAGGTATTTATGACCAGTTAGCTGGCGGACTTTGCCGTTACAGTACAGATGATGAATGGCTGGCACCACATTTTGAGAAAATGCTTTATGATAACGCACTTTTTATAACAGCACTTAGCAATGCTTATCTGCTTACAAAAAACGTTATTTATAAAAATGCTGTTGAAAATGTTTGTGATTTTATTTTTAAAGAAATGAAAAACAAAGAAGGCGGTTACTATGCAGCTATAGATGCAGACAGCGAAGGTGTGGAAGGGAAATTTTATGTGTGGGATAAAAACGAAATTGAAAATATTTTGGAAAGCGATGCAGCTTTTTTTAATGTTTATTTCGATGTTTCAGAAGAAGGAAACTGGGAAAATAAAAATATTTTACGCATTTTAAAGCCACTCTCATCAGTTGCAAAAGAATTTAAAATTGATTTAAACGCAGCAGAAGAAATAATCAATAGATCGAAAAATAAATTACTGGATGAAAGGAAAAAAAGAATTCGACCAAATACGGATGATAAGATTTTACTTAGTTGGAATGCCTTGCTCATAACTTCATTTTGCAAAGCTTTTGCTGTTTTGCAGGATGAGAAATATAAGGTTGCAGCAATAGATTTATATAATTTTATAAAAGAAAAATATCAGGATAAAAACGGAAGTTATTATCATACCTATAAAAATGGGATTGCAAAATATCCTGCATTTTTAGATGATTATACTTATTTTGTAGAGGCATGTATTCATTTACAGGAAATAACTAGCGACGAAAAATATTTATATAAAGCACAAAAAATAACGAGTTATATTTTTCAAAATTTTGAAGATCAACAAAGCGACTTTTTCTTTTTTACAACCAAACTTCAAGATGATGTTGTTTTAAGAAAAATAGAAATTTATGATGGTGCAACACCTTCAGCCAATTCAATAATGGCACAAAATTTAATTTACCTTTCTCTTGTGTTTAATAACAGAGAGTGGCATCAGAAGGCTTTGGCGATGATAGATTCACTTAAAGCTGTAATAACAAAACATCCGGGTTCTTTTGGAATATGGGCCTCAACTAGTTTAAATATTGCAGCAGGTTTTAATGAAATTACAATCACAGGAAATGCAATGAGACCAGCAATTAATAAAATGCTGCTTGAATATTTACCAAATAAAATATTACAGCCAAGTTTTAACATTTCCAATATGATTTTATCGCAAGACAAACTCATTTTAAAAGAATTATCTATATATTTATGTCGAAATTTTGCTTGCAGCACTCCATTAAAAAACATTGAAGAATTAATGAGTGAAATTCAATTGCAAATTTTTTAACATTTATTAATCACAATATTTGTATTAAAGAATCGTTTAGTTAAAAAGGATGGCATTGGAATTGTTAGAAAATTAACATTGACAGTATCATCATCTGAATTTACAAGAAAGATTTATTAATACATTTGCCAGCACCCTCAAAGTCAAAAAAATGAATAATCGGTTATTGTGCTTTATTGCTATTATTTCTGTAGCCCTTACTACAGGCAGCTGTAAACTAATTAGCGGAAAAGGTAAATCAGGCAGTATGCCAAATGATGGCCAATTACACGGTGTAGCACCGGGCAAAGCTTACAATTTAACAAAGCCAACAGGAATGGTTTATGTCCCGGCAGGTACCTTTCACATGGGTCCAAGCGATGAGGATGTAAACTATGCATACACAGCAAGAAACAAACAGGTTTCTATAAGCGGTTTCTGGATGGATGCTACTGAAATTACAAACAATGAATACCGTGAATTTACAAACTGGGTTAGAGATTCTATTGCTGCAAAGTTAATGGGCTTTGTTAAACAGGGTTCTGACGGTGTTGAATATGTTGACTGGAAAAAAGCGAGTGCAATAAAATACGGTGATAAAGCAACTTTTGAAAAAATAGATGCTATAATTGTATCTGCTGATAACAGGATCTTTGGAAAAAAAGAATTAGATGCCAAAAAGATTGTTTACCATTCAGAAATTTTCGATTACAAAGCTTCTGCCTACAATAGAGATACTAACGTACAGCGCAAAGAATTTATATTGAAACAGGATATTCCTGTTTTCCCTGATACACTTTGCTGGATAAGGGATTTTGCTTACGCTTACAATGAGCCAATGGCAAAACAATACTACAGCCATCCGGCTTACGGTAATTATCCGGTTGTTGGTATTAACTGGAAACAAGCCAATGCATTTTCAGAATGGAGAACACATAAACTTGCTGCTTTTAATGAAAGTAAGAAAAGGTCAGGTCAATCAGAATTTCGTTTGCCAACAGAAGCTCAATGGGAATATGCAGCAAGAGGTGGCCGTTCTCAAATGCCTTATCCATGGGGAGGTCCTTACTTAAGGAATAAAAAAGGTTGCTTACTTGCTAACTTTAAACCCGGTCGTGGTAATTATCCGGAAGACGGTGGCTTATACACTGTAAGAGCAGATGCATATTGGCCTAATGATTTTGGTTTGTACAATATGGCCGGTAATGTGGCTGAATGGACATCCTCTTTGTATTATGAAGGTTCTTATAACTTTCAACATGATATGAATCCTGATGTTAGATGGAATGCAAAAACTTCTGATCCTCCACGCATGAAGCGTAAAGTTATTCGTGGTGGAAGCTGGAAAGATGTTGCATATTTTTTACAAACAGGTACACGTGCTTATGAATACCAGGATACTTCTAAATCCTACATTGGTTTTCGTTGTGTGATTGATCTTCCTCCTACCATTAAAAAAAGGTAATAATAGAAAATTTTTAAAAAGAACTTATTGTAAATATTGATAACTCCTTTAAACAGGGTTATTAATATCTATGTACATAATATTAATCTAAACCAAACCTCCAAATCAAATTTAAAAAACCATGTCAGTAAAAATTCCTTCAAACATTAGTAAATGGATGGACGTTGGTGTATCCGTAGCAGCAGCAGTAGTTATCTATGGTGCACTTCAAAAAATACTTCATACACCCTCTGCAGATTTATTATTAAAAATTGGATTGATAACAGAAGCAATTATATTTTTATCATATGGGGTTCTTTATATGATATTCCCTGCAGTAAAGGAAGAGTATGAAGGAGCCGTTAAAATGGCAGTAGCTACAGGAAATCCCGCATTAAACAGTATGGATAAAATGTTACAGGATGCTGATATTACCCCAACTAACCTGAAAAAATTAGGTGAAGGTTTTCAAAAACTTGGTACAACGGTTAATGGTATTTCTGATGTGAGTGAAGTTGTAAAATCAACGGCTGACTTCAGTAAAAAAACACAGGAAGCTACAACAGCTATCGGATCTATGTCTGCAGCATTTAACAGCAGCGCAGCAACGATGGCTTCATTTGGTAGTGCGTCAGAAAGTGCCCGTGGTTTTCACGATCAGATACAGGTACTAACAAAAAATCTAGGCTCATTAAATACTATTTATGAACTGGAATTAAAGGAAAGTAATAATCACTTAAAAGCGTTAAACGGTTTTTACGGTAAAATGGCAGAAGCTAGCTCTGCAATGATGGGAAGTGTAGAAGATGCAAACAAAGCCAAAGAGCAAATTGCTGCATTGGCAACTAACCTTGGTAAATTAAATGCTGTTTATGGCAACATGCTTGGCGCTATGCAGGGTAGATAATTAAATTACCAGCATAAATTTTACCGAAACAACATTTAATAAAAATATTAATACTATAAGTTATGGCTTTACCGAAAGAGCCCAGGCAAAAGATGATCAACATAATGTATTTAGTGCTCACCGCACTTCTTGCATTAAATGTTTCATCAGAAATATTAAACGCATTTAAAGTAGTAGATAAAAGTTTAACAACTTCAAACAGTAACCTTTCTTCTGCAAATGAGACATTATATAAGTCTTTACAAGCAAAAGTTGCTGACCCTGTTACTGCTGAAAAAGCAAAAATATGGAATGCAAAAGCTGAACAGGCAAAAAAAATATCCGGAGAATTGTACTCTTTTATTGATGGCATCAAAACACAATTAAAGGCAGAAGCCGGTTCTAAAATGGTAACAGTTGAGGGACAACAGGTAGAACAGTTTAAAGAAGATGATTTAGAAGCGGCTACCCGTTTGTTTGGAAATGGTCCCGGTGGCAAAAACCTTGGTCCCCAATTGGAACAAAAATTAAAAGATTACAAAGCTGCAATGCTTGCAATAGATCCTGAAATTAAAACACAGTTTGCTTCAACATTATCTGTAGATGGTGCTGCAGCTACAGGACAGGATGGAAAAGTAAAATCATTTACTGACGCTTACTTCCATATGACTCCAACTGTTGCAGGAATTACATTATTAAGTAAATTTCAAAACAACGTAAAAAATTCTGAAAATCAGGTAGTAACATTTTGCCATTCAAAAGTTGGTGAAGTAAAAGTGAAATTTGATAAAACTGGTGTATTAATTGGGCAAAGCGCTAATTATGTTATGCCCGGTCAGGAAATTGAAGTAACTGCTGGTATAGGTGCATATAGTTCAGCAGCTGCACCACAAATTTCTATTAATGGTTCTGGTGTTTCAGTAGTTGATGGTCAGGGTAAATATAAATTTCAGGCTTCCGGCGGCGGACCTCACACAGTTCCTGTAACCATACGTTACAAAGATCAGGACGGTAACGAAAAAACAGAAACAAAGAATGTTGAGTATACAGTTGGTACACCGGGTGGTGCGGCAGTAATGTTAGATAAAATGAATGTATTTTATATTGGTGTAGATAATCCCGTGACTATAGGTTCGCCAACAGGTTGGGACAAAACAAATGTATCCATGAGTGGCGGTACAATTGGTGGATCAGGTTCAAACAGAACTGTTAGAGTAAGTGCAATTGGACCTGCTTCTATCACTGTA
>Ga0209511_1000329_pt1 | contig 50676 bp, 50 predicted proteins | sample SSSSmetaG_FD_184141 | JGI IMG/M metagenome (GOLD analysis project Ga0209511, IMG submission 184141) | Glacier valley bacterial and archeal communities from Borup Fiord, Nunavut, Canada, to study Microbial Dark Matter (Phase II) - ​SSSS... | ecosystem: Environmental > Aquatic > Freshwater > Ice >... | reverse complement strand
GCCGCCTCCACGAGTTGGGCTACCACGGCACGGCCCTCGTCAGCTGGCTGCCCACCCACACCGACGACTCGCTCCGGGCCTGGGCGGCGGCCTTCCGGCTCGAAAACGGCAAAAAGCAAGTAGCGGCCCACCCGCCGTTCGGATTGCCGGCCCGGCTCTGGCGCACGCTCACGGCTGAGGCGGGCCTCGGCCCCGACACCCGCTGGAGCGAGGTGCCCGCCCGCGCCCAGGGCCGCCTGCTGGAGCTGCTGCTCCGCACCCCGCTGGAGGTGCGCGGCAAAACCACTCACAAGGACGAGTTCGTCACGTGCGGCGGCATCTCACTTAATGAGGTCAGTCTGACCACTTTCGAGAGCCGGCTCGTGCCGGGCTTGTTCTTCGCCGGCGAAGTGCTCGACCTCGACGGCATCACCGGCGGCTTTAACTTCCAGGCCGCCTGGACAACGGGCTTTCTGGCCGGGCGGGCGATGAGTGGGCGGTAATGGGGGGCGTTGTCATGCAGCGCGTAGCGAAGCATCTCGCCTGGTGCAGTAAACCCGGCTACTCGCCCTGTTGCTAACGTCTGATTTTACTGCGCCACGCGAGATGCTTCGCTGCGCGCTGCATGACGAACGCCCCCACCCAACGCAACCTTAACCACACCAGGACAGTACACCGGGACATATTGAATTAACCCCCAAACCCTTTCCGAACATGGAAGCCAAAGCCACCCAAGCCCTGCTCAACGAAGTCGTCACGACCCTCAAAGAAGGTCAAAAGGGCTACGCCGACGCGATGGTCGATGTCAAAGATGCCGACCTGAAGCACACGTTCATGAAATACGCCGCCCAGCGCGCCGGCTACATCACCGAGCTGGAGGACCAGATGTTCAAGCTCGACCTCAAGCCCGATACCAACGAAGGCTCGGGCGTAGTCGCCGCCGCCCACCGCGCCTTCATCGACCTCAAGTCGCTCGTCACCGGCCACGACCGCAATGCCATCCTCGACGAGTGCGAGCGCGGCGAAGACCACGCCAAAACGGTCTACGAAACTGCTCTCAAAGCCCACGACCTGCCCGCCGGCGTGCAGGCCGTGTTGCAGCACCAGGCGCAAGGCATCAAGCAGGCCCACGATGACATCAAGTCGTTGCGCAACGCGGCTTAATTCGATGGCTGATGGTGCGCACATGCGCGCATCAGTTGACGCAAGAAAGCGACCTTAACGGGCCGCTTTTTTTGTGCTGCCCTGATTCCGTTTTAACAGCCGGCTCAAGACGAAAAAGCTACCAGCCATCAGCCGCCAAATTATCACAGCGTATAAAATGGCTCCTTTTCGCGGTCATGGTAGCGTAAATACCCGTGCAGGGTGAGCTTCATCAGGGTGCGGTAGGCGCGGCGGCGGCTGATGTTCACCAGGTCGGCGAATTCGGCGACCGTGATGCGGGGCTGGCGGGCGCGCAAGTGGTCGAGCACCCGCAGCTCGTCTTTGCTGAGCGGCAGCTTTTCGAGGCGAATTTCGGGCGGCGGCTGGCGTTCGAGCAGCCGCTCGGTGAGGGTGCTGGCCTGTACGCTCTCGTCGCGGACGCGCACGTAGGGCAGCCACTCGCCGGGGGCCACCTGGGCGCGGTGGGGCTTGGTCTGGCTCTCGGCCACGCGCACCACGAGCACGACACGCTCGCCGTCGGTTTCCACCTCCTCGAAGCGTAAGCTCAGCGGCGGGTCCACGTAGTGGGCGGCGGCTTCGCGGAGCACGAATTTTTCCTCCTCCGCGTCGCGCACGCCTACTACCCGGCCGTCGTCATCCACGCCCACCAGCACCTGCCCGCCGCGCGTGTTCGCCAGCGAAGCCAGCGTGCGCGAGATGCGGGTCGGATGAGTAGTTTTCGTCTTGAATTCGAGCTGCTCGCCCTCCCCCTGGGCGATGAGGGCGCGGAGGTTGGTGCTCATGGGCTGATAGCTGCCGGTGTTGTCGGACGCGCTCGATGGACGCTTAAACGCAAATGTGCCGCCTTCCAGCGGAAGACGGCACAACTGGGAGGCTGAAAAAAGCCATTAGCTAAAAGCCAAAAACTAAAACGGCAGGTCGTTGTCGTCGTCGCCGGCGATGGGCTGGGCCGTGGGCTGAGCGCGCAGGCCGGGGTTTTGGTTTTGCTGGGGTGCGGCCGGGCGCGGAGCCTGCTGCTGCTGCTGCCCGCCGCCATACGAAGACCCGCCGCCACCGGAACCGCCTTCGATGCGCCAAGCTTCGAGGTTAGTAAAGTAAAGCATTTTGCCTTCCTTGTTGAAGCCCCGACCGCGCAGGTCGAAGGTTACCTTCACCTCGTCGCCCACCTTATAAGGGGCGATGAGCGCCGTTTTGTCCTGGGTGAGTTGGAGCTTGATTTGCTGCGGAAACTGCCCGTCCTGCACTTCGAGCACGAATTCAAGCTTGCGGAATTTGTCGCTGACCTGCTGTTCATCAAATATTTCGTGCAGGCGGCCGGTTACGTCGTAAGGCATTGGGGAGGGGGTTTTAGTTAAAAAGAACTTTAGCCCAAACCTACGAAAAAAAACCGTAGCAAACGGGGAAATAGGGTAAGCGGGCAGGAGGGTGGGAGGATGGGAGTTGGTCGGAAGCAGCCTGAAAGGCAACGTAAGCGGGCAGCTCTGCCCGGTCACTACCCCCCGACTTTTAGCAGCTCGGTGCGTCCTTTACTGCCCCTGATTTCCTTTTTACCCTCCTGCCCGCACCCCCTTTTACCCGCTTACCCTACCCCATGTACGCTATTGCCATTCATGGCGGCGCGGGCACCATCGCCCGCGCCGACCTCACCCCGGCCCTCGAAGCCGACTACCGCGCCGGCCTGCGAGCCGCGCTGGCCGCCGGCCGCCGCCTGCTGGCTGAGGGCGCGCCCGCGCTGGCCGCAGTCGAGGCCGCCGTCATCTGCCTCGAAGACAACTCGTTATTCAATGCCGGACGCGGGGCGGTGTTTACCCACTATGGCCACCACGAGCTGGATGCTGCCCTCATGGACGGGGCCAGCGGCCGGGCCGGGGCCGTGGCCGGCGCGCGCGAAATCCAGAACCCGATTCGGGCCGCCCGCCTCGTCATGGAGCACACCGAGCACGTGCTGCTGGGCTATCCGGGGGCCGACGAGCTGGCCCGCCTGCACGGGCTGCCCACCCAGCCGGCGGAGTATTTCTTCACCCAGCGCCGCTTCGACCAGCTCCAACAGGCCCTCGCCGCCGGCCGGGTGCAGCTCGACCACGCCGGCTCCGCGCCAGTCATTGACCCGAACTGGAAAAAGGGCACCGTGGGAGCCGTCGCCCGCGACCAGCACGGGCACCTGGCCGCCGCCACCAGCACGGGCGGCATGACCAACAAGCGGTTTTCGCGCATCGGCGATACGCCCCTGCTCGGGGCCGGCACCTGGGCCGATGCCGCGGTGGCCATTTCCTGCACCGGCAACGGCGAGCACTTCATGCGGGCCGTCGCCGCCCACGACGTATCCTGCCTCATGCGCTACCAAGGGTTGAGCCTGGCCGAAGCCTGCCGGGTGGTCGTGCACGACAAGCTGGCCCCGGTCGGCGGCGAGGGCGGGCTGATTGCCGTGAGCGCGGCCGGCGAGCTGGCTCTGCCCTTTAATTCGGGCGGCATGTACCGGGCCTGGCGCGCGGCGGTGGGGGAGGAGCGGGTGGCTATTTATTAGGTTTCGTACTGGCTCGTTGCGACGTTGTTTTAGCCCGCAGAGGTCGCGGAGGGTTGCGCGGAGGCTGAAAATTTTTGCAAAACGCTTTTTTATTTTTACGCCATGACTCCGGCTGTTCCCGCTCCCGTCGCGCCTGTCGCCGCGCCCGATTTGGCCGCCGTGCGGCAAACCATCCACGCCTCAATCGAGCGGGTCGGCAACGCCGCGTTTCTGCAAGCCGTGGCGGCGCTGCTGCAAACTCAGACCGAAGCGCCGGCCGCCGAAACCGATTTCTGGGACGACTTGAGTCCAGAGTGGCAAGCGGAGCTGTTGCGTCGGCAAGCCAACCTGGAGGCGGGCAGGGGTATTCCATTTGAGCAAGCGATGGCTAAACTCCTGGCGGCGCTGCCAGCGCAAGCCGAAGCGGACTTTTGGGGTGACCTCAGCCCGGCGACCAAAGACCTGATTTCGCGGAGCGAGCAAAGCCTGGCCGCCGGGCGCGGCGTTCCTTTCGAGGAAGCGATGGCCAAGCTCAAGCGGCAGTAGTTGAGTATAGGCGACGCGGGCGGGCGGCTTTTCGCCGCCCGCCCGCGTCCGGCCGTCTTTACCGCTATACTGACCACGAAGCTGCTGTAATGACTTGCTTCTTTGAGTGTTTAACGTGACCCGGTTACCATCCACCACCTAACCAGCCAACGCGACCAACTCCTTGCTGACGTAAAACTTGCGCTCGCGCACGTCATACACGTTGCCTTTGGCCAGCACGTGCATCCGAAAGTTTTCGAGCGAGAGCGTCGTGCCCTTTTTCACGGCGGCGGCGTTGTTGTGGCCCAGCTCGTGGCCGTCGAGGATGATGACCAGGTTCGAGCCGACCGTTTCGACCCAGCGGCCCCCGGTGATGAGTACGCCCGTGTCTTCGCCCAGGCCGATGCCTATGAGGGTGGGGTGCAGGGCCACGGCTTCGATGAGGCGGCCGAAGCGCCCGCGCTTGACGAAGTGCGAGTCCACGATGGCCTCGGGCAGCAGGTGCAGGCCGTGGCCCATTCTGACGGCTCCCTTCAGCAAAGCATCGGGCACCGAGCCGCCGCGTATCATGTGGGCCGACATGGCCATCGCCCCGGCGCTCGTGCCGGCCACCACGAAGTTTGGCTCGGTGCGGTAGCGGGCTTTGAGGATGGTCAGAAACTCGCTGCCGCCGAACATCTCGGTCAGGCGCGACTGGTTGCCGCCCGAAAACATGAGCACGTCGGCCGCCCGCAACCGGGCCAGGCACTCGGGCTGGTCGGCCTCGCCGGGCCGGCCGATGTCGAGCACGCCCACCCGGTGGCAGTCGAGCATGGCGAAGGCGGCCGTGTAAACCGGCCCCACTTCCTGCGGAATCAGCGAAGCCGTCGTGACGACTTCAATGCGCGGGTCGCGCAGGCCCGACTCGGCCACGACCCGCTTGAGAATGCCCAGCTCGAAAAAGTTGAGGTAATACTTGCGTCGCGAGCGCACGGAAGGGTAGGTACCCTTGTCTTCGTTGCCCCCGATGGCCAGCAGCTTGCCGCGGGGAGGAGAGGAGTCTTTCACGAAAGGAAGGGCGAAATAGGACGTGGCCCGAAGCGGCAAAAGTAAGGCCCAGTCCCGGCCCTGCTGGGGCACGGCTCGTCTCGGAAGGACCCGAAATGTTTCCATTTGTAACAAAAGTGCGTTCACGAGGCCGCCGGCCCGCCGCCCGGAGTGAAACAAAGCGCGAATACAATTGTATTTATTAGTCTCCCGCTAATCACCCAATTGTTTTACCAATTGTTTTACCAGATGTAATCATCGATGTTGATTCTGTAGTTAGTCGCTGCCGGCTTCGGGGCTGGCGCGTTCGCCCAAACCGGCAAACAAATCTGCAAACCTGCCGGGCGACTGGCAACGGCTGCTCGCAGCAGGGTGAGCCGGCTCACGCTCGCCGAACCTACGATGCGCGGGCGGATAGGCCGACTCCCCGCCCGAACTTAGCCTCAGCCTTAACGTACTTTGCGGCGGCTGGCTCGTCTGGTCTTTGCTCACTGACTCTGCTGACTTTGCCCGGCCCCCGCTCATGCCCCCTCGTTTACGGTTGATGTTTTGGATGCTGGCGCTGCTGGCCTCACTCGGCGGATTGCCGCTCCTGCTCGCTGGCTGCGGGGGCAACTCCGAGCCGGGGACGGCCCAGTCGGGAGTGGCGGCGCGGGTGGTGGCCACGGCCAACCGCCAAACCGGCCTGGCCGACCCCACCCCGCGCCTCGACAGCTCCTTCGTTATTGCCGCCATCCAGGCCGACGCGCGCTACCGCACCCAGGAGCGGCTGGCCCGCAAGTTTTACCGCGACCGGCAATATCGGCTGGCTTGGTTTCGGGGCCACGCGCTCGTGCCCCAGGCCACTACGCTGCTCGGCACGATGGCTAAAGCCGATGAGGATGGCCTCGACCCGCGCCGCTACGCCGTGCCCGCCCTGCAAGCCCGCCTGCGGGAGCTGCCCGCCGCCGCTGCCGACACCGCCCGCCGCAACGAGCTGGAGCGCGCCACCGACGTGGCCCTGACCAGCACCTTCTTCGTGTGGGCTTCGGACTACTACCGCGGCGTAGCTAATCCGTACGACAAGAAGAGCACCGTCTGGCGCGTAAAGCGCAATAAAATTAAGCTCGACCACGTGCTCGAAACCGTCCTGGGCGAGCGTACGTCTTCCTACGCCGCGTACGCCGACTTCGCGCCCCTGCACCCGCAGTACGGCTACCTGAAAAAAGCCCTGGCCGAGCTGCGCGCTCAGCAGGCGGCCGGCGGCTGGCCCCGCCTGCCGGCCACCACCTCCCTCAAGCCCGGTGCCGTCGATGGCCCCGTGGTGGCTTTGCTGCGCCAACGTCTGCGCACTGTAGTGCCGCAACAACCCGCTGATACGTTGGTAGCTAAGCCAGTTATTCAAACCTCCGCGTCAAGCCCCGTTTCACCGGCCACTGACGCGTATGACTTGGCGCTGGTCGCGGCCGTCAAGGGCTTTCAGCGCGACCTGGGCCTGCAGCCAACCGGCATCGTGAGCGGCCAAACCCTGCGGGCGCTCAACGTGCCGCTCGCCGACCGCATCCGCCAAACCATCCTCAACCTGGAACGCTGGCGCTGGCTGCCTAAGAAGTTTGAGCCGGATTATTTGCTCGTCAATATTCCCGAGTTTCGGCTGCGGGCTTTTCGGAAAGGCCAGCAGGCGCTCACCATGCGCGTCATCGTGGGCAAGGCTCTCACGGCCACGCCCGTTTTTTCGGATAAGCTCGAATACGTCGTGCTGGCCCCGTACTGGAACGTGCCGTTCAGCATCATCGCCAAAGAGCTGCGCCCGCTGCTCATCGCCAACCCCCGCGCCTGCCTGGCCCGCCTCGACATGGAAGTCGTGCGCGGCAGTGGCAGCTCGGCCACGGTCGTCAATCCGGCCAGTGTCAACTGGGCTGCCGCCACGCCCGATAATTTTCGCTACACGCTCCGCCGCCGCCCCGGCCCCAAAAACGACCTGGGCGACGTGAAATTCATCTTCCCCAACTCCGACGACGTGTACCTGCACGACACGCCCCACGACCAACTCTTTGCCGAGTCGCGGCGCGATTTCAGCCACGGCTGCGTCCGGGTCGAGGAACCCATCCGGCTCGCCACTCACCTGCTGCGGGATACCCCCGGCTGGGACGAAAAAGCCATCCGGGCGAGCATCGCCAAGCGCCAGGAACAGTACATCACCGTGCGCCAGAAGCTGCCCGTGTACCTGGTTTATTTCACGGCCTGGGCCGATGCGGACGGCCATCCGCACTTCCGCGAAGACATTTACGGCCACGACCGGGCGCTGGCCCAGACGTATTTTTAAGTCTGTCCGGGCCTGCCCAAGTCCACCCTTTTCTCTTTTCCCGCCAAGTGCATCTCGCTGAAGCCCGGCCGGATTCGTCGCTTCTCGCGGCGCGTCGGCCGGGCTTTGGTCTGGGTAGCTGGCCGCGTATCCAGTCAGGGTCTTGCTGATAACAATTGTATTGATGCGGCTGGTGGGAATGTCAGCAACCGTACTGCTAGCTACGCTGGTTACATTTGTTTAGGTTGTTGAGTGGGCATTGTTATTCGGTCTGGCGAGGCGCACCCCGCAGACAAAACAAAGTCTGCCGTCTGATTCGCACATTTGTGAAACAATTCGTTTCGCATGGTCGCTTCCCGCATTCGGCAGCTCTTGGAGCTGTATCAGCTTAGCCCCACCCAGTTTGCCGACCGCATCGGCGTGGGCCGGCCCGTGGTGAGCCACATCTTGAGCGGCCGCAACGAGCCGAGCCTGAACGTGGTGCAGCGCGTGAGCGAAGCCTTCCCCGAGCTTTCCCTGCCCTGGCTGCTCAGCGGCACCGGCCCGATGCTGGCCCGCGCCGCGCCTGGCACCACTCCAACTCCCACGCCCGAAAATGCGGGTACGCCGCCCGCCGCCACTCGCCGTGCCGCTGCCCGCCCGCCCGTGGCAGTCGCAAGCGCAGCTGATAGCTTGGCATCTAATGTACTAACCGTAGCCGTGCCCGCGGTGAACGCTGTCCCGGTGGCCGCCCCGCCGCCAGTTGCTCCTGCCGCGCCCGCCTTGGGTGCGCCCTGGACCAACTCACCGCTGCCATCGCTACCATCGCTGTCCGCGCCCCCTCCCCCGCCTCTAACGACTCCAATCGCGAACGCAGCCTCTTTCATCGCCCTGGCCGAGCCGGGTAAGGCTATTCGGCGCATCGTCATATTCTACCGCGACGGGTCCTTCGCCGACTACCTGCCCGAGCAGTAGGCTCCGGAATAGTAAACTCTGCGCTCGGGCGGCGAGCTGGTGTACCCTAATTTGGAAACCGCACTAACAGCCGGTCGGCGGGGCCTTCCCGATAAGGGCGCGGTTGGGCGACTACCAGAGCCGGGTCAAGTAGTCAGCCACTGCCACCGGGATGTGAGAGCAAAGCCTGCCCCATTCGCTACCTCCAGGCCCTTGCGAGCGGCGCTTACGCTGCCTCCAGATGCTTTTTTCACGCTAAGCTGACTGGTAAATCTTTTCGGGCGGGCTAGTGGGTCAGCGCTTGGCTTTACAGCCAGGTGGCTAAACCTGTTTGCCGGGCGGCACCTGTAATAAGTAGCATTGGCTGGTCCCGAATAACGCCGTTTTCGCGCGGTGGCCGGCTCCCGGTTAGTGCCCGTAAAACCACCTGAAACGTTATCCAAGGAGTAAGGAATAGTGCTACTTATTTTACCACCCCTCATGCTTGTACAATGAGTAAAATTTTAAATAAATAACAAATTGTTTTTCAGAAACATAAGCTTTATGACTTTATGTTATAGATGCAGTCTGTTCCAGGATTTCTACGGGCAAGTCAATATTTTTTAATTTCAAATTTTGTTCAGCCGCTCAATCAAAAAAAGCAGAACCATAGATGCTAATTCTGTTGCCAGCCGTCCGGTCTCTCAGAATCTAACTCTGGCCTGCCAAGCGTTTGGGCAATGAGCGGCGCTAGCGCACCCCGGCTGAGCCAGAAAATCAGCCCCCGCCAGTCCGTGAAGCGGGTGCGTCGGGCCGGCAGCGGCACTTAGCTCAGCTGGCCCATCAAATGGCGGGAAGGGCCTTGGCCTTCCCGCCGTACCGAGCCTTTTGGCGAGATGTTTTGGGGTGTTCCATTTGTAAACTTATTGATTCTGTCAGTGACCCGATTCGATTCGTTAGGTAGCCGGCCGGGCCGGGCAAACGCGTAGGAAGCTCAATCATCTTTTACTACCCCGACAGCGACTGTTCGCCGAACTACCACCCGGACCAGCGTATCCGCTTCGCAGGCCTTTCCGTATCTTTGCCCCATGAAAAGCCCGCGCCTGTACTCCTTGCTGTTCGCCGCGTCCGCGGCCCTGTTGCTGACCACCGCCTGCACACCCCCGCCCGACGCGGAAAAGGACCCCAGCGCCGATGCCGCCTACAAGCGCGCCCACCGCACCGAAGGCTACCGCGAAGCCCAGAAAAGTAACGTCAGCTACTAGAGCCTCGACTGAAGCGACCCGGGTCAGCCAGATTTTTATCTGGCTGGCCGTTCTGATGAGGGCATTCGGATAAAAATTAAACCCCACGACAAAGCCCCGGCTACGCGAACAGCGTAACCGGGGCTTTGTCGTGAATGAGTCAAACAGGCACCGAGGCTCAATAGCCGGCCAGTTCCAGCACCAGAGCTTCGGCGGGCGCCTCGGCGAAGGCGGGCAGGGGCAGGTTGGCCACGAGGCGCTGCTCCAGCAGGCTGGCCCAGGTGCGAAGGTAGAGCACCACGTCGTCGCGCTGATTGTGGCGGAGCGCGTCGCGGCGCTCGAACTCAATGGCTTGGCGCACGGCCGGGTCGCCGAGCTTTTCGAGGTGGGTCAGGTCTTCGCGCGAGAAGCCCAGGGCGAGCATCTCGTCGATGGTCTGGTCGAAGGGCAGGCCGCTGGTCGGGCAGTAGTCCACGAGCTGCCGCTCCCAGTCGCCGTAGCGTTGCAGGGCTTGGGCGTGGATTTCAGCCTTGGTGAGCTGAGTGATGGTCTGGGCGAGGTGGCCGCAATTGCAGCTGCCCATGTGGCCCCACTGGTACGGGGATTCGGAAGCCAGGCGGCGGGCCGTGTCGCGCAAAGCCTCGATAAGCGGAAGAGAAACGCGGGAAGTCATGTCGGAAGCGGAAACAACGAAGTGAGTAAATCCGAAAATCAGCCAGAAAAGCGCGAGCCGCCCGCCTTTGTTTGCGAACAGCTGAAAAAGTGGTTTCGGTAAAAGCGGCGCGGGCGGGCGGTTTTTAGTTACGCTGACCTTCAGTTCGCCGCCCGGCCGTTTGGGTTGAAGCGGTGCGGTTTCTTATCACGCCGAGCCTGCTCAGGTTCGAGCGAAGCCAACGGATACGCTCGCTAACGCAACCGCTCAAACCAAACCGGGCGGGCGGCGAAAAGCCGCCCGCCCGGGTCGTACACCAATAAAAGTCGCTTAGAAGCTGTTTGAGTTAGTTTTTCTGCATTATTTAACTAATTTCAAGTGGCTTATTTACTCGCCGCTCGTGCGCCTCACCCCCCGGCCCCCTCTCCGAAAAGAAGAGGGGGAGCCAGCCGTAAGCAAACGTAACCTATCGTCTAGCTCCCCCTCTCCTTTTCGGAGAGGGGGTTGGGGGGTGAGGCGCACGAGCGGCGAGCAACCAACTAATGAGCAAGGTTTTAACACGAATCTGCTAACTCAAACAGCTTCTTAGCGACGGCCGCCGCCATCGCCGCCGCCGCTGCGGCCACCCGACCACGACGAGCGCCCGCCGCCGCTGCGTGAGCCGCCCGCCGCCGCTCCCGAGCGCTCGCCGCCCGGTGGCCGGCCGCTGCTCCGGTGTTCGCCCCGGCCGCTGCCGTTGCCGCCGCCGCTGCTGCCGCCGCTTCGGCCCTGGCTCGGGCCGCTGCTGCCGCGCCCGTCGCGGGCCGGCCGGCCCGCCGGGCCTTTGGGCCGGATGATGCGCTCGTTGCCGTTGAGCAGCACCGGCGCCACGCGGTTGGCGGCGTACGGATGGGCCGCGTCCACGTCGATTTGCCGGCGAATAAGCTTCTGAATATCTTGCAGATAGGCGCGCTCTTCGTCTTCTACAAAAGTAAACGCGGTGCCGAAGTTGCCGGCCCGGCCGGTGCGGCCGATGCGGTGCACGTACGTTTCCGGCTCGTTGGGCACCTCGTAGTTGATGACGTGCGTGAGGTCGTCCACGTCGATGCCGCGGGCGGCGATGTCGGTGGCGACGAGCACCCGCGTGGCCCCCGACTTGAAGTTGGCCAGCGCCCGCTGGCGGTGGGTCTGGCTCTTGTTGCCGTGGATGGCCTCGGCCGGAATGCTGGCTTTTTCCAGCGTCTCGGTCACCTTGTTGGCCCCGTGCTTGGTGCGCGTGAAGACGAGCACGCGCCGGATGGCGGGGTCTTGCAACACGTGACGCAGCAGCGCCGGCTTGTCGTTTTTATCGACCAGAAACACGGATTGCGTCACCGTGTCGGCCGTGCTCGAGACGGGCGTAACGGCTACCTGCACCGGGTTGGGGCGCAAAATCGTGGCCGACAGCTCGCGGATGGCTTGCGGCATGGTGGCCGAGAAAAACAGGCTCTGGCGGCTGGCCGGCAGCTTGGGCAGAATCCGCTTGATGTCGTGGATGAAGCCCATGTCGAGCATGCGGTCGGCTTCGTCGAGCACGAACACTTCCAAATGTTGCAAATGCACGTAGCCCTGGTTCATCAAATCGAGCAGGCGGCCGGGCGTGGCCACGAGCACCTCGACCCCGCGCTGCAGCGCCGACACTTGCGGACCCTGGCCGACGCCGCCAAAAATGACCGTCGAGCGCAGGCCCGGCAGGTGGCGACCGTAGGCCCGGAAGCTCTCGCCAATCTGGATGGCCAGCTCGCGGGTGGGCGTGAGCACGAGGCAGCGGATGCGGCCGCGCGGCCCGGCTACCGTGCCGGCTTTGCTGGTTTGGTCTTTCTGATGCAGGATTTGCAGGATGGGCACCGAGAAGGCGGCCGTTTTGCCGGTGCCGGTCTGGGCCACGCCGAGCAGGTCGTGGCCTTCGAGCACGCGCGGAATGGCCTGCTGCTGAATCGGGGTGGGGGTGGTGTAGCCTTCGTCGGTCAGGGCGCGAAGCAAAGGCTCAATCAGGTTGAGGTCGTTAAAAGTCATACGAAAGGGGGCCGCCTGCCCCAAGAAGGGACAGCGGCGGGTGCGCCGGCCATCGGTTGCCGGCACCAATACAAGAAAGGAGTGGGAGAGAAGCCCGTCGGCGCGCGGGGCGGCCGGTCGGGCAGGTGGCCGCAACTTTCCGTAGGGCGGAGCGGCGGCCGGCAGCCGGTCCGATTTGCCGGGCTACCTTGGAGCGCAAAGGTAGTCAATAATGATTAGCGGTTAGTGGTCAGTGGTTAATCTTGCGCGTCAGTGCGCGCTTATGGACGTGTCATTTCCCTTGCGTTTGCCTACGCGAGCGAACGTTTCGAGCGTAGATAACGGAGTGCCCCGATGCGCCTGCCCCCAGGAAAAATTAACCATTAACCATTAATCACTGACCACTAACCGCTAACAAGCATGCGAATCACTCACCGCGAGCGCGCCTACGACGGCCATTTCAAGCTCGATAAGCTCACCCTCACCACCCCCGAAGGCCACGAGCTAATCCGCGAGCAGTTTGCCCCCGGCCACGCCGTGGCGGCGCTCGTCTTCGACACTGCGCGCCGGCAGTACGTGCTCACGCGGCAGTTTCGGGTAGGAGCCGAGCGCGAGCTGGTCGAGCTGGCGGCCGGCATGATTGATGCCGGCGAAAGCCCCGAAGCGGCCGTGCGCCGCGAAATCATGGAAGAGCTGGGCTATGAAATCGACCGGCTGACGCTCCTCGCAACCGTGTGGACTTCGCCGGGGGTGAGTGCCGAAACCATCGCCGTTTATTATGCCGAAGTCAGCCGCCAACCCGGCGCGGGCGGCGGGCTGGCGGCCGAAAACGAGCAAATCGAAGCCGTGCGGCTGAGCCGCGAGGAGCTGCTGAGCGAGTCGTTTCAGGACGCGAAAACCCTGCTGGCGGTGCTGTGGACGAAAACGCAATGAGTGAGGGTCGTTGTCATGCAGCGCGCAGTGAAGCATCTCGCGTGACGCAGTAAACTCACCCGTTAGCAACGAGGCGAGCAGTTGGAATTACTGCGCCACGCGAGGTGCTTCGCCGCGCGCTGCATGACAACGACCCTCACTCATTGCACGTTAATCTGATACTCAAACACCTGCTGCAAGCGGTTGTCCTTGACCGTGAGCAGGACCGGGCCGGCGGTGGGGTCGAGCTTGACGAAGGGGATGCTCTGCTGGGTCTGGTACAAGTCGCGGCCGAAGAAGCGGCCGGTAGCGGGGCGCGGCGTGGCCGTGAAGATTTCCTTGCCGTCTTTGGTGCGGGCCGTGAGCGTGAGCACCGACGGGTCGGCGTTCTTCGGCCCCTGCCGGTGGATGTTCAGCACGAGCACCCCGCCGGCCGGCAGCCGCGAAAGTCGCCGCTGATAGGTGGAGTCGGCCCAGTCGTGAATCTTGCGTAGCTCGTTGATTTCGAGCAGCATCTCGGCCTGAGAGCGGTAGCAGACGTGGGTGTAGGTGCCCGACACGTCGGCATCCTCGTCGGTGTTCTTGGTGAGGTTGCTCACGGCCGGGCACTCCGGGTTTTTCTGGGCAAACATGTAGCGCTTGCGCGGCTGGGCCTGGGCCGTGGGCGCGCTCAGGCCGAGCAGCAACAGGAGCAAACCAAAAAAGTAGAGGCGCGAAAAAAGTAAAAATTGCATCATGGAAAGAAGTGAAAGCCCAGCCGGATTAGCCGGCGTAATGGCTCCACAAAGTAACGTCCGCCGCGCGGGATGCCGGGCGCGGGCACTTCGCAATTTGACAATAACGTAATGCTGCGATAATGCCTGCTTGCCGGGCAAGCCCGAAATTTGGGATATGGTAAAATTCGCCGAAACCAAATACGGGCTGCGGGCCTGGCTGCCGCTGGGCGGGCGCTTTTCATGGCTGCTGGCCCTGGGCTGGTGGCTGCTGCTGGGCCTGCCGCTGCGGCGCAACCTGCGCTCGGCGCTGGGCCGGGCAGCGGCCTGGGGCGAGCGCTGGACGACGGCCGCCGACGGCCCGCCCGTGCGCCCCCGACGGCCCAAAGCCCCGCGCGCACCGCGCCGCGCCGACCGTCGCCCGCCGTTTTCCGCCGCCGCCGCATGAGCGAGGGTTCGCTACCATCGGCTCCGCTGGCTGCTTCGCCGGCTTCAGTGGTTTCATCGGCCGCGTTGGAGCCAGCGTCGCCGCCGCTGCCGGGAGCCGTGCCCGCCGCCTCTGCCTCTGCTGCCGCGCCCACGGCCAAGCCGGCCCGCGCGCCGCGCCGGCCCAAAAAGCGCCGCCTGGCCGTGGCGGTCGTGTCCGATGTGCATCTGGGCACTTACGGCTGTCATGCCAAGGAGCTGCTGCGCTACCTCAAGAGCATCCGGCCTCAGGTGCTGGTGCTCAACGGCGACATCGTGGACATCTGGCAGTTCTCGAAGAACTATTGGCCGCCGGCCCACATGCGGGTCGTGCGCTACCTGGCCGGGCTGGCCGCCAAAGGCACCCGCATTCACTACCTGACCGGCAATCACGACGAGCTGCTGCGCAAGTTCGCGGGCCTGAAAATCGGGCAGTTCCAGCTCGACAACAAGCTCGTGCTCGACCTGCCCCACGGCCGCACCTGGCTCTTCCACGGCGACGTGTTCGACGTGTCGATGCGCCATGCCCGCTGGCTGGCCAAGCTCGGCGGCAAGGGCTACGACCTGCTGATTCTGCTCAACCGGCTGGTCAATTTCATCCTGCAAAAGCTCGGCCGGCCCAAAGTCGCGTTGTCGAAAGCCGTCAAGGACCGCGTGAAGTCGGCCGTGAGTCTGGTGAGCGATTTCGAGCAGACGGCCGCTAACATCGCCGCCGACCAAGGCTACCGCTACGTCGCCTGCGGCCACATTCACCAGCCCGAAATCAAGACCCTCCACACCGCGCAAGGCGACGTGACGTACTTGAACTCCGGTGATTGGGTCGAGAACCTGACCGCCCTCGAATACACGCCCGAAGCCGGCTGGGAGCTGTATCGCTACGCCGCCGACCCGCGCATGCAGCCCCAGCCCGGCGAAGCCCCCGAACCCCCTGAAGCCGACGACCTCGCCGCCGATGCCGCCCCCGCCGCGCTGCTGGAAGGGCTGCTGGCGGAGTTTAAGATGAAATAGGTTTTTGGTTTATTGTTTTTGGTTTGTGGCCGGTTGTTGGAAGTCTTAGCTGGTTTAGGAAATTCAATAGGTAGCTTTCCTATTCAAAGCGGCGCAAAAGGCCGTTAATCAAAGACAATAAACCAAAAACAATAAACCAAAAATGAAAATCCTCTACGCCATCCAAGGTACCGGCAACGGGCATTTGAGCCGGGCGCTCGACGTGGTGCCGCTGCTACAAAGCCGGGTGGCGGCGCTCGGCGGCGAGCTGCATTTGCTCGTCAGCGGGCCGCCGGCCGACCTGAGTTTGCCCTTCGCGGTGCGCTACCGGGTGGGGGGCATGGGGTTTTTGTTCGGCAAAAAGGGCGGCATCAACTTCGTCAAGACCTTCCGGCAGTTCGACGCGCCGGATTTCGTGCGCGACATTCAGCACCTGCCGGTGCGCGACTACGAGTTAATAATCAATGACTTCGAGCCGGTGTCGGCCTGGGCCTGCCGGTTCCGGCACCAGCCCTGCGTGGCCCTAAGCCACCAGAGCGCCGTGCTGCACCCAGCCGCGCCCCGGCCCCGCCGCGAAGACCCCGCCGGGCGAGCCGTGCTGCGCCACTACGCGCCGAGCACGGCCCAGTACGGCTTTCATTTTCAGGCGTATGCGCCCGGCATCAGCACGCCCGTCATCCGCCAGCAGGTGCGGGCGCTCACGCCCACCGACGAGGGCCACTACACGGTGTACCTACCCGCCTATGACGAGGCGACGCTCGTCAGCCGCCTGCGCTACCTGAGCCGGACGGTGCGCTGGGAGGTGTTCAGCAAACACAGCCAGCAGCCGGCCGAGTACGACAACGTGCGGGTGTGGCCGGTGGGCGGGGGCGACTTTTTGCAGAGCCTGGCCAGCGCCCAGGGCGTACTGTGCGGGGCTGGCTTCGAAACGCCCGCCGAGGCGCTCTACCTGGGTAAAAAGCTGCTCGTCGTGCCCATGAAGCAGCAGTACGAGCAGCAGTGCAACGCGGCGGCCCTGGCCAGGATGGGCGTGCCCGTCGTGCGCGGCCTCAAGGACCGGCACCTGGCCGGCGTGGACGAGTGGCTGCGCACCGGCCAGCCCGTGCCCGTGGACTACCCCGACCAGACGGGCGAAGTCATCGACCAGCTTTTGCGCGAGCAGCTTCGCGTAATGGTTAGTGGTTAGTGGTCAATGGTTAATCTTGGTCATCGTGCGTATTTATCAAACAACAGACAATCAATAACTGCCCTTACGTAGCGCCTCACCCCCCAGCCCCCTCTCCGAAAAGGAGAGGGGGAGCCTGATGACAAGGGTTGATGATAAACTTTTATTCATCAGCTGTTTAACATCTACAGCTACGTCTCGGCTCCCCCTCTCCTTTTCGGAGAGAGGGCTGGGGGGTGAGGCGCTACATGAGGGCAACCAACAATAAGCAATCTATCCTAGCTAAATGTCCGTTATTTTAACCGCTGATGACCAGGCCGCGCTGCCGGCTGCTTTTTTTCCGGAGTCCACGCCGGCTTTGTTTTCCCGAGCCGATTTCGGGGCTGATTTTCACTGGGGGGCGGCTTGCGCGGCGTATCAGGTGGAGGGTGGCTGGCAGCAGCAGGGCAAGGGGCCGAGCATCTGGGACGAGTTCACGCGGCGGCCGGGGGCCATCGCGCGGGGTGAGCACGCGCGGGTGGGCTGCGACTTTTTCCACCGCTACGAGGCCGACCTCGACCTGGCCCAGGCGCTGGGGCTGAGTGACTTTCGCTTTTCGGTGGCCTGGCCGCGGGTGCTGCCCGAAGGCACTGGCCTCGTGAACCGCCGCGGGCTGGACTACTACGAGCGCCTCGTCGATGCCTGCCTGGAGCGCGAGCTGCAACCCTGGCTCACGGTCTATCACTGGGATTTGCCGGCCGCGCTGCAAGCCAAGGGCGGCTGGACCAACCGCGCCATAGTGGGCTGGCTCGCCGATTACGCCCAGGTGCTGGCTCGCCGCCTCGGCGACCGGGTGCGGCACTGGCTGGTGCTCAACGAGCCGATGGTCTTCGTTGGGGCCGGGCACCTGCTGGGGGTTCACGCGCCGGGTCGGCGGAGCCTGCCCGCGTTTCTGGCCGCCAGCCAGCACGCGGCGCTGGCCCAGGCCGAGGGCGGGCGGGCGCTGCGGGCCGTGCTGCCGGCCACGGCGCGCATCGGCACCACGTTTTCGTGCTCCTACGCCACGCCCGCCCGGCCCGGCCACGGCCCCACCGAAGCCGCTACCCGCCGCGTCGATGCGCTGCTGAACCGCTTTTTCGTGGAGCCGGCCCTCGGGCGGGGGTTTCCTACCGAGGAACTGCCCGCGCTGGCCTGGCTGCTGCGCCGCTACCAGCAGCCGGGCGACGAGGCCCGGATGCAGTTCGACTTTGACTTCTGGGGCGTGCAGAACTACACCCGCGAGGTGGTGCGGCGCGCGCCTTGGCTGCCGCTGCTCGGCGCGGCGCTGGTGCCGGCCCGGCAGCGCGGGGTGCCGTTTTCGGACATGGGCTGGGAGGTATATCCCGAATCGGTGTATGAGATGCTGCGCCAGTTCGGAGCTTACCCCGGCGCACCCGAATTGGTCGTTACCGAGTCGGGCGCGGCCTTCGCCGACCAGCCCCAGGCTTCGTCAGTGGGCATCCGCGTGCCCGATGCGGCCCGGCGGGCGTATTTGCAGGCGGTCATCGGGCAGGTGTTGCGCGCGCGCCGCGAGGGGGTACGGGTGCGGGGCTACTTCCCATGGAGCTTCACCGACAACTTCGAGTGGGCTGAAGGGTACCGTCCGCGCTTCGGTCTCGTCCACGTGGACTACGCCACCCAGGAGCGCATTATTAAGGATTCCGGCCGCTGGTACGGCGAGTTTCTGGGCGGCGCGCCGGTGGCGGTGGGGCAGCAGCAGCGGGTTGGGCTGCTACGGCGGTAGGCAACGTTAGCAGCGGGCTGCCAGCTTTTCGCCGGCTGTCCGCACCAAACACGCAAATCCTCAACAACCTCACTAAAAAACCCGACCCGCTCGCAAGCAGGTCGGGTTCTGATAAACTTAACAATCGAAGAACCTACGCGGCTACTTCCTTCACCACGTCGCGGCGGCGCTCCTTGATGCGGGCGGCTTTGCCCGAGAGGCCACGCAGGTAAAACAAGCGGGCGCGGCGCACTTTGCCGCGGCGAATCAGCTCAATCTTGTCGATGTTGGGTGAGAGCAGCGGGAAAATGCGCTCGGTACCAATCTGGTTCGAGATTTTGCGCACCGTGAACGTTTCGCCGTTCGAGCTGGGGTTGCGGCGCTGAATGACCACGCCCTGGAATTGCTGAATGCGCTCTTTGTTGCCCTCGCGGATTTTGACGTGGACGTTGATGGTGTCGCCGGCCGAGAATTTAGGGAAGCTGGCGCGGCGCTCCTTGCCTTCCGCGTTGATAAAGTCGAGTAGTACGCTCATGGCGAAAAAGAATTACGAAAGACAGCGCCGCTGCCCGCTGATGGTATTTTGCGAAACGGACCGCAAAGATAGGGAATTAAGCGCGCGAAAGCAAGTCGTAGCGTGGACTCTGCGAGTCCGTGCGTGATGTCGTTGCCAAGCCGTTTTACGCGCGGACTCGCAGAGTCCACGCTACTCGCCCAACAAATCCGGCCGGCGCTCCTGGGTTCGCGCCAGCGCTTGCTCGTGGCGCCACTCCTCAATCTTGGGTGTGTTGCCCGAGAGCAGAATCTCCGGTACGGCCCGCCCGCGCCACTCGGCGGGCCGGGTGTAGAGCGGCGGGGCCAGCAAGTCGTCCTGAAACGAGTCGGACAGGGCCGACTCCTCGTTGCCGAGCACGCCGGGCAGCAGCCGCACCACGGCATCGGTGAGCACGGCCGCGGCCAACTCGCCGCCGCTGAGCACATAGTCGCCGACGCTGATTTCGTGGGTCACGTACTCGTCGCGCACGCGCTGGTCCACGCCCTTGTAGTGCCCGCAAAGCAAAATGATGTTGCCCAGCAGCGAAAGCTGATTGCAGCGCGGCTGGCGCAGGGTTTCGCCGTCGGGCGTGAGATAGACGATGGCCTCGTAAGCGCGCGCGGCGCGTAGCTCGTCGAGCCAGGCCGCGATGGGTTCGGGGCGCAGCACCATGCCGGCCCCGCCGCCAAACACGGCATCGTCAATCTGCCCGTGCTTGTTAAGGGCCTTGTCGCGGAGCTGATGCAGGTGGATTTCCACCAGGCCCTTGTCCTGTGCCCGCCGCACGATGGAATGCGCGAATGGGCCGGCGAGCAGCTCCGGCTGACAGGTAATGATGTCAATCCGCATAACGAGTTGTGCGGTAGGCTTTAGCCTGCCGTTAGACGTGCGTGAGGTAAGCTTTAGCTGCCACCGGAGGGCCGTTTTGAGTATCCTTTCCAAACCACGGACGGCCCTCCGGTGGCAGCTAAAGCTTACCCTACACCCGGCAGGCTAAAGCCTACCGCACGACTTTATTCCGCGTTCGGGTTCTTGTGCGCGCCCGGATTCAAATAAATATCGAGTAACCCTTCGGGCAAACTCACGAACAGCTGCCGGGCCGCCATATCGGCGTGGCTTACCAGCTCGTCCACGACCGGAATCAGCACTTCCTGCCCTTCGTGGCGCATGCCCAGCACGTCCTGCTGCGGGAACTCGTAGAAATTCTCGACCACGCCCAGCGGACCGTCTTTGGCATCAATGACTTGGAAGCCAATCACGTCGTGGAAGTAAAACTGATGCTCCGCCAACGGCGGCAGCTCGCTCAGCGGCAGCCAGAGCTTGGCCCCGCGCAATGGCTCGGCCTCCTCGATGCGCTCGATGCCGCGCAGCTTGAGCAGCACTCGCCCGCCGCTCTGCGGGTTCAGGCGCTCTACGTCGTGGGCCGTCAGGCGGTCGGGCGCGGTTTTCAAGGCCACGTAAACGGTTTTAAGGCGGTCGTAGGTAGCGGCATCGTCCACGTCCAGCTCGGCCACGACTTGCCCTTTCAGCGCGTGAGTTTTCACGATATAGCCCAGCTCAAAGCAGTCGTCGAGAGTCATTTCTTTGGGTGATTAGGTGAGGAGGTGAGTGGATGAATAGGTAAAAAAGTAAGGGTGATGAAGCAAAAGACGGCGAGCTGACTCCCATCTTTTACTTCATCACCCCATTACCTCATCACCTAAAAACTAGGCGGCTCCTTCGGCGGCCAGCTCGGCCGTCTCCGTGATAGCATCGGCATCGGCTTCGGCGGCGGCCGGAGCAGCCGGGGCGGGAGCTGACGCGGCGAGGGCGGCGGCCTGCTTCTGCTTCTGGGCTTCGGCGCGGGCTTCCTTCACCTTGGTTTCGGCGGCGAGCTGCTGCTTGCGGTCCTCGGCTTTGGTGTCGGTCAGGCCGGTGCGCTTGGCCTCAATCTTCCCTTCTTTCTGACCCTGCCACTCCTGGAAGCGCTGGTCGGCCACGTCCTGACCGAACGCGCCCTTGGCCACGCCGAGCTGCAAGTGGCGGCGGTAAAGCACGCCGCGGTACGAGAGCATGGCCCGCACCGTGTCGGTGGGTTGCGCGCCGGTCATCATCCAGTAGAAGGCGCGCTCGCCGTCGAGGTTGATGACGGCCGGGTTGAGGTTGGGGTTGTAGGTGCCAATCTTCTCAATGAAGCGGCCATCGCGCGGGGCGCGGGCATCGGCTACTACGATGTCGTAGGTCGCGGCCTTTTTGCGGCCCCGACGGGCGAGGCGGATTTTAACTGCCATAAACCGGGTGGGTTTGTGCGACGCAACTCGTGCGTCTCAAGTGAATGCCCCAAAAATTTGGGACCGCAAAGGTACGGGCGCTCCGGGCAATAAAAAAGCCGAAGCGCAAACTTCGGCTTTTGAGACGTAGCGCGGACTCTGCGAGTCCGCGCTACTACGCGGCCTGGGCCAATCGTTTCTTCACCCGCTGCTTGGGCTGCACGTTCTTGCGCTTAATCTTGATGATGCGCGCCTTGTCCAGCGTCCAGATGGCGACGTAGGTCGGGTCGAACTCCCACCACTTCACGCCGAAATTGGCGCGCATCGGCAGCTTGTGGTGGTTGTTCTGGAACAATTCGCCAAAGGCCAAAAAGTCCAGCGCGAGCGTGTTCTTGGAGTGGTCGTTGTTGTCAAAATTCTGGTAGCCGTACTTATGCCCGCCCCAGTTCACGATGGCCCCGTGCAGGGGTCCCATCAGAAAGTGCAGCGGCAGCAGCAGATACTGCCACCAGGCAGTGGCGAAGTTGATGTAAAACAGCGTGTAGGCCACGCCAAAGCCCAGGCGCGAGAGCCACTTGTCGCCGATGGAGTCCACCAGGTTCCAGACCGGGTAGTCGCCCTCGAAGCGCTCGGCCAACTCGGACTTGTGGTGGAGCACGTCGTTGTAAATGTTCGCCGTTTTCCGCATCATGTCGAACGCATTGTTCGAGTACATGGGCGAGTGCGGGTCCAGCTCCGTGTCCGAATAGGCGTGGTGCATGCGGTGCAGCAGGGCGTAAGCGCGCGGCGACAGAAACGAGCTACCCTGGCAGATGTAAGTGAATAAGTAGAAGAACCGCTCCCAAAACTTGTTCATCGTAAACATTTTGTGCGCCGCGTAGCGATGCAGATAAAACGTCTGCGTGAACAGCGACAAATAGTAGTGGGCAACGAAGAAAACCAGAATGGCCATCCAAATAAAAAAGTTAGGCGTGAGGGGTGCGATGTTCGCCCAAAGCCAACGGGGCCGGGCGAAGTTCAGCAGTAAGACAAAATTACGGCCATTGTTCAGGCTCGGATGGGCCGGGGCATCACAATGCCATAATGTTGCACAGAAGGGAATGAGCAGTTATCCATGAACAATGAGCAATTATAAGTGAGCAGTTCAGCTGTGACCACGCTGGGATTGTTCCGCATTGCTCCTTGATAATCGCTCCTCGATAATTGTTCATTGCTCCTTGTAATAGGCTCGTGCCGCGTCCCAGTGCGGGGCATCGGGCAGCGGGGCCACCAGCGTGAGCGGCTCTTTCGTAACGGGGTGCTGAAACTGCAATTGGCGGGCGTGCAGGGCAATGCTCACGTCGGGCAGCGGGTTGAGAAAGCCGTATTTGACATCGCCCACGATGGGCAGACCCAGCCCGGTGCTGAGCTGCACCCGAATCTGGTGAGGCCGGCCGGTTACCGGGTTCACTTGCAGCAGGTAACGGTTGGCGGCTGGTCCCAGCAGGCGGTAGCTCAGCTCCGAGCGCTGGCCTTGCGCGTGGCGCTCAGGGTAGGCTTTGGTCACGTTGCGAACCACGTCCTTCACCAGCCAGTGTACCAGCGTGCCGGCCTCGGGCACGGGCGGCTTGCCGGTGAGCGCCCAGTACGTTTTATGAATTTGATTATCCCGAAACAGCTCGTTGAGCCGGCTCAGCGCCTTGCTCGTTTTGGCCAGGATAACCAGGCCCGACACCGGCCGGTCGATGCGGTGGGCCACGCCCACGAACGCCTCGCCGGGCTTTTTATACTTGAATTTCAGGTATTCGGCCGCTTTGTTGGACAGCGGCTCGTCGCCGGTCTCGTCGCCCTGCACGAGAATACCGGCGGGCTTATTTATCACCAGTAAATGGTTGTCTTCCAAGACAATCTCCCGGCCTTCGGCCCACAAGTTCGGTCGGTTCACGCGGTAGCAGCACGCCGGCCCGGTAGGGGCGGACTTGATTTCAAACTCAGAAATTTTTTTCAGCAAGGCGGCCCGCCGGAGTCCAGCCAGAATATCGTCGGGCGGTCTGGGCGCGACCCCCGCTCGGTTCTGCCGCCGCGCGAAGCCAAGTGCTTCGTTTGCTAAGGCGAAGGTAGGCACCAGTCGGGAAGCGGGAAACTCCCCGGTCGGTCAAGGTGAACGACGAGCAGCCTCTGCTCTTAGCAAGCAGTAAGTTTATCCATCGAAAAGCCCAAGCTGGTTGTGGCGCGTCGTCACGTACCGCACCACGTTTTCCTTGGCGTTGAGGTGGTCTAGGTAAAACGGATACGGAAGCGTCTTAAACTTTCCCCGCTCATGCCTGAAAAAACACCTCCCCCCGCGCCGGGCACCTCCGCTGCCACGCGCCCAAAACACAGCCCAGCTTTCAAAGCTGAATGCGTCCGCCAGGTGGCGGCTGGCACCCGGCAAAGCGACGTGGCCCGTGCCCAGGGCATCTGGGCTGCCCTGCTCGGCACCTGGCAACGCCAGGCGCTGCGCGCGGCCGTGCCCAGCAGCGCCGAGCGTACGGAAATCCAGCGCCTGCGAACGGCCTTGCAGCGCGTGGAAATGGAGCGCGACATTTAAAAAAAGTTGTGACCATCTTCTCCCAACCTCCTCCGTGAGCAGCCGCTACGAATTTGCTCTAACCTGTGCCGGGACGTGGCCCGTGGCCCTGGTGTGCCAGCTAGTGGCCGTCAGTACGAGCGGCTACTATCAGTGGCGCAAAGCCCCGTCCGCGCCGCCGCTCGCCTGGCAAGCCCCGACCCAGGCCGCTTTCCCGCGCCGCGCCGCCCGCTACGGCACCCGCCGATTGCGGGCCGAGTTGCGCCGAAGGCCCCGCCGTGGGCCGCTATGCGTTGCGCTCCTGGCTGCGCCAGACCGGCCAGCAGGCGCTCAGCACCCGCCCACAATGGCCGCGCACCACCGTGGCCGACCCGGCCGCCGTGGTGGCCGAAAACCGGCTGCCGGGCCAGCCCGCGCCCACGGCCCTGAACCGGGTCTGGGTCTGGGTCGGGGACCTCACCTACCTGCCGCTCTTGGGTGGGCGCTGGTGCTACCTGGCCACCTGGCGCGATGCCTGCTCGCGGCGCGTGGTGGGCTGGCACCTGGCCGCGCAGATGCCCACCGAACTCGTGCTGACGGCCCTCGAACAAGCCCTGACCCTGCGCCAGCCCGGCCCCGGCCTGCTCATCCACGCTGACCGGGGCAGCCAGTACACGAGCGCCGCCTGCCGCGAACGTGTGCCGCGCCGTGTGCATCGTCACCAGACGGTATTTAGGCAGATTCCGTTTCACCACCCGCCCCTGTTCCACCGTCACCACTTCCATCCGCGCCCCCAGGCCCGCCAGCTGATAAATCTCTTTCAAATTACGATTCATCGCCTGATTGGTGTACGCGGGCAACAGTCCGGCCCGCGTCCCCGCGTATTTATCCAAGAGCGCCGCCGCCGAGGCCGACAAGTAGATGCTCACGGCCGTTCGCGTCTTGGTTTGCGTCAAGCGCAACAGGCGACTGCCATCCCACTCCCGCACGTTGGCCACGCTCAAATCATGCAAGTCGGAGTGCCGCAGCCCCGTGTAGCAGCAAAACAAAAAGGCATCCCGCGTCGCCACCAGCGACTCGGATAGCTCTACTGTTTCCAACAGCGCCAACTCCGCCGCGGTCAGGTACATTTTCTCGACCTCTGCCCAATGCACCTTGACTTGGCGCAGCTCTATGGCCAACGCCAATTGACGGTCGTCGCGCAAGTGTCTCAAAAAAGCCTTCAGGTGCTTTACCGACTTGGCCACCGTATTGGGTGCCAGCTTCCGTACCTGGCGCAGGTGCCCCAAAAACTTGTCGTGCATAGCCCCCGTGTAGTCAGCCAACATGATTTTGCGCCGCCTCGCCGCCTCAAACTCCGTCAAATGAGTGAGGGTATTACGGGCCGACACGAGCGATTGGGCCATCATTCCCCGTGCCTCCAGCGCCTCCAGGTACTCCACATACAGCCCACGGAGCGGCAACGCGGGCACCTCCGGCGCGGCCACCGGCAGTAGCCCGGTCGGTTCGCTGAACACTTGCTTCAGCAGCGCGGGCGTGAGCGTAGCCCCGTTGCCGCGCAGGAGACGCTAGCGGGCCTGTAGCCGATTCACCAGCAGGTCCAGGTACTCATTAGCTTCCTGGTAGCCCGGATAAGCCCGCTTAAATCGCCCTTTGGCAGCATCCCAAAAGGCATCGGTGCATTTCTCCCGCGTGGCGTAGCGCAAGCGCTGCCCGTCGAAGTAGGCCCGTAAATGAATGGGGCAGCGCCCCACCGCGTCGCGCAAATCCTGCCGACGCTCGAACTGAATGTTCATGGTAAACGGTTGGTTTTGGGGTCGCAGTTAGGAGCGGAACTAGGAGCTATATCCAGCCAAACCGGGGTACGAATCCGAAACCACCTAACAGCAAAAACCCCTAAAAACCGCGTCTGTTGCCAGATGTGCGACTTTTAGGGGTTTATTGCAACCAATGGTTGCGGTCTGGACGGGACTCGAACCCGCGACCTCCGCCGTGACAGGGCGGCATTCTAACCAGCTGAACTACCAAACCGTTTGCCGAGCCGGAAAACCGCTTGTTTTCCGGTTTTGGTGGGGCAAAGGTAAAACTAAAAACCGGTGTGCCGCAAGCCGGGCGCTAAAATTCAGCCTGGAAAAACCGGCCGCGGCGGCTTGATGGTTGGCTTTCAGCCGGATTGATTTCCGGGAGCCGAACCAGCAAATGCCGTTTGCGCGAGTGCGGCGGCCTTTTTGAAGTCAGTTTCTGGCCGCTCGTTCTCAGGAAATGAGTTCTCACAAGGCTTTGCTCAGGCTGGCGCGGAAGCTGGCCGGGTGCGGGTGAAGCTGCTCCATTCCAATCGAGCGAAACCAGGAAACCAGAAACTTAAAACGTCAGCCCCAGCAGCAGGGTGGCGGCGGCATTGGTGGTTTGCAGGGCTTTGCGGCGCTCGTACACGGCTTCGCGGTCGCGGAACTGTTTGACTTCGGCGCGGAGAATGACGCGCGGGACGGGCAGAAAATCGAAGCCCAGCGAGTAGCCTACCGTGCGCAAGCCGCCGACGCGGGTGGTGGCGAGCACCCCGCTCGGGTCGTAGAAATATTCGAGGCGGGCCACCGCGCCGGTGCGCTTGCTGGTGCGCCGCCGCACGATAAACGCGCCGCCTTGCCAGGCGTCGTAGCCGGGCGCGCCCGCTTTCTCCTGCCAGCCGTTGTCGAACGCGACCGCGAGCTTCCACTTCGGGCTGGGGTCGTAGGTGAGGTAAAAATCGTGGAAGTAGCGGTGCAGCTGCGCCAGCGAATCGGGCAGGTTGCGGCCCTCGCCGAAATAGGTGCTCGAGTTGAGCAGTAGCTTGGGCGTGGGCCGGAACTGCACTTGCCAGCCCAGGCCGAAGTTCTGGTTGCGGTCGCGGATAACCTGCCAGCCGTTAATCAGCAGCCCGGTAAAGAGCCACTTGCCGCCCCGGTCGTAGGTGAGCTTGGCCCCGGCTTCGTAGTAGGGCGAGTTGTCGGCCATGATGCTGCGCGTCAGGGTCAGGTCGTCGCGCGAAATCGGACCTTCGAGGCCGATGTGAGACAGAAAAATACCGGCATCGAGCCACAGGTATTTCGCCACTTTTATGCCGCCCCAGGCTTCGTAGATGTTCTTGAAAATCTGGGGTTCGGCGCCGTAGTTCACGTCGGGATAGGTGCCGGTTTGGATGGCGAACGTGCCCCGTACCCGGCTACTGTTGTAGCGCGCGCCGAGCAGGGCAATGTTCACGGCAATTTGGTTGTGCAGGTTTTCGGAATAAATAAAACCCGGCCGGGTAAGGCTGGCGGGGTTATTAAAATCGTAACCGAAATACACGCCCACGTAGCCGAAAAACTCGGGCTTGGGGTCGGCGGCGGCGGCGGTGTCGGCGGCCTGCGCGGCAGTCGGGGCCGCCGCCGTGGTGGTGGGGGCGGCGGGGGGAGCCGTGGTGGTGGTCGTCGTGGCCGGCGACTGAGCGCACAAGCGCGCGGGTAGCGACGATAGCAACAGGAGTAGCAAGAATTTCATGGTGCAAGTTTGAACGCGCCAGGCGGAATTGAGCGCGCGGTAGGGTGGGAGAATAATTTATGGTCGAAAACTGACAGCGAAAATCAGGCGGTTTTTTGAGTCGGGCGGGTAGGAGGTAAGCAGGCCCGGCCGGTTGGGACTTAACCGCCCTTTGTTCGCGCTACCCAGTGCCGGGCCGCGCCGCCCTATTACCACTGGCTTTTAGACAGCGATTGAGCCGCGCGAACCGCATTGGCTGGGCAATTCCCTAACTTTGCCGACCGCCTTTAGTCTTCTGGCACCCCTTTCCGCCCTTCCGATGCTGCTCGATTTTGAACAACCCATCGCTGCCCTCGAAGGCAAGCTCCTCGAAATGCAGAAGCTGGCTGACGAGTCGGAAGTTGATGTGAGCGAAGCGGTTAAGGCGCTGGAAGTCAAAATTAAGGCCCTCAAAAAAGAAACCTACGCCAACCTCACGCGCTGGCAGCGCGTGCAGCTCTCGCGCCACCCCGAGCGGCCCTACACGCTGGACTACATCGCCGGCATGGCCGATAAGTTCGTCGAGCTGCACGGCGACCGCACCGTGGCCGACGACAAGGCGATGGTCGGCGGGCTGGGCGAGCTGGACGGGCAGCCGGTCATGTTCATCGGGCAGCAAAAAGGGCATAATACCAAGCAGCGGCAGTTTCGCAACTTCGGCATGCCCAATCCCGAAGGCTACCGCAAAGCCCTGCGCTTGATGAAGCTGGCCGAGAAATTCGGGGTGCCCGTCGTCACGCTCATCGACACGCCGGGCGCGTTTCCGGGCCTCGAAGCCGAAGAGCGGGGGCAGGGCGAGGCCATCGCCCGCAACCTGCGCGACATGTTTATGCTACGGGTGCCCGTGGTCTGCGTCATCATCGGCGAGGGGGCCAGCGGCGGGGCGCTCGGCATCGCCATCGGCGACCGGGTGCTGATGCTCGAAAACACCTGGTACTCGGTCATCTCACCCGAGTCGTGCAGCAGCATCCTGTGGCGCTCCTGGGACTACAAGGAGCAGGCCGCCGAGGCGCTCCGGCTCACGGCCCTCGACATGGAAAAAGCGGGCCTCGTGGACGGCATCATCAAGGAGCCGCTCGGCGGGGCGCACACCGACCCCGAAACGATGATTAAAACCCTGAAAAAAACGCTGCTCAAGACGCTCAAGGAGCTGGCCGCCGTGCCGGCCGAGGAGCGGATTAGTCAGCGGATTGATAAGTTTTCGGCGATGGGAGTGGTGGAGTTAATTAAAAATTAAGAATTGATTCTTCAGGTACAACTGCCACAATTTTTAATTGCTAATTTTTATTGATGAAAATCCACACTATCGACACCGGCCTGTTCAAGCTTGATGGCGGGGCCATGTTCGGCGTAGTGCCGCGCGCACTCTGGCAGAAGCTCAACCCGCCCGATGCCAACAATATGTGTACTTGGGCGATGCGCTGTTTGCTGATTGAGGACGGCGGCCGGCTGACGCTCGTGGACACGGGCATCGGCGACAAGCAGGACGAGAAATTTCGGGGCCATTTTTATCTGCACGGCGACGACACGCTCGAAAAATCGTTGCGCAAATTGGGCTTCACGAGCGCCGACGTGACGGATGTTTTTCTCACGCACCTGCACTTCGACCATTGCGGCGGGGCCGTGGCGCGCCGGGCCGATGGGAGTTTGCAACCGGCGTTTGCCAATGCTATCTACTGGACCAACGCGGCGCATTGGCGCTGGGCTACTCAGCCCAACGCCCGCGAACGGGCCAGCTTTTTGAGCGAAAACATGTTGCCCCTGGAAGCGAGCGGGCAGTTGCGCTTCGTGGACCCGGCCGCCGGGGTGCCGGCCGGGCTGCCGTTTTCGGAAATCATTTTCGCCGACGGCCACACCGAGCAGATGATGCTGCCCGTGCTGCGGCACCAGGGCCGGACGCTGGCCTACATGGCTGATTTGCTGCCCAGCAGCTACCACCTGCCCTTGCCCTACGTGATGAGCTACGACGTGCGCCCGCTCGTCACGCTGGCCGAAAAAGAAGCGCTGCTGGCCCGCGCCGCCCGCGAAAACTGGGTGCTGCTGCTCGAACACGACCCCCAGCACGAAGCCTGCACCGTACAAGCTACCGAGCGCGGCGTGCGGCTGGCCGAAACGCTGCGGGTGAGCGAAATTTAGTGCTTGGTGCTTGGTGCTTAGGAAGCCTTAGTTATTAATTGAATGCATTTGCGCTAAATTCTCGTCATGGAGCCGAAAGCGCCCCTAAGCACCAAGCACCAAGCACCAAGCACTAAATTAGCCCTGGCCCTGTCGGGTGGTGGGGCGCGGGGCATCGCGCATTTGGGCGTGCTGGCGGCGCTCGACGAGCTGGGCTTGCCCATCGGCTACTTGTCGGGGGTTAGCTCGGGGGCCATCGCGGGGGCTTTTTACGCGGCGGGGATGGCCCCGCGTGAGATTCTGCGGCTGCTGCAAGCCACCAACATCGTGCGCCTGACCCGGCCCGTGTTCGGGCGGCACGGGCTGCTGGGGCTGACGGCCGTCGAGGCTCTACTCACGCGGCATCTGGGCACGAAGCTGAATTTTGAGGATTTACGCCTGCCGCTGGTGCTGGCCGCCACCGATTTGCGGGCCGGCGAAACGGTGTATTTCCAGTCGGGGCCGCTCGTGCCGCCGCTGCTGGCTTCGTCGGCGGTGCCGATTCTGTATCGCCCCGTCGAGTATCAGGGCCGACTGCTGGTCGATGGCGGGTTGCTCGAAAATCTGCCCGTGCGGCCACTATTGGAATTGTCTGACCGGCCGGCCGTAGTCGGGGTTCACTGCAATCCGCTCAACCCCGAAGCCCGGCTGCCTACGCTGCGCCGGGTGCTGGAGCGCACCCTGCAATTGGCCATCAACGCCAACACCCGCGCCAGCCAGCAGCAGTGCGCCCTGCTGCTGGAGCCGCCCGCGTTGCGGCATTTTCGGCCCCTGGGCTACCGCCGCGCCGCTGAGCTGTTCGAGGTCGGGTATCGCTACACGCTGGAACAGGAGGCGGCCCTGTGGGCCTTGCTCGTGAGGTAAGCTTTAGCTTGCCGTCGTAATGATTCAGCGCGGGCCTGAAAATCGCGTCGCCTGACTCTGATTTTAATCTTTCAATTGGTAAGCCGTTGATGCTTTCGACGGCAAGCTAAAGCTTACCTCACGCGCACTCTTCCCATGCCCACCCGCAAGACTTCCACGTTCTGGTACTACGTCGCTAAAGCCATTTTCAAGGTGGCCGGCTGGCGCCAAACCGGCGGCGTACCGCCCGACATCCGCAAGAGCATGATGATTGCGGCCCCGCACACCTCGAACTGGGACCTGATTATGGCCCGCGCCGCGTTTTACCTCATGGACGTGGACGTGCGCTTTACCGTCAAGCGCGAATGGGCCGAGCATCCGCTGCTGGGCTGGCTCGTGCGCGGCATCGGGGCGCTGGCCGTGGACCGCACCAAGAACAATAGCCTCGTGGACGGCATGGTGCAGCTTTTTAATGAGCACGAGGAATTGGTCATCCTCATCACCCCCGAAGGCACCCGCGCCTACCAGCCCAAGTGGCGTAAGGGCTTTTACTACGCTGCCCTCGGCGCGGGCGTGCCCATCATCCTGGGCTTTCTGGACTACGAGAAGCGCGAGGCTGGCGTGGGGCCGGTCGTGTGGCCCACGGGCGACTACGAGGCTGATTTGGAGATAATCAAGACGTTCTACCGTACCAAGGCGGGCCGCTTCCCCGAGCAGGGAGTACGGTAGCGAACCAGGGTGATGCTACAGGGCAATGCCGGTCGCGCTTATACTGGGTAGCTCATCTGCCTAACCCTTGAATTCATGCATAGTTAAAGGTCTACTTTTAAGTGCTTTGATTCTGGGTTTGCCTGCCGGGGTAGCCCTGACCTGAGAGGTGGTGGCTGAAAACCTGGCTTCGCGGCAACTCAAGTAGCGGCTGGGTGTGCGTCGCGGCTTTTTTGTGGGCATGTGCCTGGCCCTGCCCCCTGGCCAGCACCGACCGGTACGGCCGTCGGCAAGTAGTCAGGTAGGCCATCTCGCCGCCGCTGAGCAGCGCCCTGGTAGCGGCCACGCTCGGCGGGTTTGTCGTCTGCGCCCGGAGCTTCAACAAGCCGCTCCTGCTGGCTCTTGACCGTGCCTACGCCGCTGGCCGCCCGCCTGCCCGTTATCGCCAGCTGCTCACGGCCGACTACTTCGCCGAAGCGGCCTTGTCGCGCGAGGCGCTGGCCCGGCAGCAAGCGCGCGCGCGCCCTGAAGTAGTAGAAGTAGCAGCCAGTGCGGAACAGCAGATGAGCTGTTTTTTAGAAACGACCACCCGACCCGCGAGCAGCGCTCAGTAGCCTCGGCCCAGGCGGAGGGCGGCCTCGCGCTTTTCGTCGGCTTCCCGCGCCCGCTCCTGGGTCAGCTGCTTCAGGGTTTTGCGCAGATACGCGCGATTTAGCTCATTCTGAACCTCTACGCTGGGCTGATTGGGTAATCTCAGGTCTATAAAGTCCTGCTTAAAGTTTCGAGGCGGCGAGTTTGCGCCAGCTAACGTTTCGCCGCGCTGATGGAGCTGGATGAGGGTCGAGTAGGTTGAATTTCGATAATCAGCTGGGATAGTAGCGCGTTTCGTATAGCCCGCCGACTTGACAAGTATGCTGTCGCCGGCCAGCACGACCAGCGAAAAATACCCCTGCGCGTTCGTGCTGGTGCGCCGGTTCGACCGGGGCACATAGACCAGCGCGTCCGGCACCCCGGTCAGGCTGTCGCCGCTGACTACCAGACCCGTAAACTGCACTATCCGGCGGGGTTCCGGCACCTGGGCACTAGCTGACAGCAGGCCCAGTCCGACAAGCAGCAGCAGGAGCGCACCGAAGCGGCAGCTCAGGCGGAAGCGTTCCCAAAACCGGGTCGGGTGGCCATCGGCGATACAAGTTTTCATCGTGCGAAATAGGGCATGTTATCCGTGGTGCCACCCGTAAAAATCAGCCGGCAATTTTAATCTTGCGTCAGCGCGTACGCCACTAAGTTAGCGCCCATTTTCAGCGCCGCTTCGTGCGTGGCGGGCGCGTCTTCGGGGTAGGTGCCGATGTCTTCCCAACCGTTGCCCAGGTCGCACTCGTAGGTGTAGAAGCAGACTAAGCGGCCCTTATACACCAGGCCGAAGCCCTGCGGGCGCTTGCCGTCGTGCTCATGCACTTTGGGCAGGCCCTGGGGGAAATTAAATTTCTGGTGGTAAACGGGGTGCGAAAATGGTAATTCCACGAAGTCTAATTCGGGGAATACCTTTTTTATTTCGGGGCGAATAAACTTATCCAGGCCGTAATTATCGTCGATGTGCAGAAAGCCGCCGCCCAATAAATAGCGACGCAGGCGTTGGGCCTCGGCCGGCGAGAAACTCACGTTGCCGTGGCCCGTCATGTGGATGAACGGGTAGGTGAGCAGCTCGGGCGCGTCCAGCTCGACGGTGGCCTCGTCGGGGCCGAAATTGGTGTGCAGGCTCTGGTTGCAGAAGCGGATGAGGTTGGGCAGGCTGGTTTTGTTAGCGTACCAGTCGCCCCCGCCGCCGTAGTGCAGCTTGGCCATCTGGTAGCTGGGGGCGTAGCGGGGCGGGGTGGCGGCGGGCAGGGTCAGCAGCAGTAAGCTTAGTAGGAAAAGTCGCATTGGGTTGGATTTTTTGGACGGGGTGACGTACTTCGTCGTGGCGTTTTTTCACCGCAGACGGTGCGGAGGGGGCGCAGAAGGTACGCGGAGGCTGTTCAAAGTTAGGCAGCGAGTTTCCCCCAATCATTTTTATGCTCACCGGCAAAGACCTTATCGCCCTCGGCTTGCGCCCCGGCAAAAATTTTCCCGCCATCCTGGCCCACATCAACGAGCAGAGCCTGAGCGGCGAGGCCCTGGCCGCCTACGTGGACTCGTTCCGGCTGCCGCCCACGGTGCCTTTGCGCCCGGAGCCGCTGGCGTTTCACGAAAACATTGCCGCCACGTCGGCCGATGAGATGCTCAACGTGGAGCAGGTGCGCCGCACGATGCGGACGCTCATGCGTACGCCGACCATCGTGGCCGGGGCCGTCATGCCCGATGCCTGCCCGGCCGGGCCGGTGGGCACCATTCCGGTGGGCGGGGTGGTGGCGGCGCTGCGCGCGATTCACCCTGGGATGCACTCGGCCGACATCTGCTGCTCGGTGATGCTGACTAACTTAGGCTCGGCCAACCCGAAGGCCGTGCTCGATGCCGCCCAGCAGCTGACCCACTTCGGGCCGGGCGGGCGCGAGCCGGCGCGGCAGTTCGCCCTGCCCGAAGCGCTGGCCGCCGAGATGCGCGCGAACCCGTTTCTGAACTCGACGCGGAGCCTGAGTTTCGCCCGCGAGCACCTCGGCACCCAGGGCGACGGCAACCACTTTCTGTACGTGGGCACGCTGGCCAGCACCGGCGACACGGTCGTCGTTACGCACCACGGCTCGCGCGGGGTGGGGGCGCTGCTTTACAAAAACGGGATGCACGTAGCCGAGAAATTCCGCCGCGAGCGCTCGCCCGAAACGGCCCCGGCCAACGCCTGGCTGCCTACCGATACGCCCGAGGGCCAGGACTACTGGGCCGCGCTGCAACTCGTGCGCCGCTGGACCAAGCTCAACCACGAAGTGCTGCACGACGCGCTCGCCGCGCAGCTCGGCGTGGTTGGCCGCGACCGGTTCTGGAACGAGCACAACTTCGTGTTCCAGGACGGCGACGTGTACTACCACGCCAAAGGGGCCACGCCGCTCGATGCGAAGTTTCTGCCCGACGCGGCCGACGCGCGGCGCATCATCCCGCTCAACATGGCCCAGCCGATTCTCATCGTGGAGGGCAGCACGACGGCTACCAACCTGGGTTTCGCGCCCCACGGCGCGGGCCGCAACCTGAGCCGCACCGGCCACAAACGCCGCCAGCAGGGCGAAACCGATGCGGCCGTGTTCGCCCGCGAAACCCAGGGCATCGACGCGCGCTTTTTCTTCAACCGCATCGACACCTCCGAGCTGCCCAGCGCCTACAAGGATGCCAACGAAGTGCGCCGGCAGATGGCCGAGTTCGAGCTGGCCACGACGGTGGACGAAATTCGCCCCTACGGCTGCCTCATGGCCGGCGACTGGGAGCAGGACGCGCCCTGGCGCAAGCAGAAACTGGCGCGCGCCGCCGCTCGGGCCGAGGCGGCGGATGAGCAGGCGGATGGGTCGGCGCTGGGCGAGTAGATTAGGGCGGATGCCGGGAGCTGACCGAGGTGGATAACGGGAGCTACAAAAGTCGTTTCAGACTATTGTGGGTGGTGAAAGCCAGCTCGGGGTTTTGCTGCTTTCTATTGGCGGCTTGACAGTTTGAATTCACTAAATTCTGAAACCATGAAAATGCTATTGTTCGCTGCCATTACGTTGATTTCGCTGTCGCTCGCGCCCGAAAAACCGCTCAACCGGCTCGGCGTTCCGGGGCCGCTCCGCTTTCGGCAGACGGACTTTTACCTGGCTTTTGCGAGCCATCCCACGGCCACGTTCTATTTGCAGGAATATGTGCCCAAAGGCGAAACTGTGGACCGGTTCACGCAGCTGCTCACGGTGCGCGTGGCGAATCGGGACGTGAGTTTGCGCGACGTGGTAAATGAAAAAATAACAGAATTGGAGGCGCGTAAAAAGACCGATATTATGTGTAATTACCAGGTGATGTCCAACGATAAAAGCCAGGAGGTTATCGTGGATTTTATGGTCAGCGATAAAATAAATGACCCGCAGGCCATTGTCGAATTTAACATTTACCGCTACCAGCAAATCGCACTGGGAGCCAATAAGCGCGCGGTGCTCATCTACGCCTATTCGCAGCGCAGCTACGGCGCGGCGGTCGATACTTACCTTAAAGGCTTGCCCCAAGTCCGGCGCGATGCGCTCGATGAGATGGCTAAGCTGAAGCTGCCAGTCGTGAAAATCAGCGGGAAATAGTGCCTGCCGCGCCGTCAAAGGCCGCTACGTGAAAGCATTGACTCCCAGCAAGCTGGCCATGCGCGTTTCGAGGCAGAAGCAACCGTCACGAGGGGCAGCAGGCGCGGCGACTGCCCTTATAGTCCCAGCAGCGCGCCGTACACGCCGTCCACTACCTGGGCCATGCGCGCGAAATCCAGCGTGTCAATCGTGTCGGTGGGCTGGTGGTAGTGTGGGTTGCGCAGAAAGGACGTGTCGTTAATCATGACGGCCTCGTAGCCGTGCTGCCAGTAGTTGCGGTGGTCGGACAGGCCCGCCAGACTCAGGGTTTCGGGCAGGTTGATACGCTGCACGTCGAGCGGGCCGGCGTGGGCCTGCACGAGCTGCTGCACCTGCTGAGTAAGCGCTTCCTGGCCGGTTTTGCCTACCACGATGATGAAATTGCCGGTGCTGGGATACAGCTCGGCCAGCGTTTCGTTCGGAAAATGCTGCGAGCCGGGTTGGTCGCTGAAATAGCCAATCATCTCGTAGCAAAGCATAGCCCGCACTTCGACCCCGGCCGCGTGCAGACTCCGGGCGTGGACGGCGCTACCCATGTGCTCGGTGGCGAAGTAGGGCGGCTCCTCGTTGGGATAAGCCACGAAGTCAATCCGGTGCCGCAACGGTGGACGGTGGAAATCCAGCAGGCGGGCGGTTTCGAGCAGACCGGCCACGGCGCTGGCATTATCGTCGGCCCCGGGCTGGTCGCCGCACACGTCGTAGTGCGCCCCGACGACGAGACGCGCGGCCTCGGGCGGGCCGAAGGAGGCGATGATGTTGCGGTAGCGCCGGTCATCGGCCGCGAAAGCCTGCTCCGAGACGGTGCCGCTGAACTGCTCCAAACAGTCCTTGATGTAGTCGGCGGCCCGGTTCAGCGACGGCAGATTAAAGCAGGTGCGGGCCGGATGTAGGCTGGTGAGAAAGCGCACGTCGGCGCGGAGGCGGGTCTGGTCGGCTCGCATGGCAGCGTGAAAAGAGAGCGGCCAACTGAGTTGACTCGCCCGCGTCAGTTCCAGTGGGCTTAGCGAGTTTGTTCCTCCAACACGCTCAGCGCCCCGACGCTCAACCCGTCCAACGCCGCCCGCAGCCGCGGCAGCGCCGCCCGAATCGAGGCCAGCGACTCGGCCCCGACCGAAAGGCGGAACCACGGCTCCTGGGCCGAAGCCCCGAACGCGCTGAACGGCACCACGGCCAGCCCGGCCGCTTCAAGCAAATAAGCCGTGATTTCCTTCGTGGAATGCAGCAGCGGCCCGGCGGGCGTGGCCCGGCCCAGCACGTCGAGGCGCACGGTCAGGTACATGGCTCCGGCCGGGGCGATGGCTTCGACCGGGTAGCCTTCGGCCCGCAGCGCGCTCAACCCGTCGTAGAGCGCGTCGAGGCTGGCTTGCAGGCCGGCCTTGAAGATGCTCAGGTAGGCATCCACGGCGGCGGTTTGGGGCAGGAAAGCGGCGGCCGCGACCTGCTCGGCTTTGGGTGCCCAGGCCCCGACGTGGCCTAGCAGGGCCTTCATCTTGTCGATAATCGGGGCCGGGCCGAAGGCGTAGCCCACGCGCACGCCCGTGGCGGCGAAGCACTTGGACAGGCCGTCGATGTAAACCACGTAGTCGCGCAGCGCGGGGCGCAGGCTCACCGGGTCGTAGTGCCGGGCCGCGCCGAAGGTGAGCAGCGAATAAATCTGGTCGTACAGAATATAGAGCGGCTTTTCAGTGGGGCCGCGCCGAGCGTTTTCGGCCAGCACGAGGTCGCAGATTTCCATCAGGCCCGCCTCGGTGAAGACCGTGCCGGTGGGGTTGAGCGGCGAGCACAAGGCCAGCAGCGTGGCCCCGGCCAGGTGCGGAGCCAGCTCGGCGGCCGTGGGCATGAAGTCGTTCTCGGGCTGGGTGGGCACGGGCACCGGCGCGGCCCCGCTCAGGTGGCAGTAGTGGTTGTTGTTCCAGCTCGGCACCGGAAACACGACCCGGTCGCCGGGGTCCACCAGGGCCAGGTAGGCGGCGTAGATGAGCGGCCGCGAGCCGCCGGCCACCAGAAACTCGTCGGCCGGCGCGTAGCGCAACCCCTGCCGGGCTTCGATGAACGCGCTGGCCGCCTGCCGCAGCTCGGCCAGGCCGGGCGCGGGCGGGTAATTGGTCTGATGGTCGGCGTAGGCGGCCGTGATGCCGACGCTCAACTCGGCCGGAATGGGGTAAAGGCGCGGGTCGAAATCGCCGATAGTCAGGTTGCAGATATTCGCGCCCTGGCGCACCTGCTCGCTCACGGCATTGCCGATGCGAATGATTTCGGAGCCGCTTAGGCCACCGGCCAGCCGGGAAACGCGCATAAAATCGAAGAAAGAAATGAGGTAGCACGGGTCTCCAACCCGCCGGCTCCAAAGGTATCAACCGGTTTCAAAAGGCGCGACATCTGTTCCCGTACCGCGAGGGCAGTTGGTGCGGTTTTTTCAGGTAGGCGGGTCGGAAACCCGTATCACCCCACTACTTTCACCCCTTTCCAAAACGCGACGCGGCCCTGAATCTGCTGGGCGGCGGCGCTGGGCGTGGGGTAGTACCAGGCGGCATCCTTGTTCAGCTCGCCGTTTACGCGCACCGAATAATACGAGGCGCGGCCCTTCCAGGGGCAGGAAGTTTGGGCGATGCTGTCCTCAAAAAACTCTTTTTTAATCGAGTCAGCGGGGAAGTAGTGGTTGTTTTCTACGACGACCGTGTCGTCGCTCTCGGCGATGACGGTGTTGTTCCAGATGGCTTGCATAGCGAAGGGAGGCGGGTTTGAAGGGGCCGCTGTGCTGGCTAACTGTCGGCGGCGTGGGAAGTTTGCGCCCGGCCCCGGCGCGCCGGGCCAACTCTTGGGCGCTAATTGCTGGCCGCTAATTCTTCGGGACCAACCGGGGCTAACTTGGCGGTCCCGGAGCCGGCGAGCGGCTCCGGCCCCCAGCTCAGGCAAAACGCATGTTTCAACACCTTCGACGGACCGCGCTGGATGCCGCGCGCTGGGACGAGCTGATTACGCAGGCCCCGAACGGGCTGATTTACGCCCTGTCCTGGTACCTGGATATCGTCTCGCCCGATTGGGAAGCGCTGGTGCGGGTCGAGGATGGGCGCTACGTGGCCGGTTTGCCGCTGCCCGTGCGGCGCAAGTTTGGGCTGCGCTATTTGCAGCAGCCCCCGTTCGCGCAGCAGCTGGGCCTGTTCGCGCGCCAGCCCCCCACGCCCGCCGACTGGCAGCAGGTGGGCCAGCAGTTGCGGCGGTTCAGGTTCATCACCCGCTACGCCTTTAACACGGGTAATTCCGACCAGCCCGGCCTGGACCAGCTCGGCCTGCCCGGTGCCTGGTCGCTGACGTACCATTTGCCGCTGGCCCGCCCCTACGAGGTGCTGCGCGCCGGCTACCGCCCCACCCGTCGCCGGCGCACGCGCCAGGCGGAGCAAAGCGCCCCGCGCCCGGAGCTGACTACCGACGTGGAAGCCCTGGCGCGGCTGTTCGCCGACAATACGGCGGGCCGGATTTATGGCGTTGGGGGCGAAAGCTATGAATACCCGCTGCTGCGGGCTTTGCACGCGGCCGCGGCCGCGCAGGCTGGCAGTCTGCCCGAGCTGGGCGCCATCTGGCAGGTGCGCGCGGCCGGCACCGGCCTCGGGGCCGAGCCGGGTGCGCCGGGGGCGATGCTGCTGCTGTGGCGCTTTCGCGGGCAGCTCACCTACCTCTTTGGCAGCTCCAGCCCGGCCGGCCGGGCGCAACACGCGGCCACGGCGCTGCTCGACGGCATCATCCGACACTACGCCGGCCAGCCGGACCTGACCTTGGATTTCGAGGCCCCCCCGGTGCCCGATTTGGTGCGCTTTTACGCCAGCTTCGGGGCCGTGCCGGTGCGCTTCTGGACCGTCACGCTGGAGGGCCTGCCCTGGCCGCTGCGGCAGCTGCGGGCGGCGCGGGCGGCGCTCTACCGGCGCTTGCGGCCCCGCCCGCCCGGCCAGCAATAGCCCGCCGGAAACATTGTCGGCGCGGGTCGTGTTGGCCGTCGTACCCCGACCGATACTCGTTCGTTTATCCCAGCGCCCGGCGCTGAAAAACTGTTTTTTATGGCCTTAGGTATCCGTTTCCGCGATTACGTGCCCGACGAAAACGCGGGCGACAAGGGCTTTGAGCAGCTCTTCAAAATGTTTATGCAGCTCGTCACCATTACGAGCGGCGACGTGGGCGAGGCCCTGCAGTGGCTCAACGAGCTGGATAAGCAGTACGGCCTGACCGACAACGACTACGGCATGGGCAACTTCATCGAGGACCTCAAGAAAAAGGGCTACATCGACGAGAGCGAGCAGGAGCGCGGCGAGCTGCGCATCACGCCCAAAACCGAGCAGAAAATCCGCAAGTCGGCGCTGGAAGAGATTTTCGGCAAGCTCAAGAAAAGCAGCACCGGCAACCATCACACGCCCCACACCGGCCAGGGCGACGAGCAAAGCACCGACCTGCGCGAGTTTCGCTTCGGCGACTCGCTCGACCAGATTCAGATGTCGGAGAGCCTGCGCAACGCCCAGCTCAACCACGGCCTCGACGGCGACGAGTTCATGCTGACGGAGGACGACCTCGAAGTGCGCGAGAACGAGCACAAGAGCCAGACCAGCACGGTACTCATGATTGACATCTCGCACTCGATGATACTCTACGGCGAGGACCGCATCACGCCGGCCAAAAAAGTGGCCATGGCCCTGGCCGAACTGGTAAAGCAGAAATACCCGAAGGATACGCTCGATGTCATCGTTTTCGGCAACGATGCCTGGCAGATTGAGGTCAAGGACTTGCCGTACCTGCAAGTCGGCCCCTACCACACGAACACCGTGGCGGGTCTGGAATTGGCAATGGATTTATTGCGCAAACGCAAAACGCCCAACAAGCAGATTTTTATGATTACCGACGGCAAGCCGACTTGCCTGAAAGAACCCGGCGGCTACTACAAAAACTCGTTCGGGCTGGACCGCAAAGTGGTCAATAAAACCCTGAATCTGGCCGCCGCTGCCCGCCGCATCAAGATTCCGATTACCACGTTCATGATTACCTCCGACCCGTATTTGCAAAAATTCGTGGAGGAATTTACGGAAGTCAATCAGGGCAAGGCGTATTATTCGGGCTTGCAAGGCTTGGGGCACCTGGTGTTCGAGGACTACAAAAAGAACCGCCGCAAGAGTTTGTAAAACGGAGTGGCACTCCGTTTATCGCCGCGTAGCGGCGAAAGCGGGCGCGGGGCGGGCGTGAGGTTTGCTGCCAGCTACTCAAAGAGGCTCCTGAAGTTGCGTAACCTAGGGTCCGGCTTCAGGGCCGGGGATGATTCCCGGAGGCGTAGAGCAGCATCGTACCGCAGCCCACCAGCCACGCCCAGCCTAACCCCCAGAGCAGCAGCCAGCCCCAGGTCGGCCAGCCCAGAGCGCGGCTCAGCAGCCAGCAGGGCACCCCGCCCGCCGCCCAGGCAAAATGCACCACAAAAATCAGCGGCCAGACCTGGTCCCCGACCATGTACGGTATCGAAAGCAGGCGGCCCAGGGTCTGCTCGGCAAATATCATGGACACAGCCCCCCATACGCCCAGCAGCGGGAAGAAACCGACCAGGGCGACCCCCAGCGTGATAAGTACCACTCTAAGAAGGGTCATGCGCGTGGGCCAGGCCGGCTTAGTCCGGCTGGCCGGGAGGTAGGGCAAGGTGGCCGGTTGGCAATTAGGGCGGGCGGGGTCCGCCCATCCACCGGCAGCCATTGTCGGGCGCAAAATACGGCCAAATTCGCTGCTTTCTTACATCTTATAATAGCCGCGAGCGCCCCCGACGGCTAGCCCCGATTTCGCCCACTCAACCCGGAAGCCGGGCGGTGGGGGCTAGGCCGGGCTGGTCATGCCGTGCGGCCGCCCCGGCGGGGGCGGCCGGCGCGGCGGCCCTCCGAAGCAGCGGCTTCGCTCCGGGCCTGAACCTCCACCCGCTCAGCCCGGTTAAGACAGCCGGGAAACCACTTTCCCCTTACTTCTCCGCATGAACCACGACCACATCCAGACCCTGGGCCAGCTCCGCGCCAGCGGCTACCAGCCCCGCACCGTCAAGCAGGAGCTGCGCGACAACCTGATTCAGAAACTCCGCAACAAGGAGGAAGTATTTCCGGGCATCTTCGGCTACGACGAAACCGTTATCCCGGAGTTGCAGCGCGCTATTCTGGCCGGGCACCACATCAATTTGCTGGGCTTGCGCGGGCAGGCTAAAACCCGCATCGCGCGGCTGCTGATTAACCTGCTCGATGAGTACGTGCCCGTCGTGGCCGGCTCGGAGCTGAACGACGACCCGCTGCAGCCGCTCTCGGTGTTCGCCAAAAACCTGATTGCCGAGCACGGCGACAACACGCCCGTGGCCTGGATGCCGCGCGCCGACCGCTACACCGAGAAGCTGGCTACGCCCGACGTGTCGGTGGCCGACCTCATCGGCGATGCCGACCCGATTAAGGCCGCCACGCTCAAGCTGCCGTATTCGGATGAGCGCGTGATTCACTTCGGGTTGATTCCGCGGGCGCACCGGGGCATTTTCGTCATCAACGAATTGCCCGACTTGCAGGCCCGCATTCAGGTGTCGCTGTTCAACATCTTGCAGGAGGGCGACATTCAGATTCGCGGCTTTAAGGTGCGGCTGCCGCTGGACATTCAGTTCGTGTTTACGGCCAACCCGGAGGATTATACCAACCGGGGCAGCATCGTGACGCCGCTCAAGGACCGAATTGATGCCCAGATAATTACGCATTACCCCAAGTCCATCGAAGTCGGTAAGCGCATCACCCGGCAGGAAGCCAAACTGACGAAGGCGCAGCACTCGCTGGTGCCGCACGATAACGAGATTATCCGCGACCTCGTAGAGCAGGTGGCCATCGAGGCGCGCGGCTCGGAGTTTGTCGATGCCAAGTCGGGCGTGTCGGCTCGCCTCACCATCTCGGCCTACGAGCAGGTGGTGGCCGCCGCCGAGCGCCGCGCGCTGATGAACGGCGAAACCACGACCGAGCTGCGCGTGGCCGACTTTCTGGCCGCCGTACCGGCTGTCACGGGCAAGGTCGAGCTGGTGTACGAGGGCGAGCAGGAGGGCGCGGGCATCGTGGCCGAAAAGCTCATGGGCAAGGCCCTGCGCACGGTCTTCACCCAGTATTTCCCCGACCCCGACAAGGCCAAGAAGCAGAAGGACAAGCCCAACCCGTACAAGCCCGCCCAGGACTGGTTCGGCAACGGCCACACCCTGGATTTGATGGCCGACTCGTCGGATGCCGAGTACGCCCGGCACCTGGCCCAGGTGCCCGGTCTGAAGGAGCTGGTCGAGGCCGCCGTCCCGGCCGAGTTTCGCCGCCAGACCCCGGAGTTCTGGCTGGAGTTTGCCTTGCACGGCATGGCCGAGCACTCGCTCATCTCGCGCAACAAGCTCTCGGCCGGGCCGGGCGCGCAATTCAAGGACCTGTTCTCGTCCATGTTCACCATGCCCAGCTTCGGCGATGACGACGACGAGGACGAAGACGACAAGCCGCGCAAGAAGCGGCGGTAGTTTGTGAGGTAAGCTCCAGCTTGCCGTATGTCCAGCAACGAAGCCTCGCCGCCCTCGGCGAGGCTTTTTCACGCCCTTATATTAGCCCGTACCGCACGGTTATTCCGCCTCACCACACGGCTGCCCCTGAAAAGGTGAAGCCCCCGGTGCTGGTACACCGAGGGCTTCGAAGAAGTAGGTGGATAAGCACCTAGCTTCTCGGTCCATAAGGAAAAAACGTGCGGCGAAGATGCGGAGAAACTCCGTGCTCCGTAAACCGCCAGAAACCGGCAATGGTTTCTGGCTCTGGCTGATGCGGGAGACATTTAGAACGACGCTCGCCGTCGTACTACGCCACCTGTTCGGTTAAGCGGTTGGCAACGGCCGGACTCAGCAAGACGGGTTCGGCCGTTGTTTTTACGCTTCGCTGACCACGATTTTAGTAATCTCGTCGTTGGGCTGAATCTGCTCAATCACGTCCAGACCTTCCACGACGTGGCCGAAAACGGTGTGCACCCGGTCGAGGTGGGCGGTGTTGTCGCGCGAGTGGACGATGAAGAACTGCGAGCCGCCGGTGTCGCGGCCGGCGTGGGCCATGCTGAGCGCGCCGCGCTCGTGGTATTGGTGGTTGCCGCCCGTTTCGCACTTGATTTGGTAGCCGGGGCCGCCGGTGCCGGGCTGGCCTTTCGCGCCGGGCTTGGTGTTGGGGTCGCCGCCCTGGATGACGAAATTGGGCAGTACGCGGTGAAACCTGGTGCCGTCGTAGAAGCCTTTTTCGGCCAGGTCGGTGAAGTTTTTGACCGTGTTGGGCGCGTCCTGGTCGTAGAACTCGACCTTCATAACGCCCTTCGGGGTGTGGATCTCGGCGGTTTTCATCAAGAAAAAAACTAAGTGGATAAAAGGAGGGGAGTGCTGCCCGCCGGGTGCGGCGGGCCGGCAAAGGTAAAAGCGTCCGCGTCAGTCAGAAGCCGTCGCTCAGCTCCCGCGCCGGCCGATAGCCCGGCCAAGCTGAAAAGCTAAACAATTGCGCGCCATAGTCGCTTAGACGCTCTGAGTCGCGGCAGTGTTGCCGGACCACTTTTCCTAACCCCCCATTTCTTTTTTCCATTACCCAAAATGACCCATTTCCTGCGTACCCTGCCCGCCGTAGCCTTGTCGGCCCTGCTGCTCACGTCCTGCGGCGGCGACAAAAAAGAAACCACTACGACCACCACGACTACTCCCGACGCGGCCGCCGCCGCCAAAGCCACCGCCGACTCGGCCAATAAGCCCGTCGATGCGGCCCGCATGGCCAAGCCCGAAGGCGTGATGGTGGACGGCGTGGCCATGACCGGCGACAAAGACATCGTGGACAACGCCGCCGCCGCCAAAAGCGTCAGCACGCTGGTGAGCCTCGTCAAGCAGGCCGGCCTCGTCGAAACCCTCAAAGGGGCCGGCCCCTTCACCGTGTTTGCCCCCACCAACGCGGCCTTCGAGAAGCTGCCCAAAGCGGCCGTCGCGGCCCTGACCGAGCCGGCCAACGCCGCCAAGCTCAAGGGCGTGCTCACCTACCACGTCATCGCCGGCCGCATCCTGGCCGCCGACATCAAAGACGGGCAGGAAGTGACGACCGTGAACGGTGAGAAGCTGCACTTCACCGTGAAAGACGGCAAGGTGATGGTAAGCAACGGCAAGGACGCGCCCGCCACGGTGCAAATCGCCGATGTCATCTCCAAAAACGGCGTGACGCACGTCATTGACGGCGTAATTCTGCCGCTGGCCAAGTAGGCAGTTAAGAGTTAGGAGTTAAGAGTTAAAAAGCCCGCCGTGCTGGATTTTGCACGGCGGGCTTTTTAACTCCTAACTCCTAACTCTTAACTCTTAATTCTTAACTCTTAATTCAAAGCCCCGCGTCTTCGGACACTCTTTTGGCGAAGCTGGCCCAGTCCACGTCCGGCTCGCCGAGGGCGACGGTGGCCGTGAGGCGGTCGCGGATGAGGTTGGCCAGCGGCATCGGCACGGCTTGGGCGTAAGCTTCCTGCACGAGCAGGTTCAGGTCCTTGCGGATGATGGCCGGCGGCGCGCCCACCGGCTGGTAGTGCTGGGTGGCGATGAGCCGGCCGTAGCTTTTGTAAACCGGGGTGTCGAAGATGGTGCTGGTCAGCATCTCGAAAAAGCCCACCCGGTCGAGGCCCGCTTTTTCGGCCAGCGTGAGGGCTTCGGCCAGGCTTTCGATGACGGCCCCGAGCAGGAAATTACCGCAGAGCTTGGCCACGCTGGCGTGGCCGGGGTCGTCGCCAAACTCGTGGACGCCCTGGCCCAGCGCTTCGAGCAGCGGCCGCACCGCTTGCCGGGCCGCCGCTGGGCCGGCCGCGCCCACCCAGAGGCGGCCGGCCGCCGCCGCGTCGGGCTTGCCAAAAACGGGCGCGGCCACCAGCACCGAGCCGTGGGCCGCGTGGGCGGCGGCGAGCCGGCGCGTGGTGCCCGGCCCCACCGTGCTGCACGAGACGTGGACGGCCCCGGTGGGCAGGGCGCGCAGCAGCCCGGCGGTCAACTCTTCGAGGGCCGCGTCGTCGGTCACTATCGTGAAGACTGCATCGGCCCCGCGCGCGGCTTCGGCGACCGTGGCGGCCACGGTCGCGCCCAGTGCCCGTAGCGGCTCGGCTTTGGCGGCGGTGCGGTTGTACACCGTCAGCGGAAAGCCCGCCCGGAGCAGGTTGGCGGCCATCGGCGCGCCCATGCTGCCCAGGCCCAGGAAAGCGACTTTTTTGAACATAGGTGTTTCTTGTTTCTTGTTTCTTGTTTCTTGTTTCTTGTTTCTTGTTTCAGGCGTTGCCAAGTCAATGAGCTTGAAGCAGTTCCTGAAACTTTGAATTAATTGAAGCAATTTACTCAAACCCGATTAACAAAAAACCAGAAACCTGGCGCGTAGCGGCCATAGCTCAAGGAGCAGGACGAGCGCTCGAATCGGGCGATGGGGGCGCGGCGACAGGCGCGGGCGCGGTGCTGTCGGCCGGGGGGCGCGTTGGCGCGGCTACCGGCTCGGCGGGTGGGGGCGCGGCGGGGCTAACGGCGGAATCGGTTGTGAGTACGTCCGGGTTGCGGATGTTGATGGTAGTGTCGCCCATTAGTGGATTGGCCGTCAGGTCAGGCTCAGCCGACGTAGAGTCTGTGACGAGCCGGTGCGGGCCGAACCCGGCGGCGGGACCATCGGGCTTTGGCGCGAGCCGGCCCACCTGCCAGATGCCCGCGCCGAGCGCCGCCACGGCCAGGCCCGCCAGCGAGAGCCGGCCCACCAGCGGCCAGGGCCGCTGGCGTAGATGGCGCGGTGCAGCGGTCGGCGGGGCCGGAAGCTGGTTCGGGGCGCTGGGTGCGGCGTCGGTCGGGAGGCCCACCGCGGCACCGGCGGTCGGCGCGGCCCGCAGCTGCCCGATGAGGTGACTGAGCTGCGCGATGCGCCCGTCCAGCTCAGCGTTGCGGGCGGCCAGCTCGGCTTGAGCGGCGCGCCAGCTGGCGGCCTGCTCAACGGCCTGGGTCGTTAGCTGCGTGAGGGGTTGGGCGCTGGCCGGGGCAGCTGCCGGGTTGGGCAGCGCGGTAGCGGGAAACACCTCAGCCGCGCGCAGCTGCTCGCGCAGCAGGCGCAACTCGCGCGCATGGGCGGCTTCTTGGGCGGCTTCTTGGGCGGCTGCGTGGGCGGTTTCGTGGGCGGCGGCTTGCTGACGCTGGGCGAGTAGCTCGGCTTGCAGCTCGTGGCGCAGCTGACGCAGGTGGGCTTCCTGGGCGGCGAGGGCGGCGAGGGCAGGACCGGGCGCGTAGGCAGAGCCGCCGTAGGGCGGGTCGGCGGGCACATCCTCCGCTCCCAGCCACAGCCAAAGCTGGCGTAAGTGGCGGCGCAGCCAGGCGGCGGGCGGGTCGGCGGGGCCAGCGGGGTTGAGAAGGTCCGCGAAATCGGCCGGGTCGGCGGACGGGAGCGCAAGGTCCGGGAGTGCGCCACCGAGCGTAGCGGCCAAGTGGTCGGCCCAGGCGAGCAGCGCGCCGGGGGGCAAGCGCTGGCCAGCGGCCAGGGGCGGCTGCCGCAGGCGGGCCGGTAGGCGACGCACATCATCGAGCAGCTCAAAATCAACGCCCACCGCGTCGAGGCGCGCCTCTACTTCGGGGGCAAAGCTGAGCGGCGACTCGAACAAGGCCAGCCCCCGCGTCGGGGGCAGCGCCGCGCCAGGCCGGCCCAGCTGCTCGCTCAGCCAGCGCTGAGCGGGGCCAAGCTGCCGCTCAAATGCCAGCAGCGGATTGGCCTCGCCGTCAGCGGCTTGCATTGGCTCGCCCGCCAGCAGCCAGGCGGCGGTAGGGTCGGCGGGCACGGTCAGGTGCCCGCCGGTCCCGCCGAGCGTGAGCAGCACGGCCCCCTCGGGCCGCACGAGCAGCGCGTCGGCCGCCACGGGCGTGAAGCTGGCCGCGTTGCCCAGCAGCACACCCGGCTCGCCCGCCGCGTCGAGCACGGCCGCCAGCGCCGCGAACTGCCTTTGGCGGGCCGCGTCGGGAAATGGAGCCGGGAACAGGACGCGAAACATGGCGCAAGTTCGCATCGGCGGAGCCGTTTGGCCCCAGCGGCCACCGGCTGGTGTCGGCTGGAAGTGGGAGTGCAGGCGGATAGCGCGCCCAGCTACGCCCCCGCTGCCAGCCCCAGCGCCCCGTCGAGCCACCGCACCCAGGGGCGCGCGGCGGCCAGGCCGGCCACCACCTGCTCTACGAAATCGGGGGCCAACACCTCGTCGTCGGGGAAGAGCCGGCTCACGCCGAAGCTCTTGCGCAGCAGCCACGGCAGGTCGGGGTCATCGGGCGCGTAGCCGCGCGGCGGGCGGCGCAGCTGCTCGCCGTCGGTGTCGAGGCCGGCCGGGAAGTGCCGCCGCAGCGCGGGCGCGGCTAGCTGGGCGTGGAAGCCGGCGCTGTCGTAGTGAATTTCCTGCCGGATGGCCGTTAGCTCGGCCGGCGTGGGCGCAAAGCGGCCGGCTCGCAGCCACGAGCCGCCGCCCGGCATCAGGGCCAGGAAATAGCCGGCGCGCGGCGCGTGCCGCCCGCCCGGCACCAGCCCCGCCCCGAGGCGGCGCTTGTACGGCTCCGGGTCGGTGTGCGCGCGGTCGTTCTTGTGAAGCCGAAACAGTGCCTGCGCCGGGGTCAGCCCCGTCAGCTCGGGCACGAGCGGCGCGGCCCGCGTCAGCACCTGGGCCACGAGCGCCGCGAACGCGTCGCGGGCGGCCAGGTAGTCGGCGCGGTGCTGCTGCATCCAGGCCGTGTTGTTGTTGGCCGTCAGCTCGCTCAGAAAAGCAAAAACGGGGGCTAGTGGCAGGGGAGTGGGCATTGGCGGGGTAGGAGGAGCGGGGTAGGGCGTGGTCATGCGGAGCGCAGCGAAGCATGACCACGCCCTACCCCGCTCCTCCTACCCGCACCGCGTCGCCCACCCGCACGACACCCTCCGCCGGGCCGGTTACGTTTTGCCCGAACTTGATGCTGCTGCCCTGCTGGCGGTAGGTGGCCAACGTGCGCAGTGGCTCACGAAGCGGGTTTTTGAGCGCCGTCGCCTGGTCGATGGTCGTTACTACGCAACGCCCGCAGCCGTCCACCGAGCGGAAGTCATACGCGCCAATGCGCAGGCTTTGCCAGCTCATCTCCGCGTCCGGGGCCGTGCCGCGCACTACCAGGTTGGGCCGGAAACGGTCCATCGGCACTGGCTCGGCGAGCTTTTCATTGAGCTGAGCCAGCGACTCCTCGCTCGTGAGCAGGTACGGGTAGCCGTCGGCGAAGCTGACCAGCGTGCCGGGCGGATTCTTCGCCGGCTCGACCTCGCGGCGGGCCATGTCCGACATATAGACCAGGCGGCAACTTTGGCCCAGCGCCTCGCTGAACCAGGCATCGGCCTCGGCCGCGCCGCGCCAGGCAAAGACGATATCGTCCCAGATGCGCACGAACAGCGTTTTGTCGGGGCTGGCCTCGAACGGCACGAACAGCGGCGGCAAATCCGGCCGCTGGCGGTGGCGCACGATAAAGCCGTTGTAGGCGGCTTCGAGCGCGAGCAGGGCCATGCTGGCGTGTTCGCGCTGGGTCAGGAAGCGGGCGCGCTCGTCCACCAGCAGCCAGCGGCGGTCGTGGCGCAGGCCGCGCGGCGTCAGTTCGGCGGCGGGCAGGCTCAGGCCGCCCAGCGACTTGATAGGGTAGATGAAGAGGCCGCTGAGGACGATGCCGGACATGAGTAGGTACTGGGTATCGGGTATTGGGTGCTTGGATAACAAACGTCTGGGGTTCAACTGCTTGTTGTTGAGCGAAACCCAAATTAAGTTATTCAACCTACTTACGGGCAAAGGTAGGGGCCGCTCTGGTCGGCCCGGCCCGGTCCGGCCCCGGTCCGGTAGGGTAGGAGGCCGTCAATGCCGCCACTGCCACGGTGGAAGCTACCGATTTTCCGCTTACCTTTGGCTTCCCTAATCGGAGAACGGCTGGCACGCGTGCCAGCCGTTCTCTTTCGTTTTCACCCGCCCACCCGCCGCCGGCATTTGCCCGGAATTAGTATGGCCAGCATTAATTATTACACCGCCGAAGGTTTACACAACCTCAAGGAAGAACTCCAGCACCTCAAGGTGCGGGGCCGCGCCGAAGTGGCCCATCAGCTGGCCGAAGCCCGCGACAAAGGCGACCTGAGCGAGAACGCCGAGTACGATGCCGCCAAGGACGCGCAAGGTCACCTGGAGTTGAAAATCGCCAAGCTCGAAGAAGTGCTCGGCAACGCGCGCCTGCTCGACGAAACCAACATGGACTTCAGCAAGGTGCTCATCCAGAGCAAGGTGAAGCTCAAAAACCTGAAAAATAACCTGGTGCTCGACTACCTGCTCGTAGCCGAGGAGGAAGCCAACCTGGCCGCCGGCAAAATCTCGGTCAAGTCGCCCATCGGGGCTGGCTTGCTGGGCAAAGCCGTCGGCGACGTGGCCGAAATCACGGTGCCCGCCGGCAAACTCCAGTTCGAGATTCTCGAAGTAGGCCGGTGAGTTTTAACGTGCTGATTGGTTGATGTGCGAATGTGCTGATTGGGTTTGTCGGAATCGCGGCGGCTCATGTTTGGAAAGCGGGGCGAAAGCTCCGCTTTTCTTTTTGACGGCTACCTTGCCAAGTGTACCGTCAGCTGCCCTCAACCACGCCGTCTCGCGCCAATCGCAGCCGAGCCAATCAGCACATTCGCACATCAACTAATCAGCACATCAAAAACATGGCTTCCATTTTCTCGCGCATCGTGGCTGGCGAATTGCCCGCCTACAAAGTGGCCGAAGATACCGACCACCTGGCGTTTCTCGACATCACGCCGCTCGTGGAAGGCCATACGCTGGTGATTCCCAAAGCGGAAGTGGACTATATTTTCGACCTGTCCGCACCGGCGCTCGCGGCCTTGCACGTGTTCGCGCAGCGGGTGGCGGCGGGCGTGCGTGCGGCCGTGCCGTGCCGGCGCGTCGGGCTGGCCGTCATTGGCTTGGAAGTGCCCCACGCCCACATCCACCTCGTGCCGCTGAACCAGGTGGGCGATATGAATTTCAGCCACTCCAAAATCAGCGTGCCCGAGGCGCGGATGCGCGCGCTGGCCGCCGCCATCGCGGCCGGCGTGGCGGGCGGCAGCGGCCTGCCGGGCGGCTTAGTCGAGGCGGGGGCCGCGTCGGCCGCGACTAGCAACGACCCCGTGCTGCAACAGCTTCAGCAACTGACCCAGGGCCTGGACTTCATCAGCGAAAGCGACGCGCCGCTCGAAGCACTCAGCGTGGCTGCCGCCGGTACGGGCGCGCCCACGCCGGCCGCGCTGCTCGCGGCCCTGGGCGAGCCGGCCGGTACCAAAGTCGAACCCGTGGAACTGACCCTGTTTCTGCGCAACCACACCGCCGACCAGGGCGTGCTCGGCGACGTGGCCCTGGCCAACCGCTACAAGGCCCTGCAGCTGTTTATGAAGCAGGAGCTGACCGACGCGCAGGTGTATCGCGTGGGCCAGGAGCCGCAGGTGCGGGCCTACGCGCTGGGCCGCGACGCGGCCGGACACCTAGCCGGGTTCAAAACGGTGCTGACCGAGACGTGAC
>Ga0209511_1000328_pt1 | contig 50710 bp, 31 predicted proteins | sample SSSSmetaG_FD_184141 | JGI IMG/M metagenome (GOLD analysis project Ga0209511, IMG submission 184141) | Glacier valley bacterial and archeal communities from Borup Fiord, Nunavut, Canada, to study Microbial Dark Matter (Phase II) - ​SSSS... | ecosystem: Environmental > Aquatic > Freshwater > Ice >... | reverse complement strand
CCCAGCGTCCCCTTCAACTTGCCCTAAAGCCTGTTCTGAAATTTACTATGAATATTTTGCTGGCAGTGCTATGATACAATCAGGTTAGCGCACTACGCTTGGTTTATCCCGATATCCCTAAAATGAACGGAGGAAATTGTGCTTTTACATCCTGATATAAACGTTGCTTTCGAGAAAGCGGTTGAAAATGAAAATCCTCAAAGCTTTGAACAATTAGTAGAAGTAATACTAAAAGAACTAAATCCACAAATTCTAGCCGAATGGGAACGGGTAGGCCAACCCAAAGGCTTTGCGGTGCGGGATTTGTTACAGCTACCCGTAACTTTCTGTCAACTCCTAATGATAGTCCCCGAAATCACTATCGAAGCCTTAGACCTTTTAAGTCAGGCTTGGCTCGAAAACCGCCCAGAGCTTTTGCAAAAGTTAGCAGGGTTTACCCCCAAAGCTAAAGCCCCACAAGCCCTCTGGCAAATCTTTTGGGAGGATGTTAAAGCTCCACCGTTAAACCTCGACATCAAGCGGGTTTTACAATTTAATGCCGCAATGGATTTGTCAGTGCGGGAAACTTATGAAGCTATAATGCTGGAACGTCCGGGAGTGGCGCAAGCTCTTAACTCTGGCTTTGTGCGCCCATCCTCAATGACCCTAGAAAGTCTGGCGGACTATCCAGAGGATTCGCTTGGTTATTCCTTCTACCACCAACTAGCCGATAATAATTTGAGCCTGGAAATTATAAAAGACCGCCCGCAAAATGTTTTTGACGATGAACGGGCCAACTATGTCGGGTTGCGGGTCTATCAAACTCACGATATCTGGCATGTATTACTTGGTTATAGCGTGTCGGGACTGGACGAAATTACCCTTCAGGCTTTTCAGTTGGCCCAGGTTGGCAGTGCTTCTTCCGCTCGGATATTGGCTTTGCTAGTTACTCGTGTAATGCTAAAAGGTTTCTACGCTTTGCCGCCACTATTAAACGCGATTTTCAAGGGCTGGCAACATGGTCGGCAAACCCGGCAGTTATTACCGATATATTGGGAAGAATTGTGGGGCCAGCCGCTAAGTGAATTACGAGAACGCTACCAGATTCAGCCTGTAGCGTCTGAATAAGCCGTGTTTGGTCACACTAAATTTTAATCATTCCACATATTATAGGATTGGATAGCCTGTTTGATTTCTTCAAATAGAGAAAAACTGAACTTTATAGCATCTTCTAATTCTTCCATATTAGAAAACGGAAATTTTGGATATGAGGGAGAGTAAGAGAATTTACGGTCATTCAATTTTGCTGCATCCATAGCTAAACCGGGAAAAACACCTCCAATATAACCGTGTTTTGTTTCAAACTCTAAAATTAGTTCTAATGTTGAATAATGAAAAGCTAGTTTAAGGTTCAATTTACTTGTTCCAATAGTTTCTTTATGAGTAAAAAAACTTTCCTTTTTATTATAAGAAACGTCTACCAAACAATTTTTGAACGCTGCTGCATAATCCTCTTCGTCTAGGTCATTTGGCTGATTATGATTACAAACTTTTTTATAATACTCGTAATATTTTTTTGGAAAATCAATACCTGCCAGTAATTCTAACAGCTTTACCTTCAATTTATCTTTATCAGATTTTGGTTTAGTCACCATGATTAGACTTTACTCCGCTCTAAATCGCAGATAAATACCTTTAGTTTTTGCTAACGCTTCAAATCTTGCTTTTACCTTAGCAATACGGTTAGAGTCAGGTATTTCTAATATATATTTACCTTTTAACTCTTTACCGTCCAGTTCAATCAAATATTTATCAGACCTAATAATAGTGCCACGTGGGTACTTTTCTAAAATTTCTTCCAAATAACTAATAAAAGTTGATTCTTGTATAGAGTCGAAATTGGTTGCTTTACGAGAAATTATTTCCCGTCCCTCAACGTAGGAATCCACCCGCTTACCATTTTCTAAATGTACTTCATTAAATTGATAATCAGCACTTCTAGTGGCGTTGAAGGTATTGCCCTTATTCCAAATGTTGCGAGTTTCAAACCAATCTAAACGTTCACGACTTTTGGCACTTTGCGCTTTTTTTCGCTCTACATAATCCTGATACTTCTTTTCAAGTTCAGGATCAGCAAACTTACCGCTAGTATCTAAACTTGTATCATGTTCTTTGCCATCAATATCTTTTTTCTTGGTGATTAGGGTTAACATTCGCCGGATTTCACCCTGAACTGCCCAGAATCCATTTTGTTTGACAGGTTGTAGCACATCCATCCGATAACGAAGTTTTACAGCACCTAGCGTACTCTTGATGAGTCCTTCGCCAATTTTGTTACCACTTAATTTATTGACAACGGCGACTCCAGTTTTTACACCTTGTGCTTCATCTTCCTTCTTTTTTTCGGTATCGCGGCTTTTACCAGTTACTTTATCTTTCAAGGCCGTAGCTTTGCCCTTGACGAAGTTAACCCCTTGTTTGGCCTTATTTTTGGCCCAGTCTACCCCGCCTTTAACCTTGCCGATTACGCCCTTGAACTTGCCAACGATGCCCTTAACCACAAAGTCAATCGCCTTATTTACAGGGCTCTGGACTTTCTGGATGATGGATTTAATTTTGTCGGTAATGCCTGTTACACCCAACAAACTAGCCAGGAAGCCAATTGCCACCGGCACCGCTTTGCCTAGCGCATCCTCCACTTTTTGGGCGGCTCCCCCGATAGCCCCACTGGCAATATCTACAATCGAGTCGGTTATGGCGTTCACCAGCGACATAATCTGGCTACCGCGCTCGATAAAGAACATTACAATATCGTAGATAGCTTTACAGGCTTTGATAAAGGCTCCCGCCGGATTGAGCATCCCAATAAGCCACGACACCCCGGCTTTGATGATGCTATCTACTACAAAATCCTTGATACCGCCCAGCACCGTATCCTTGAGGTCGCTCAGTTTGTCCTTGATGAAATCCCAGAGTGCCCCCGGCCCCTCTTTAATTAACAGTTGCAAAATGTCGGACATTGCTTCAATTTTGGACACTACCCCTTCGCCCACAATTGAGGCAATCCGCTTGCGAATATTCTGGTAAGTAAGACCCAAAACTTGCAATATCAGGCTTAAAATACCTTTAATGTCAAAGGTTTGGGGTAACTCGATACCTGTTTCCGCCAGTGCCCCAAATAGCCAGCCCATCAGCCCCTTCTTGAGGTGCGTGCCGATATTAGAGACGAATTGGGTGACACCCGTTTTAACCGCTGTAACCAGATTCCCCAGGAAACCAATCGGGTCTTTGATAATTTTATCAATCGCGCCTGCCGCTTTAGCCAGTACGCCCAGCAACATATTTTTAAGCTGAATAATAGTCTGAATTACACCGCCAATGGCTTCTTTGGCCTTGTCTACCAGCCCTTTATTTTCCGCTTGTAATTGGTTGATGCGCTCGTCCAGAGAGTTACGGGCCGCCACAAATTTTTGGGCTAGGTCATTAACTAGACCGTCCTGTTTGCTATCCACTTCCGATTCGAGTTGATCAAACTGGCTGTCAAACTTCTGCTCGGCTTCCTGAGCAATTTTTTGCAGTTCTTTGGGCTGTCCAGCCACATATTTTTTGACCTGTTCGCGGCCCTGGCTGATACGATTTTTAGCAGCAATTAATTCTTTACCGACAACATCCGCTACTTTCTCAATGGTAGATTGCATCATTTTGAGGTATTTTTGACGGCCCTCCTGATAAAAGGCGTTGACCTCGCTGGGCATACCCGCTACTTTATCTACCAGCCATTGGGCCGCCCCGGTAATGCCATCGTAACGCTCATCTTTATAAGCGGTCATCTTAGCGTCAACATAGTTCTCGAAGGCCGCTTTAGCATCACGTTCGCCGCTCTCGAAGGCAGTGTTAACTTTATCGTCCAAGCCAGCCAGAATTTTTTCGGTTTCGGTTTTGGTAGTATTATAAATTTTCTCGATTTCGCCAGAAATTTCAGTGCGCTTGGCTTCATCCTGAGCTTTGGTGGTATCTTTGTTCCCGGCAACCTTACCCAAAGCCCCGCTACGTCCCTGGTGCATTTGCCCGATAAGCTGAATAGCGTTAGAGCCTGCCTCCGCTTTGGCCTCGCCCAACACATTTTTTTCTTCGGCCCGGAACTCTTGGGGAGCTTTCTTGGCCTGTACCTCGGCCTCTTTCTTAGAGCTTAGAGCATCTTGAAACTCTGGTTCATTAGATTTTTTAAGCTGTTCCTCGCTAACCCCGGCTTCTTCCATCTGGGAATTAACGGCGCATTTTCCAGCTTCAAGGTTAACCTGCTCGGCGGGGGCGGGTTTAGGCATAGCTTTTTCGGCCCCAAGCGACGGGGGAGCCTGACCGGGCTCTTCTGGTTTTAGCGGCTCAACCTGTTTGGGAGTAGCTTTGCTGGCATCGGGGGTAGCACTGGTGGTTTCTTTAATATCTTTGGAAGATTCTTCCTTGTTCTTGTTAACAATTCCCGAAACTTTACCTTTAAGTTCACCCGCCTTGCCGGATTTTTTGAAATCGTCGGCTTCTTCCTGGTTTTGAGGGGCGATTCCCTCAATCGCAGCGTTCAAAGCTTTAATAAAAGCGGCTTTATCAAAAGTACCGGGCTTTTGTTTGCCCATCTCCTCTACCTGATTAGCAGCAGCCTGACTTTGAATATCGTTTGTGGGCGGGGAGGCGGCTTTTTGGGACTCGCTGGCTTTGGTTTTGGCGGGGGCGTGTTTCTTCTCTTTGCTGGCGGTTTCGCCGATTTTACCTTTTATTTCCTTAAAGCCCGGGTCTTGCGTTGGCTTTAGGGGTTGCGGCTTTACTGGTTCGGGGGCACATTCGACCTCTCGCTGAATTATTTCCGGGGTGCTGCGACTAATTTCGCCAGTGGTACGATAATTTTTGATTACGTTAGAGGTATATTCGTTACCATAGGTACGCTGGAGAGTACGTAAAATTGACTGGCGCGCTATCTGACCGCCAGCCTGTTGCAATGCCGAAACATGCCGCTGAATAGTTTGTTTACTACCTGGCCCGTTTTCAACTATTACCTCGGTTTCGGGGGTAGCTTCAGATGTAGCCACCTGGGGTTGAGAGGGGGTAGTGATAGGCGTATTAGATTTGGCTCCCGCACCTGGCATTGAGTCTATCCTTTAGTAATAAAAGAGTCTCTTTGGTTGACTATAAACGTATTAACGATTAATCGCGCCGTTTTCGTCAGGTGTTATGATTATATTTTAGGCTAATTTGATATTTAGTCAATAGCAATGTAGTCATCTTGCCCGACTGCCGAAAAAATGAAAGGCGTTGCGGTCAAAGCAAAAGGGCCAGGGAAATTGCTGCGCCTGAATCAAGAGATTGACCCTGCGCGAAAGCCGCCTGAAAAGCCTCCTCGCCCAGGCTAGAACGAATTTTAAGCGATAACCCCTCGAAACTAGCCCGGTTTAGGGGGTCAAGCGGGGTCATTGCCGGAATTTGGGAAAGAGTCGTAATAGTCCCGCAAAGTTTAGCGGCTTCTTCCAGCTTGTGCTGAACTAGCCACAGTCGCGCTACCCCAAACAGACATAACAGGATGTTGGCCTTATCCTCCACCTCCTGCCAGATTTGGAGGCTTTCCCTGAGTAGGCTGCTGGCTTGCTCGAAATCGGCTTGCTCTAAGGCCACCAGCCCTAACAAAGCCAGGGCATCGGCCTGACCCTGCCGAAACTCCAACTCCTGGTAAAGCTCCAGACTGGTCTCACCCGCCAGCCGCGCCGCTTCATATTCGCCCACTACCAGCCGAATTTGCCCCAATATCCCTCTGGCAATCGCCTGACTGCGTTTGTCGCCCACCTCTTGTAATAGCGTGATACTTTCTTCCAGCAGTTTTATTGCCGGGGCATATACCCCTTCTAGCAGATTAATTTCACCTAGATTGTTCAGAGCGGCGGCGATATTGCGTTTGTCGCCTAGTTGCCGAAACAATTTAAGACTTTCTTCCAGTTGTTGGTGGGCTTCGGCGTAGTTCCGGCGGTTGCGCTGTAAGAGCCCCAGATTAAGCATAGTGGTGGCAAGCCCCCGTTTGTCGCCCAACGCTTGTTTGAGAGCCAAACTTTCCTCATAATAAGCCAGAGCCGCCCCACTATCGCCGCTATCATTGGCTAACATCCCAAGGTTATTCAGAGCCGCCGAAATATCGCGTTTGTCCCCCAATTCGCGCCGAAGCTTCAAACTTTCCTCGATAAACTGGCGAGCGGTAGTATAGTCACCCTGGTCACGGGCCAACAAGCCATTGAGATTCAGCGCACGCGCCTTAACCGCCAGTGTCACCGGGCCAGTTAAGGTCAAGGCTTTTTCCAGCCAGCGTCGCCCTTGCGTCAGATAGCCGTACATTGCCCAGAAGCGACCAAGCGAATTCGCCAGTCGCAAAGCATTCTCAGCCTCACCCTGCGCCAACCACCAACCCAGACTCTCTTTCATATTTTCGTGTTCAAGCTCAAGTTTGCCCAGCCACTCGCCCTCTTTTGGCCCACCGAGTTCTTTTTCCGCCTCACCCGCCACCTCTCGATAGAAATTAGCATGGGCCTCCCGCAAGCTTGCCAGCTCGGTAGGGTTAGTTGCCAGCTTCTCCAGGGCATATTCCCGCAATGTCTCCAGCATTGAGAAGCGGGTATCGGCATCCTCCACTGGTTGCAACAGGCTCTTTTCTACCAGTGAGGCCAGCCCATCCATTACGTCCAGTTCCAGCCCACCATCCGCATTCGCCACTGCCTCTGCCGCTTCCAACGAGCAACCACCCGAAAAGACACTCAGGCGAGCGAACAGGGCTTTTTCCGGCTCGTCCAGCAGGTCGTAACTCCACTCGATAGCCCCGCGCAAAGTACGCTGGCGGTCAGTCAGGTCGCGTGAGCCACCCGTTAGTAAATTCAGGCGATTACTAAGTCGTTCCAATAAAGTCTGGGGACTGAGCAGTTTCAGGCGGGGCACGGCTAACTCTATCGCCAGGGGCAAACCGTCCAACCTTACACAAATCTCGGCGATAGTAGCGGCGTTTTGCGGCGTAAGATTAAAATCGGCTTTTACCAGTCGGGCACGATTAACAAACAAAGCTACTGCCGGATTTTGGGCCAACGCCTCCGGGGATGGTAGTTTGAGGGGGTTGGGCAGAGCTAAAGGTTGAACATTATATTCCTGCTCACCATAAATCCGCAGGGCAATCCGGCTGGAAGCCAGCACCCGTAAGGTTGGCACACTATTCAGCAAATCGGCTACGGTGGGAGCGGCCTTGATAAGCTGCTCAAAATTGTCCAGCACCAGCAACACCCGCCGATTTTGGAGATAATCCTTGACGATATCCAGCAAACTCTGGCCGGGATTGTCCCGCACCGCCAGCACTTCCGCCAGATTAGTAACAAACTGTTCGGCTTCACGCACTTGCGCCAGTGGCAAGAAAAAGACCCCGGCAGGAAATTCCGACAAAACGTGGGTGGCGACCTGCAAACTGAGCCGTGTTTTGCCCACCCCACCCGGCCCGGTCAGGGTAACAAGGCGAGTTTCGGGGCGGCCTAACATCTGTACTATTCCTGTCACCTCCTGAGAACGCCCAATCATTAGGGTTGAAATCGTAGGCAAGTTGGTGGGCGGGCGGGAGTTGGAAGAAATCGGGTTGCTGGAAGGCGTTAGATAGGTTGGGGCGGGCTGCGAAGAAGGGGTTGCCGAAGCTACCGCCACTGTTGCTTCGTCAGGTTTAGCGGTTGCAAAACCAGAGGGGCGCGGCTGCTCCACCGTCTGGCCTTTTATAGCCAGCAAATAAGCCGCCGTAAGTTCCGCCCCGTTGGCATAGCGCGCGGTGGGGTTTTTAGCTAAGGCTCTTTGCAAAACCTGACTGACCGAGGGGGGAAACGAGGGGTCCAGGATATGCAGAATCGGGGGCGGGCTACTGGCGTGCTGTACCAATAATGAGGTAATATCGCCGATAAAGGGTAACTTCCCGGTCAACATCTCGAATAAAATTATTGCCAGCGAATAAATATCGCTACTTGGAGCAGCCTCACCCCGCGCCTGTTCGGGAGCCATATAGAGCGGCGTGCCCATCACCAACCCGGTGGCAGTCATATCCACCGCCTGCCGCAAATCTTTTATCAAGCCAAAATCGGTCAATTTTAGCTGGTCGTTTTCCCCCACCAGCACATTGCCGGGTTTAACATCGCGGTGAATTAACCCCTGTTGGTGAGCCGTATCCAAAGCCGAAGCAATCTGCCCAAGATAGCGTCCGGCCTGGGCCAGACTTACCCGCCCTTTTGAGCGCAATAATCCCTTGAAGTCTGCCGCATCCGGGCTGGTCTGGATATACTCCATCACAATATAGGGCGCACCCTGATACAACCCCAGGTCGTAAACCCGCACAATGTTAGGGTGAGTGCCTAATTTCAGGGCGTTACGGGCTTCCCCCTCAATGAATCGTTTGCGTTTGTCGGCATCGTCCTCGAAGGCATCCAGCATAATCTTGATGGCGCGAGGTTCTTCCAGCAACAGGTGACGGGCAAGCCAAACTTGGCCCATCCCGCCCTTGCCGATAACTTTTTCTAATTGGTAAGTCCCACCCAGAATATCGCCCGTTTGTAGCATGTTTTTTAGTTAAAAGTAACGAGTAACGAGTAACGAGTTGACCACTTCCCCAATTTACTATGTAAATTAGCTTTACATAATGATATTACCCTTACACCTTAAAGTTGAAGGGGCTAGATTAACAGAGGGTTGGACATAATAAATGAAACTGATTTTGTAGGGGCTACCCGGTGGGTCGCCCGTCCGACCAGGGCAGGCACGGGGACCTGCCCCTACGATTAATGCCCTTGAACTCACGAATTATGCCCAGCCTTCGGTCAACCAAAAACCTTTGACTTTTGACCTTCGACTTTAGACTTTAGACAGCTTCACGCAAGTTAGTTTATTACCCGTGCCGTTAGTTTTTAGCTGTGGGCCGGGGAAATGGCGGATTAATAACCCGGACAAGCTATTTTGCCCACTAAGCACAAAGCTACCTAACGCACCCGTGCCATCTATAATAACACCTGGCCCACCTGCGCTACAACTGCCTGTGATTTTCACCCCTGCTGGCACTGGTGGTAACTGCCCGGAGATGCTAAAGACGTTGCCTTTACTTACATCAAAGGTGATTTCCTGTCCAGAGCGTGCGATATTCAGAATATAGGATAAGCTGCCGGACTGTCCATCGTCCACTAATTTGGTGACAACCAGCAAACTTGGCAGTTTCACCACCGTCCCCAAGTCCCCTACTGAGACACACGAACTACTGGTACAGGTCAGATTATTCAGGCGGCGCAAAGTACTGGAAGGTTGATAATCCCAATTCGTACCGCCATTGGTACTCGCAAGAATCGCCCCATTAGCCCCGCTACTATAACAGTTGCCACTCCCATCACAGCTAACCGAGGCCAGATTATTAATACTGCGGGAGGTAGTGCTGGCCCAACTTGAACCGTTACTACTGGCGTTCAAAATCGTGCCATATTCGCCTACTGCCACACAACGGCTACCACAATAGACCCCGTTCAAGGTACGGGTTATCCCTGAAGACTGGGCCAACCAGCTATCGCCGCCGTTGCTGCTATTTAGAATTGTGCCATATTCCCCTACCGCCACACAGCGACTACCACAATAAACCCCGTTCAAAATTTGGGTAGTGCCCGAAGATTGGGCAATCCAGGTGACACCACCATCGCCACTGGTCAGGATCGTGCCATACTCACCTACCGCCACACAACGACTGCCGCAATATATCCCGTTCAAAATTTGAGTAGTGCCAGAGGGTTGACTGCTCCAGGTTGCACCGTTATCACTGCTGCTCAAGATTGTGCCATATTCGCCCACCGCCACACAACGACTACCACAATAAACCCCGTTCAGGTTGCGGATTGTGCCGGAGACCCGACTAACCCAGCTATTGCCACCGTCGTTGCTGGTGATAATCGTGCCGTTAACCCCCACTGCCACACAGCGGGCGGTAGTTGAGCAACTCATACTAAGTAGAGTTGCCCCGGTGCTACTGGGGCGCGGATTCCAGGGTATCAGGTTGGATAAAACTGTGCCATTGCCACCCACCGTGAAACAGATATTATTAGCCCCAAAACAGCTAATCCCGTTAAGACCAAAACCTGCCCCCGGCCTCTCTACTTTCCAGTTTAGTCCGCCATCGGTGGTTTTAAGGGTTATACCCGGAAAACCACTGGCGGTACAGGTGTTATCACTCACACACGAAACCGCCTGAAGCTGAGTGGTTACGCCCGCTACTGGAATAGCGTTCCAACTTGTTCCGTCAGTGGTCGCCATTACCAGCCCATTATCACCCACCGCAAAACAGTTCCTTTGGGTGGCACAGCTTATACTATTGGGTGAACCCAACCCGGTGGCAATACTTGTCCAGCTAACCCCGTTGGTGGTTCTTAGCACCTCGCCCAACCCGCCAACAACGTAACAGGTTTTAGGATCCACACAGCTAACCGAAGTCAGAAAATTGTCTACCCCGGAATTATTGATATTCGCAAAAGAGGAAAAGCCGTTAGTAGTTTTGAAAATAACCCCGTTAGAGCCTACCACATAGCAAGTTAGCGCACTGGGGCAACTGATACCGCTATAGGTAAAGCCGGGTAATGTTCCCGAAGTCCAGTTAACCCCGCTATTGGTGGTTGAGATGACCGTGCCGGAGCTGCTAATAGCGTAGCAGGTGTTGATATTTGGGCAACTAATCCCTTTTATTTCATCGGTTGTGCCACTACTTTGGGCGGCCCAGGTATTGCCCCGGTTATTGGTAGCGATAATTGTGCCAAATTCTCCCGCCACATAACAGCTACTCTCAGAGGGACAGCTAACCGTGTTCAGGTTGTTAAGGGTGGCGGAACTGGTTCTGCCTGTCCAGGTACTACCATCGGAGGTGGTCAAAATCGCCGCGTTGCCAATAGCAATACAATGTTGAGCATCGGTACAGGCAATATTGCCCAAGTAATTATTAGTGTTGGATTGCTGTGGTTGCCAACTTACCCCGCTATTGGTACTTTTGTAGATTTCCCCGCCATCCCCCACCGTGTAACAAACGGTGGCGTTGGCACAGAATATCTTTTGCAGATTACTTGTGCCAAGCAGGGAGGGATTCCACACGTCACCCCCGTTGGAACTTTTAACAATCCGCCCGCCATCTCCCACCACAATACAATTAGTTTGGTTAAAGCAGGTTATCCCCCAGTAAAAATCCTGACCGGGATTATAAACCTCGTTCCAGTTGCCGCCGCCATTGGTAGTTTTTACAATAACCCCATCGGTCTTACCCGCCTTATAATTCCCACCCACCGCGTAACAGGTATTCGCTGCCGGAATACAAAAAATATCTTCTAAATCCCGGTTGCTGGAAATAGTGGCCTGACTATCCCAGCTATCGCCGCCGTTGTTGGTGGAAACGAACAGACCATCCTCGCCCACCGCCAGACAGGTTTTAGTATCCAGACAGGTAATGGCCCGTAAATATTTGGCTGGAACCCCATTATTTTTTATAGCCCAGCTACTTCCGGCATCGTCGCTTTTGATTACCGTGCCGTTATCGCCAATAGCATAACAAACGCTGGGGTTTGGGCAGGTCACATCGTTAATATCATTAACTGCCCCGGTGTATTGGGCGGTATAAGATGCGCCATTGTCCGCCGTAACCAGTATCAGACCGCTCGTGCCAGACAAATAACAAACGGTGGTGGTGGGGCAAGCAATTCCACCTACGAAGTTACCCTGCGGAATGGGATGCGTCCAGACCCAACCCTCGCCCGTGCTGATAAAATTCTCCACCCCGCTACAGGTCAGGGTATATTGCACTGTGGGACGGGACGGGTCGTTGGTGGTAAAACTCAACGTGGCGATACGTGGGCCGGGTTGGGCCAGATTACAGGCCAAAACCACTGCCAGAGCGGGCCCACCATTATTTATGGTCTGGGGAAAAGCTGGCGACACTATCGAGAAATAACTTGCGTCCGCCCCGCTAATCACCGCGCTGCTGATAGTCAGGGGCAGGTTGCCAGTCTCGCTAATAATCAGGGTGCTGGTGACAATTTGACCCACCGGGGCGAACCCCAGATTGATAAAACCACCGGGCGCAACCGAAGCCCCAAAGCCGGGGGCACTGACAGTGGCGGGAAGGGCTTGCACCCGATTGACCGTCGCGTTATGGTGGTGGAATAGCAAGACTCCTTTTGAGCCCGCCCCCAGATAACCCGCCTGATTATAGTTGACCGGGATAGTCCCTGGTAGGTCAGCTACGGCTGGCCCAGTGCTGCCACCTGTGCCAAAACTCAGGCCGGGATTAGCGGCGTTATAGCTAAAAGTGGGCGTAACCTCTACTGGCCCGGTAGCATTATCACGCTGGTAGCTCTCGATATGATAACTAAAGCGGCTGTTAAGACTGGTTAGCCCTAATCTTGTGGCTGGCACTGACAGCACCAGGGCATTAGTGTTATAAATCGGCAAATCTTTGCTGGCGGGGCTATAACCCCCTAAAAACGGGTAGGGTTCGGGCTGTCCAGCGCAACTTCCGCCGTTTAGGGGACATAAATAGCTAACCAGACTGTCGCTAGGGTTACTGTTACCCTTCGCCTCGGCGTAACTGGTGTTGTAAAGTAGATAATCGTCGAGACCATCGTTATTGCTGTCAATATAAATCAGGAATTCTGTATCAAGGGCTTGCGGGGTTGACCAATTAGCATAAGTCGCCAGCCCAAAATAGATGTTAGTGTTACCCAGGCTGTTGCTCAGGCGATAATCCGAGCCAATCCCCACATACTGCAAATCAGCACTCTGGGCGGTGGCGGTAATAGTGGGGTCACTGGGGCTGCTGTATTGCCATTCCAGGGGCGTAACCAGCGATTGAATATCAGTCGGGAAGTTTGACCCGGTGTTGATAGCTGTACCGCTAAGATTTATAGTGGTAGTTGCGCTGGCTTGAGTGCCAAAGTTAAGGGTCGCCGAGCCAATCATATTAGAGGCAGGGCGGGGCGCAGCATAAAGCGGTACTCGCAAAACCTGCCCCACGCTGGGAGTCAGAGTAATATAACCGCCTTCCTCGCTCAACCAGAAGCGGGGCTGATTATCCTGAGTTGCGCTCAGAGCGGCATCCTGGCTATGGCGCATGAGGGCGGGGTTTGCGGTAAGTTGCACCGTGATAGTTACGCTTCCACTCGCTGGCACGGTTACGGTGCTGCTGCTGGGCGTAACCGTCACTCCCGGCGCGTCGGTTAGGGCGGTATAGGCCACGTTATAATTCTGATCCGAAATGCCCTTGTTCACCAGCCGAATAGTGCGGGTCAAAATAGTAATGCTAGTAATTTCGGGTGCGCCATAAGACAGGCTGACCCGCCCCGAATTATCGCCGTTAAAAGCCAGAACCTTGCTACCTGTGGCATTTACCAAATCCAGCCGCCCCGCCCCAATCCGACTTACCCCATATTTGGTGCTGGAGCCGGGGCTAGTCAACAGGTCGTGGGTGGCAGTGTTCATCAGACTGGCCTTGACTTCCTCCACCGACCAGCCGGGATTAGCCTGTTTTAGCAAAGCCGCCGCCCCCGCCACCTGGGGACTTGCCATCGAAGTCCCGCTCAGGCTCAAACCTTGATTTACGCTGCCAACCTTCGTCGAATAAACCGTGTCACCGGGGGCAGTCAGGTCGGGTTTCAGGTAGCTATCCCCTCGGCGTGGCCCGCGTGAGGAAAAGCTGGAAAGGGTGTCCACCTGGGCGTTATTAATCGTCAAGGTGTTGCGGAACTGGGCGGTCAGGGTAACTTTTACCACCGCCCCACCCAGGTTAGCCTTGATTAAATTCCCCGTCGCCAAATCAGTCATCATTGAAGGGATAAGGATGGGGGTGGAGACCGTCTCATCATCGAACATGGTGATGGGGTCGCCCGGTTGGTCGTTATAAACCAGCACCCCGCTTGCTCCGGCACTTTGGGCGTAAACCACCTTTTGCTTGAAACTACAGCCGCCCCGCTCCACCAGAGCAATATTCCCGTTAACCAGCGCGGCCTCGCTACTACTAAAAGGCGCACAGGCTTTGGGGTTCGTGGCAGCAAAACCTACAGTTGCAGTCAACGGCCCGCTAATCGCTAAATCCGGGCCAAAGAGAGCCTCGGTTGCCACGTACTGTCCGGCAATCCCACCGGGTGAAACAATCACAAATTTGCTGCTGACACTCCCGGCATCCACCGATGAAGCCACACTGATGGCCCGGTCAGCACTGCCAGGGCTGCTGGTGGCATAAAAAGTATCGCCGGAATTGCCACTGGCGGCGACCACAATCACCCCCGCGCTGGCGGCATTGTTGGCGGCAACGGCAGTGGCATCAGTGTCCGCCCCAAAGCCTGAACCCAGCGACAGGTTTATCACGTCCAGATTATTAGCGACGGCCCACTCAATCGCCGGAACGATTAACTGGCTACCCCCGCTACAGCCAAATACCCGCAAGGCGTACAAATCGGCTTGGGGGGCAATTCCCGGCCCAATCCGAAAGTTAGCCGGGTCAAGGGTCGAGTTATAGGGCCCGGTGTAGGGGTTGCCACTCAGGTCTACCCCCTGTCCGGCGGCAATCCCCGCCACATGCGTACCATGCCCGTTGGCGATGCAGTCTAGCGGGTCGTCATCGGGGGCGGGAATATTAGTGCCATCATAAGCGTCCCCCACAAAATCAGTGCCGCTTATCACTTTTGTAGTAGGGAAAATATCGGTGCCATTCCCACCAAAGTTGGCGTGTTTATAATCTATCCCGCTATCAATAATGCCAATTTTTATCCCCTCACCGTGAAAGTTCAGCCCTGAATTATTCCAAACGGTGCTGGCTCCAATCAGGCTGGCACTATTGAGGTCGGAGGGATAATAGGTCGGCAAGGGCTGTATCGCTTTCACCCCCGGCAGTTTCGCCACAGTCGCCAGCTCTTTTTCCTCGATGTTCAAGGCAATCCCGTTATAGACCTGTTGCACCCGGTAGATAATCCGGGCTTTTAAATTCGCCAGGGGTTTTAAAAGAGCCTGTTGTTTGCTTTCTAGTTGGTTCAGGTAGGTTTTAACTTCAGTAGTAGCGGCAATCTCCCGGAACTTGGCGTTAGGGCTGGTAAAATGGCTAACGGCGGGTTCATCGGCCAACTCCAAAACCACGTTTACCCGCTTACCCGCGACAGTTTTATTGGAAGGTTTGGCGACAGTAGGGTTAAGGTTAGTTTCAGGATTAGCTTTAGGGTTAGCAGCTTTGGCAGGGGTATCGGTAGCAATAGCCGCGCCCGTGATGGTGCTGCCGGATAGCCCTAATACCGAAACGACCAAACAAATAACCAAGCACAGACGGATTATTTGTCCAGAAGTCCAACCTGATTGCCAATGGTTAGACCTGTTTTTCTGAGGCATATTTAATTTCTCCTGAAACCTAAAAAAGTCGTTGAGCTACCGGTTGCTATTTATCTAAACGCGGATGGACGGGGAATTTTACAAATTCTGGTAAGGCTTTATACATTTCACTCGATTTAATCCCCGTTTCCAGACGGGATTAGTGTCATTATAGCTAAACAAAGCGTCACAAACAAGATTTAGCCAAAATTGACAGAAATATTCCAGCAATCTACAATCAGGCGGTGGCGGATTGTTTATAAAGGAGAAAAAATAACATGCTAGTAGTGGTTGGGGCAATGCCCATCAAGCCGGAGTTGCGCGAAGAAGCCCTCAAAGTAACTACCCGGATGGCAGTAGCCAGTCGCGCAGAGGCGGGCTGTATTTCTTATCGTTTTTACGCCTCATTGGAAGAACCCAACACCATTTTCGCCTTTGAAGAATGGGAGTCAGATGAAGACTTAGCCCTGCATTTTCAAACCGAGCATATGAAAGAATTCCGAGCGGCTCTGGCTGGATTGGTGGCAGGGCGCGGCGAAATCAAACGCTACGAGATTCAAGCGGTTGGGCCGTTGCGATATTAAATATCAGCCACTTTGTCGGATGAGAAGTTGCAAATCGAGTTCAAAGCAACAGCTCTTTACCCAGTCAAGGCCCAGGCCGTAACTTCTCAGGTCTATTAAGTTTAAGTGGGGACAGGTTCCATTAATCAGGCTAATTCTTTGTCGAAGAATTTAACTACTCGCCGCAAGTAAGCATCGGGCTGTTTGAAATAAGCCTGGACATGGTTTGCCCCTGGCACAATCCAGAAATCGGTTACGGTTTTATCTCCTGCTGCTTTCAGTAAATAATAAGCCTCGCTAACAGGCACAACACTATCACTATCACCTTGAATCAGCATAACGTGGCGTTTGCCCAATTGGGTTATCGCTACTTCCGGCTTAATAATATCCACATCCATGTCCCAGAAAACTCGCGACATTACCGTTGCCCCAAAATAAAAGGGTATTAGTGGCCCGCCAAGCTGATGATAGCCCACCCGCGCCAAATCGCCATAAGCTGCATCAAACACTCCGGCCTTAATATCGTTAGTCAAGCTCATCGCCATCAACGAACAGGCAGCCCCCATACTCCATCCTATAATCCCGATTGACTCTGACTTAAAACCTTTGCTCTTGAGGAAATCTACCGCGTTCAACAGGTCGTAACGTTCATATTCGCAGTAGGAAAATCGCTCACCATCTGATAAACCGTGCCCCTGAAAATCAAACAGCAACAGGTTATAGCCACTTTCCCAAAGAGGCTTATTCAACTCAAGAAAGTTGGTGCGGTCTCCGCGACTGCCGTGCGCCTTAATCAATACTTTGCTGGAATTAGAGTGGGGAATAAACCAACCTCGGATGGTCGGGTTATCTTTGGCTTTACTTTGGAAGGAAATATCCTGATAAGTAAGGCCATCGTAGGAAGGGAAATAAGCCCCGATTTTGCCATGATTATCGTTTTTTGTATAAAAATCAGCCAGGAAATAGCAAATAATCAAATAACATGGCAACCCAATTATTAACAAAATCAGCAGCCCTAAACGAGCTACCCTTAACCAACGAGTGGTTTTTCTGGTTTTGTTTTTCGCCATTTTGATATTTGATTTAGATTTTCCGCTGACAACCAAGGACTTACTACCGAAAACTAAAAGGTGGTTGACCCGGTAAAGGTACAACGGGCTACCCGCAAGGCTGGCAGGTAGTAATTGGTTACACCCATCCCGTTAGCCGTCCACCAATCCTGACAGGTTTTGGGCTCACCAAACTCCTCAACGGTTGAAAGCATTTCCAGCACACTCTGGGTAAGGCGCATGTTTTTAACCGCCACCACGATTTCGCCGTTTTCCACCAAAAAAGTACCGTCACGGGTAGTCCCGGTAGCCACCACTCGGCGCGGGTCGGGGCAATGGGTGTAGTGAAGACGAGTGATAATAAGACCGCGTTTTAATCCCCGCACCAACTCATCAATCGAGCGTGTCCCGGCTTGCATCACAATATGCTGAGGCAACGGCCCACTATCGCCAATGCTAGTCCAGGGATTAAGGGCATGCCCGGTGGAAACCTGGTCAGACACTCTGGCGGCACTCCCTCGGTCATAAACTACCCCTGCCGCTTTGCCCCCAATTACCAGTGGAACCGCCCGTTTTTGGAGACCCTCATAATCCAGGGGAAAGGGCATTGCCGCCGGATGATGAGGGTCTTCCCACAGATTAATCTCACTCCCTGTAACCTGTTCGCCAAAGCGGTCAGTCATAAACGAGCGTTTGTCCTGTAACTGTTGGGCCCCACAGCCGTGAATAACCATAAAGCGTATCAAATCGGCAACGGTATTCGGTTCTAGTACGGCCTCATAATCGCCAGCGGGCAATTCAATCTGGTGGTGGTTCAATCGGCACTTCTGAATCGCGATATTGGCAACCTGCACCGGGTCTAAAGTCGTCACATCCCGGCTTAACTGGTCGGCATAACCCGCCGAAGTTCCGTCCATCGTTTCTACCAGAGCTTTGAGATAGCCAGAAGTTCCCAGCGCGTAAGCCCTTAAACCCAATGTATTTGCCACCGCCAGTTCGTTGCGGGTAGTTTTGTAAGTGCCATAGCCATCCAACCCGGCGATGTTGACAAGTTCTACAATCTGCCCGATTGTCTCGGCGCGCTGGTCGGGGGTCTGGTAGAGCGTACTATCGAAATAAGATGACGGAACTAGGGCGGTCGGTTGAAGAATAACTAAACCTTCGCTGCCGGGCTCGATATTTTGCCCACTTGCCTCAGTATGGGTGGCAAACCCGCTATGGCTACGGTCTGGTAGCCTTCGGGCGGTGGTGGTGGCCTGGGCAATCGTGGCTTTTACCCGTGCTGGTTCAAGCGAATTACAGGCTAGACTAGCCACCGCCCCGTTTACCAGCACCCTCACCCACAAACGGGTATCCTGGTCGGAGACGTTTTGATGAATACGATTGTGGGCGTAACGAGTGACTTCAACTTGCTCTATTTCTAGAGCTAACTCGACCTGAGTGGCTTCGGCAGGGGCTAATTTGAGGAAATCTTCCAGCAAATTGAGCAGCTTCTCACGTCCGTAAAGGAGATTATTTTCTGAAATAGGTGCTGACATTGTCTATCCCTCTCTCTGAACGGTAACGTCTTTAAGTAACGCGGGGGAAGCCCCGTGCGCTACGTGGGCACTCTGAAGCGGCTCGCCTTTGGCACAATTCAAGAAGCCCCAAACCTTCCATTCTTCCGGCCCCGCCACCCGTAGGCAATTGCCCCAGAAAATAGGCGTGCGCCCCTGAAAACTAGCCCCTTTGTAAAATTTGCCCAACTGCCCATTTTTAATCTCTCGGCAGATTTCAGCACTGAAATGAAAATTCATACGTTTGTCGTCCAGACTCCAACTGGAAGGGGTCTCAAGATAGAGGCCGTCATCTACATCCGCTATCAAACTTTCCAGACTACCTTCCCCCGGCTCTAAACTAACGTTGGTCATGCGGACAATCGGCAGACGCGACCAGTTAGAAGCCCGCGCCGCCCCACCACTACCGGGCAAACCGATGGCGGCAGCCGTATCGCGGGAAGAAAGATAGTTTACGAATAATCCTTTTTCCACTAGCGGCACTCGCTGGGCGGGAGTGCCCTCGTCGTCCCAGCCAAAAGTGCCAAGTGCGCCGGGAATAGTGGCATCCGCCGTGAGATTTACGGCACTTGAGCCATAATAAAACTGACCGCGCATTTCAGGCCGCAAAAAGCTACCACCAGCAAAGGCATTTTCGCTACCCAGCACCCGGTCAAGTTCGGTGGGATGCCCACAGGTTTCATGCACCATCAAGGCCGCCAGATTTGAGCCAATAATCACAGTTGTTGGGCCAGAAGGTACGGCCTCGGTTGCTACCAGTTCGTGGGCTTCCTGTCCAATTTGTAGAGCTAAATCTTCCAGTTGCAAACCCAGTAAAAATTCATAACCGCCCTGCCCGAAATTGCCAAACCGCCCGTAAGTACGCTGATAGCTCTGGGCTCCTTCCAGGGCAATGGCCGAGAGTCCCCCGCCACACTCGGTTATTAACTGGCGTTGGACGGCCCCGGCGGTATTTGCAAAAAATTTACGGGTGCGAAAGGCCATTAAGTGCGATTCTGAAATTTTTACCCGACTGGCCTGCCGCAAATTGGCTTCCGCCGAATAGAGCATTTCAAGTTGCTCCTGGGGTGGGACTCGGAAGGGGTCAACCTGTACCGCCGATTGATATTCGCCACTGACGGTGGAGGGTGGGCCATAATACTCGGCTTGGGCCGGAGGTTGGACTTTGTTGCTGGCGGCGGCAAGCTGGAGTGCCTGGGCCACTATTGCCCGGACATTTTGCTCGTTAAGGGCCGCGCTACTGGCAAAGCCCCAACCCGCCCCAACCCGCACGTTAATCCCCCAGCCCGCTTCTTCCTTGAGTTGCATTTTGTTTATCAAACCATTTTTTATACGCACTTCACTTTGCAGCCCGACTAACCCGCGCACTTCAGCGTATACCGCGCCGCTCTTTTGGGCCATTTCCAGGGCAGAAAGCAACAGGGCTTCATTCAGACCATTTTCAGCATCCATCTATTATTGCTCTTTTCGATATATCTATGACCAAATAGCCGGACGGGGAGACCCCGCCTCTACGAATTTCCCGCCAACCACCTGAGTACCTTAATGGTTTTTTAGGGAGTTTGTCAAATCAAAACAAAGTTATTCGGCTTGTTTGTTATTCCTGAATAGTCTGTGCGATAGCATCACACAGGGTTAAAGTTACCTCTCCAGCCTTGTAACACTCCGAAGGGGCGTGAGCTTGCGAAGAACCTTCTTAACCTTAGCCAGCTCTTAATGGTTCAGTATTGACTATTATGAGCAAGACCCTTCGCAAGCTCAGGGTGACAAACCGCGCCTTGAGAAAGGCGGCTTACAACGGATATGATTGCAATCCCAACCGGGTTCACTTATAATTCCCCATAATTTAAAAATATACCTTATCCAACTGCTTAATCTCTCTTTTTTACTCGCGAAGCATTTTGTTAGCGACACGCTATATTATTAACAATTGACCTGTTTTATAACTTCTACGGCGAAGCTGTAATATCTAGCCACTTCTTACATTGATGCTGTTTGTCCTCCTGAAATGAGGATAACTTAAAAAGGAAGGGAGAATTTATTCATGTACACCAGGAAAATGGGTAGTCTTCGCTCATGGGCGACCTTTGGGTTGTTGTGTTTACTATTGAGTATGGTGCTGGCGGCTTGTGGAGACTCCACCGCTACCACCGCGCCCCCTGCTACTACGGCTGCGGCTGTCACCACTACCGCCGCCACAACTACCGCTTCAGCAGCGACAACCACTGCCTCTGCCGCCACAACTACCGCGTCGGCGGCGACAACCACTGCGGCGGCTACTACCACTGTCGCGGGTGGCAAGCAACCGAAAGCTGGCGGGATTCTGAAAATTGGTATAAATCAGGACGCGGTTGGCTTTGACCCTCACCTGACCAATGCCACCGCTTCCTATCATGTAATTGAACACATTTATAGTGGGTTGCTGAGGTTTAACGAGAAGCTGGAAATCCAGCCCGACCTTGCTACTGACTACACTGCCCCGGATGCTACCACCTATACCTTCAAGCTTCGCAAAGGGGTAAAATTCCATAATGGTCGTGAAATGAAGGCTGAGGATGTCAAATATTCCTTGAACCGCATCAAAGACCCGGCGGTGGCTTCGCCCCGTGCCGCAAACCTTGCTCCGATTGATAGCATTGAAACCCCTGACGATTACACCGTAACTCTCAAGCTCAAAGCTCCTTATGCTCCTTTGCTATCGGTGCTGGCTGATTTTACTACGGCGATTGTCCCTAAAGAGGTCGTGGATGCTAATGGCGGCAAACTGGATAAGGTTGCGGTGGGAACAGGGCCGTTTAAGCTGGTGGAATATGTGCCTAATACCCGCATCCGCCTGGAGAAAAACGCTGACTACTTCCTGCCGGGCAAACCTTACCTGGATGGCATTACCTTCCAACCCATCCCGGACGATACCGCCCGCAGCACCGCAGTGCGGACTGGTACGGTGGATTTAATCGAGTACGCTCCACCCAAAGACCTTACTATTCTCAAGGGTGATACCAAACTGACGATTTACGGCGATGGCAATAACAACGTGCGCTTTTTAGCTTTCAACCTAAAGGTGAAGCCCTTCGACAATCCAAAAGTTCGGCAAGCGATTGCCTGGGCGGTTGACCGGGGCCCGGTGCTGGATGCAGCGATTAACGGGGCTGGGACACCACTTACGGCTGGGCCATTCTTGCCAAGTTTCTGGCCGGGTTTGCAACAGCCCGTTTACAAACAAGACCTGAACAAAGCCAAGTCCCTTTTGGCCGAAGCGGGTTATCCCAACGGTTTTACTGCCAAACTTCTGAACACTCCCACCTATAGTTTCCTGGGTAATGCCGGGATTGTGGTGCAGGAGCAGTTGAAGGCCGTAGGGATTAATCTGGAAATCGTTTCGGAGGAATGGAGCGTTTTCCTGAAAGATTACCTCGGCAAAAACTTTGAGTCGGTAGTCAGTGGTTACAGTGCTTTTGCTGACCCGCACCTTCCGTTGGATGGTACTTACGTAACCGGGCGACAAAATAACTTTATGAACTATAGTAACCCTGAGTTCGATAAGTTGGTTGAACAGGCCAGCAAAATCAGCGACCAGAACGAGCGGGCCAAATTATACCAACAGGCGCAAGTTATTCTCACCACCGACTCGCCAATGGTATTCCTGTATGCGGCGAACCAGTATGAAGCGTCCCAATCCTACGTCAAAGGTTACGTCCATTTCATTAACGGTTCGCACCTTAGCTTCGTTAATGTTTGGCTTGACAAATAGGACAGACCAATAGATTTGCCCTGATTTTAAATCGTAGGGGCAAACCTTGTGTTTGCCCTTCCGAACAGGGTAGACACAAGGTCAACCCCTACAAATAATAATGGACGGATTAAAATGGGCCGCTACCTTGTTAATAGATTAGCTACTACAATCGTCGTGTTGCTGGGAGTCAGCCTGATTACCTTCGGGTTGATTAGGCTTATTCCCGGCGACCCGGTGCAGGTTATGCTTGGGCCGGAAGTAAGCGGCAACCGGGCTGACGAAATTCGGGAACTCTACGGGCTAAATCGTCCCTGGCCCGTCCAGTATTTTGAATGGCTGGTGAGAGCTTTTCAGGGTAATTTAGGCTCGTCGCTGCGAAGTGGCCTACCCGTAACCGATTCGATTCTGGAAAAGTTACCAATTACTATCGAACTGACTTTTTTCTCGATTGTGATTGGCTTGCTGATTGGGCTACCCCTTTCGATTGTGGCAGCCCGCAACCGGGGCAAGTTTATTGATGGCTTTTTGAGTAGTGTGGCTTTGCTAGGTATTTCGATGCCGGGTTTCTGGCTGGCAACCCTGCTGGTGCTGCTTTTCTCGCTGGCGTGGCGGATTCTGCCGCCAATTGGCTATGTCTCTTTCTTTGAAGACCCCATCGAGAACCTGCGTGATATGATATTGCCCTCGGTTAGCCTGGGGCTGGCTTTTGGGGCAACCGTTATGCGTTTTACCCGTTCTTCGTTGTTGGAAGTTTTCAGTCAGGATTATGTCCGAACGGCCCGTGCCAAAGGACTTAGCGGGCGCAGCGTGATAAACCGTCATGCCCTGAAGAATGCCCTGATTCCAGTTATGACGGTTACAGGAATTCAGGTGGGCCGGTTGTTAGGCGGAGCGGTGATTATTGAGCAAATTTTCGCCTTGCCTGGTCTGGGCCGCTATACCTTTGATGCGATTTCGACCCGCGACTACCCGGTAATGCAGGGGACGGTGCTGGTTTTTACGCTGGTTTTTATTCTGGTCAATCTGCTGGTGGATATTCTTTACGGCGTGGTAGACCCCCGAATTAAGCTTACTACTGAACGCATTGGGCAACAGAAGGCGACAACCTAACTATGAGCACCCAAACATCTGAACCTACAACCTCAAACCCGCAATTCACCGACCTCTCGCCCCGTCGTCCAGGCCAATCGTATTGGGCTAGAATGCGGCGAAAAGCTTTGCGTAATCCACAGGGAATTGTTGGGTCTATCATAGTGTTGTTGTTTGCCCTGATGTCAATTTTTGGGCCGCTTGTTGCCCCGTATACCCCCACTTCTATGAAAATGACCAAACGACTGGCGGCCCCCAGTGCCGATTTTTGGCTGGGAACCGACGATTTTGGGCGGGATATTTTGAGCCGCCTTTTGCACGGGGCAGGGGCCTCGTTTCAGGTGGGTTTGTTTTCGGTGATAATCGCCCTCGTCTTTGGCACGCTGTTAGGTCTACTGGCGGGTTATGTTGGTCGCTGGATTGATACTGTCATCGTAAGCGCGATGGATATATTGTTCGCGTTCCCGGCGGTCTTGCTGGCAATTGCGATTATGGCGATGCTTGGCCCCAACCTGAACAACGTCATATTGGCAATCGGGATTGTGAACCTGCCCGTTTTTGCCCGTCTTACACGCGGCTCGGTGATGTCAGTCAAAAATCTGCTGTATATTGAGGCCGCTCGTAGCACGGGTGTGCCTGATTTGACGATTGTTTTCCGCCACGTTCTACCTAATATTATGGCTCCCCTGATTGTGCAGGCTTCTTTGACCATCGCCGCCGCCATTCTCACCGAAGCCTCGCTTAGTTATCTGGGCCTGGGCAATCCGCCGCCCGCTCCTTCCTGGGGCAATATGCTCAGTAGCGGCTATGGTTTTATTCAGACTAGCCCCTGGCCCGCTATTTTCCCTGGTTTCGCCATAATGCTGGCGGTGCTGGGCTTTAATCTGATGGGTGATGGTCTGCGGGATGTCTTAGACCCCACCATTCGGGCTTAATAGTTCCCCTACTGCGTAACCTGTTTCAGGAACTCAATCGTCTGGTTAAGCATATCAAGCTGGGCTGGGTCACGCTTGCTGGTATCAAGGTAATGCTCTATATCCTGATAGATTAGCAACTTTTTCTGGATATGCAGTTTATCCATTAAACCTGCCAGCAAGTTGGTCTGCACTACTGGCACAATGCTATCCTTGCTGGTATGTACCAGCAACAAAGGCGGTAGCGAGTCCTTTTCCAGATGATAATAGGGGCTAAAGCGCATATAGATTTCGGGGCGCAAATCGGGCCGCCCAAAGGCAATCAGCAGACTTTCAAGGTCTTGAATACCGGGGTCAATATACAAACCGCCTCTGTCCCAATCGTAGCGATAACGGTACATATCGGCTAACCCGCCATACATTATCCCGCCCTTGATTGCGGCTTTATCGGCGGTGGTGCTGTTCTCAAGCTCGCGCAGGAGTAGATAAGTGTAGACCGTTGAAACACTGCCACCCGTGATAACTATCTTCTGAGGGTCTCCCCGTTGGGAAAACTGGCCGGATTTGGCATAGTTATAAAGCTGCAACATATCGCTAACATCGCCCTTGAGGTTAAGACCACGCTCCGGGTGTGGCCCGAAAAGCTCCGGCTGATAAGCTACCACCACAAAACCTTGCGCCGCCAGAGGTATCGAAACCCCTTCCCACGAAGGCGAAGTTGCCGCACCGGGGTAGACAATTATTAAAATTGGGAATGGCCCCGCCCCTTTGTCGGCGGTTGGCTCGTAAACCAGCCCGCTTTTGCTCAAACCCTCGTTTTCAAAGCTAAAAGTGCGCCGCAAAGCCGGACTTGGTATGGGGTTATCCCGGAAAGCCTCCGTAACCTCGCCCAATTTTAGGCTATTACCGGGCTGGATTTGGTAAACCTCGCGTTTCTTCATCATGAAATCAACATGGTTGGTAGTTTGCCCGCCCCGCACGCTGGCAACCAGACGGTAACGAATCATTGGCCTTACAAAGACTACCAAAGCTTTCATATCGCCTGTAGCACTTGCGTCCAGATAGCCCGCCCGCGCGGCCATCGGTAGATAATTCCCAACAGGCACGTTGGTAATGGTGTAATTTCCAGAAGAGCTGGTGGCAGTATAGGTCAGGCCAGAAGGGTCAGACACCACGATTTCTGCTTTATCAATCCCATTATCGTTTTCGTCAGTAACTCGCCCAGTGATTGTGCCGGTGGCTTTTGCCTCAAGTTTTAAGCCGCGCTGTGCGGGGAAACGGTCTTCACCCAGGAGCCACCACCAGCCTTTTTGGGAATAGCGTTCCAGAGTGTTGCGAGCTAAAACCGTCTCAAGTTGCTCGGCGGTACTGAGATACAGGGTAAAGAGGCTAACAATTATCAGTAACACCGCCCCAACCTGAATAAAAGGGGCTAGTGATAGCAATTTTATTTTCTTAAAATTATAGCCGAGGGCTATTGCCAGGGTAATTATCAACAGCAAGCCGCAGCGTAATGAAACCTCGTTTTGTTGAAAATATAAGGCTACCCCACCACCTAGAGCTGCGCTGCCCGCCGCCCATCGCCAGAAAGTTTTGGCTGACCATCCGCCTTGTCCACTAAAACTAACGGTCATAGCGATTAGAAAACAACATATCCCTAGCCAGAATAACAAGTCCAGGATTGCAGCCCATAGCTCTTTAGTGGTAGGGGCAGGGGGAAACTGAGCTTGCGCCGTGGTATTAACTGCTACCCAGGCCGCCGCAATCGTGCAAAATAAGGCCAAATCCAGCAAATAGCTCTTTTTAGTTGAAATAGCCCGAATGGCGAAGGTCGCAGCTAGTACCATCAATGCCCCGAACCCGCCAAATCGCCCCAGAGCCGGGCTGATAAAATCAGCTATCCCAAAGGGCAAAAACGCTCCCAGACTTAGCGAAGTGCTTATCGCCAAGCCTACAAATAGCGCGGCGGCAATAGTTATAGCAATTTTAGCGAATCTTGGCTTTACATAATGTTTAGTCAAATATAATATTGCGGTAGTAAGAGCTAAACACAGGCCATACCACTGAGCCGCCCCAAATAGAAGCTGCCAGATAATTAACCACAAAAATACTCCTAACCCAGCAATCCCAAAAGCTAAGAATAGTTGGGTAGCTTTGGGTTTGATAAAGGAATTTTGGACAGGGTTACTCGGTAAGGAAGCCGTTTGTTCTTTTAGCATCGCTAAATCCTCGCTTTTCCAGCAAAACCTTATTCCGGGCGGAATAAACTGTTAACTTAATCATACCACTATAATTTTGAAAACAATTAGCCTGGGTTAAAAGGTAATTTCGAGGATAGTTTAGCTGATAAAAGGCTGTATATTGCAGGGGCAACACTGCCAAAAACTGTACAAGAAGCTAAAATCAGGTTGGGGAATTATTATTCAGGTAATTATGGCGGATTTCAACGGCTTTTTTAACCATATTTACTACTTCGTCTAGCCGATAAGGTTTGGAGATAAACAAATCAACGCCCCGCCCCTCTAGCGTTTCCAGACTTAGCTCGTTACCCCAGCCCGTAATAAAGGCCACCACCACCCGTTGGTCAGCCGCTTTGATGGCTTTGGCGACCTCGTAACCACTCATTTCGGGCATGCTAAGGTCGGTAAAAACCATATCAAAAAATTTTTCATTCTGCCGAAATAGTTCTAGCCCTTGCGCCCCACTGCCCGCCCTGGTTACTTTGTGGCCTTGCAATTGCAAAATCCGTTGCATAATCCCCGCCAGAGCCGGGTCATCATCAATCACCAAAATATTATGGCTTTGGGGAGGGGTAGTTTTTTCGGTGGTTTCGGGTGGTTTGAAGGAAGGTGTACCAAGCACCGGGGTATTGTTTTTAGTATAGTTAGCCGCCAGTTGTAGCCGCACAAAAAAATTCGTGCCTTCGCCGGGTCTACTATCGAAACTGACCTCGCCTTCATGTTCAGTAACGACGGTATGGACGCGAGCCAACCCCAGACCAGTGCCATTTTTACCTTTGGTAGTGAAGAAAGCCTCAAAAATATGGTCGCGCACCTCCGGCGAAATGCCTTGCCCGGTATCGCTAACTTCCAGCACGCCCATCTCGCCCATTTTAGAGCCGCGCCCGATTTTCTCGATGCCGCTAGAAATTGTGACCGTACCGCCGTTGGGCAGGGCATCAATGGCATTAAATAATAGATTAGTTATAACTTCCTTGATTTCGGCGGCACTACCCCAAACCTCAACTTTGTTACTTAGTTTTTGAACTACCCCAATATAAATACCCTTCTGGGCTGATTGGTTTTGCCAACGGGGGCGGGTGAGTTCAATCACCTCGCGGGCCGCTTCGCTGAGGTCAAAAGACTGGAAAGCTAATTTACCATCGCGTTTACCAAAGCTCTGGATGCGTTTGACGGTATCGGCACTATCCAGGGCGGCTTGTTTAAGCTGTTTAAGCTGCTTTTGTAAGGCTGGGTCGGTAACTTCAACCAGCATTAACTCGACATTTCCCAAGATGCCAGTCAGCGAATTGTTGAAATCATGGGCAATTCCCGAAGCCATCTCGCCTACCGCTTTAAGGCGGGCGTTTTCGGCTAGTTGTTGGGTGAGCAGCTTGTTCTCGGTAATATCCCGAATATGTACTACCAGTTCGGATAGCTGCTTATCGCTACCAAAAATGGGATAAATTGAACGCTGGTAAATCCGCCCACTGGTTGTGCCAGTCTTTTCCTCACTATAGCCGCTAACTTCCGGCTTTAGTTCCTCCAAAGGGAAATCGGCGAGGCCAGGGTCAACCGCATAAAAAACCTCCCGGCAGGTGCGCCCAATAAGCTCGTCGGGGTGATTACCTACCATATTAGCCGCGCCAAAGTTAGCCTGTAAAATTGAAAGGTCAGTGGCATCCACCAGCATCATGGCATCGGGGATTGCGTCCAGAGTCAATTTCCATTCGTGCTTGGTGCGGCTCAAACGCTCAAACAGCAAAGCGTTTTGCATTACGGTGGCAAACTGGACAGTTAATATTTGCATAAAATTAATGCTGGTCTCATCGAAGGCGGCGGGCCAATAGCTGGTCAGCATAATAACCCCGTTAAGCTCGCTTTCGGTGCGGAGCGGGATAATCATATAAGAGCGCACCAGGTCTTTTAAAAGCTGGGTGTCTTCGGGGAAAAACTGGATTCCGGTGCCCGCCGTATCCTGACGCACAAAAGTTTTGCCCGTGCGATTGACATATTCGATCACACTGCCGCGCAAGGGCGATATTATTTCGGTTAGATGGCCCGGATTTTGAGTGTTGAATTCGCAACGCACGGTTTCTTTGTTCAGGTCAATCATCAAAACTGCTAAACGCTCATATTCCAACATGCTGCCGACCCCGGCGGCCATACGCTGACAAACCTCGTAGGGTTCAAGCACCGCACTTACCGCTTGCATTATTTCGTTAACTTCGCGCAGGGTTTTAGCATCTCGAATCGCCGCCTGATAGAGTTGGGTGTTCTGAATTGCGGCATCGGCATAGTTAGCAAATATTTTAAAGAGTTGAAAATCGCGTTCGCTGAAATTCGGGGTTTCAAAGCGGCGGATACAAATAACCCAACCCCCACCTAGTGGGTCAAGGGCTAATGGGGCGATTAACAAACCCGCTAACGTAAGGGTATTACCCTGAAGAATGTGTAATTTGGGATGTTCCAGCAGGTTGTTGTAGATATAGGGTTGGCGGGTTAAGAGGGCATGTCCAATCAAACTACTATGTAGCGGAATTAGTTGTTCCACAAAAGTTTCGGCATCCTTGCCGCGCACAATTATGGCGCGTAGCTGGTCGTCTTTGGGGTCAAGCCGATGAATAGTGCCACCTTCATAAGGAACTAGGGCCTTTAATCCATCCATAATTTCTTCCAGCACATTTGCCAGTTCGTAATGCGGTTCATTACGCCGTAGCACCAATTTGCTGGCCCGTGCTAACATCTCAAGTTCCAAGCTTTCTGCCGGAAGCTGAGGATTGTTGGCTGAATCAGAGTTCCGTTCCCACTGGGAAGCCTCTGGCTGGCCGACACTTTCAGGCATCTACCAATTCCTCGTTAACCAAAAAGCTACAAAGCTAAGTTGAACGTTAGTAGTAAGTAAACAAAACTAAACTGATATGTGCGCTTAACTATACAGCAACACTTATCTATATTAACACAAAATGAGCTTGTAGCACAGAGAATTGATTAACATATATCCAGGAATGAACAAGCTAAGTTTTGAGTTAAAAAGGTTAGATTATGACTTCTAACTCTTATTAACTCTGCCAAAGCCTGTTCAATCTGAGTAGCTTTTATTCCTGGCGGGCGCGCTCTCGTAGCTCGATCCGGCGAATCTTGCCACTGATAGTTTTGGGCAATTCAGTGACAAATTCGATCTCGCGGGGATATTTATAGGGAGCGGTCACAGATTTTACGAATTCTTGAATCTCCGTCACCAGTTCGGGCGTACCCACCACACTTTGCTTTAGGATAACATAGGCTTTGACGATTTCACCACGAGTTGGGTCGGGCTTGGCGACAACGGCGGCTTCTACAACGGCGGGATGTTCCACCAGGGCACTTTCAACCTCAAATGGCCCAATCCGATAGCCCGCGCTAATAATTACATCGTCAGCCCGTCCCACAAACCAGAGATAGCCATCCTCGTCACGATAGGCTCGGTCACCCGTGATATACCAATCGCCCCGCAATGCAGCGTTGGTGGCCTGTGGGTTATTCCAGTATTCCTTGAACAAACCCACCGGGCGTTCCGGCTTAATCTTTACTCCAATATCGCCCTCTTTTTTATCGGCACAGGGTTGGCCTTCATCGTCCACCACATCTATTACGTAGCTTGGCGCGGGCTTGCCCATTGAGCCGAATTTGACCTCCATGCCGGGAAAATTCCCGACCACTAAACAGGTTTCGGTCTGTCCATAGCCGTCCCGAATGGTCATCCCGGTTACTTTGCGCCAGATTTCGATGACTTCCGGGTTGAGTGGCTCGCCTGCCCCTACGCAACTTCGCAGATGGCTGACGTTAAAGCCGCTTAAATCTTCGGATACTAGCATGCGATAGACGGTGGGCGGGGCGCAAAAGCTGGTAACGGTATATTTACTCAATAAATCCATCGTTAGTTTAGCCGAGTATTTGCCTTTGGTGTTATGGATAAAGAGGGCTGAACCAGCGTCCAATGGGGCAAAAAAGCTGCTCCAGGCCGCCTTTGCCCAACCCGTATCAGATAAGTTCCAGTGCAGGTCGTTCGGTTTCAAATCCAGCCAGAATAGCCCGGTAATCTTGTGACCGAGGGGGTAGCTGGTATGGGTGTGTTGCACCATTTTAGGGTAGCCCGTTGTGCCACTGGTGAAATAGAGCAGCATTGGGTCATCTTTGTGGGTTTGGGCACGGGCTTCAGGGTTGATAATTGTGGGCATTTCAGCAACCATTTTGTCGTAGTTAATCCAGCCCTCGCGCTCGCCACCTACCACAATATAAAATTCCACACCGGGGCAATTTGGGCGTGCTTGGTCAAATTTTGGGGCGTTCTCGATGTCGGTAATGACCGCGCGTGCCTGGGCCGATTGGTTACGGAAGGCGATATCTTTGGGGGTAAGTTGGGTTGTACCGGGTGAGGATACAATTCCGCCCTTAATCATACCGAGCATCGCCTCCCACCATTCGGGCACGCGGGGCATTAGTATCATCACCCGGTCTTCTTTTTTCATCCCCAAACTATGCAGCAAGTTGGCAACCTGGTTAGACCTGTCGCGGAAGTGGGCATAGCTAAGGTCGCGTTCTTCGCCGCTTTCGTCTACCCAGAGCATGGCCCGTTGGGTGGGGTTTTCGGCCCATTTGTCAATTATATCAAAGCCAAAATTATAATATTCGGGTACTTCCAGCTTAAAATCGCGGTAGGTAGTGGCGTAATCTCCAATATTTGGCTCGTCATTGGGCGCAGCTTGACCAACGTTGCTCATAAATCTCTCCTTCATTAAGGCTATTTTTTATATGCTGATTGACAGTAGGACTTTAGTGTTTATACTTGCTAATAATATCATCAAACTTGGCTAAAAACATCTTGAAAGGAAAATTACTTGAACGAGGTAACGTCTGCCACAAAAACTACCCCTACCGAAACTCCTACCGATAAAGGCCCGATGCAAGCCCGCCCAATGCTCTTTTTAGACCTTGAAACCACTGGTCTTAATCCTGGCATCCACGAAATCTGTGAAATCGGGGCAGTGCTGGTTTCTCAGCCCGGTTACGAACGCCTCCAAACTTTCGAGCGTAAAGTTAAGCCGGAGCATATCGAGACCGCTACGCCCGAAGCTTTGCAAATCAACCATTATACCGCTGAAAAGTGGGCTAATGCGGTTAGTCTCAAGGATGCTCTGACCGACCTGACCGAGTTGGCTAAAGGCACGGTTCTTTCTGGCTTTAATGTGACCTTCGATTGGGCCTTTTTACAGATAAGTTACAATCAGGTTGGCATGCCTGAACCTTTTTATTATAAACGGTTTGATGTGATGTCGGCGATGTTTGCCAAGTATTACAATCGCAAGGGGTTCAGCCGCTATAGTTTGAACGAATGCTGCCGTTTTTTTGGCATTACCAACAAGATGGCCCATACCGCGCTGGCGGACGCAGAAGCCACTTACGATGTCTTCGTGGCGATGATGAAGGATGGTATAATAAAGCAGTAACGGTTGTCGGTCTTCGGTTGTCGGTTGTCGGAAAAAAATATTAACAAGGATGGACAGGATAACGGGCAATTAATGTAGGAGGCTGCTCCGTCAGCCGATGGTTTTTATCGCAGGGCAGCGACTGCTCCTACTCGTAATTGTGAATTCTGATTTTTAACCGACCACTGACAACCGACAACCAATTGACCGGGTTTAGAAAGGCATAAGATATGAGCGGGCCTTTGATTTTGATAGTGGATGATGAAAAAAATATTGCCGACCTGGCGAAGATGTACCTGGTCAAAGAAGGTTACACCGTCATTACCGCTGAGGATGGGGACGAGGGGTTGCAACTTTTTCGCAGTCAGAACCCTACGCTGGTGGTGCTGGATTTGATGTTGCCGGGGGCGGACGGTTGGGAAATTACTCGCCAGATTCGTAAGGAAAAAGATACCCCGATTATCATGCTTACGGCCCGTAGCGAGGATGTTGACCGCATAGTTGGGCTAGAACTTGGCGCGGATGATTATCTGACTAAACCTTTTAATCCCCGCGAGTTAGTGGCGCGGGTCAAAGCGGTGCTGCGCCGTTATACCCCGGCTCCTACCGCCGAGGAGGATTTAGCCGATAAAGACCGTATTTTGGTTGGTGATGTGGTTATAAGTCTCCGTCAACGCACCGTAATTGTGGCTGGGCGTAACGTGGATTTGCGGGCTAAAGAGTTTGAGCTATTGACCACCTTTGCCCAGAGTCCTAACACTGTCTTTGACCGTGAGAAGCTGCTAAATCAGGTCTGGGGTTACGAATATTACGGTGATAGCCGCACCATTGATGTCCATATCACCCACTTGCGCGAGAAATTGGAAGGTAGCCGGGTTAAAATTCAGACGGTTTGGGGTGTGGGTTACAAGTTGGTGATTCAGTAGGGCAAAGGGGTAACGTATGACCGCCGAAGTTAGCCAGAAAAAATACAGTGTCGAAGAATTTATGGCCTTGCCGGACGATGGCAATTTTTATGAATTGGTGGAAGGAGAACTGGTTGAAGTGCCACAGCCCGGAGACGAGCACGGTAGAGTAAGTGATAATCTTAACTTTGCCCTTTCCCAATTTGCACGGCAAAATAAATTAGGTAGAGTATATGGGCCTACGGGTTTCACTATAGCAGAAAAAACTGTGCGTGCGCCCGATGTAGCCTTCTTAACCGCCAGCCGAGTTCCACCCGTAACTGATAAAGCTGTTCCTATCGCCCCTGACCTAGCAGTTGAGGTAATTTCGCCTTCGGACATCTGGAACAAGGTTTACGATAAGATTGAGGAATATCAAAAAGCGGGAGTGCGTCTGATTTGGGTGATTTTCCCACGCGGCAGCTTTGTCCAGGTTTATCGGCTGGGTAGCCCTTATCCCTCTATATTCAAACCTGACGATGAATTAGATGGCGAGAATGTTATTCCCGGTTTTAAGATTAAAGTTAGTGCCTTGTTCGATTATGGGGCGTAAGACTCATTAAGTATTAAAATGCTTCAATAGCCTCAAAATTAAGCTCTTTACAAATCTCGTTTATGAACTGATAACAATATTCAATCAATTGGAAACAATCATCTGCTTTGAGTAAAAGCTTGCCATTCTCGTCTATTTCAATTTTGCACTTATCCTTTATCTGTATTTCTTTTTCTTCACTTTCAACGTAACCGCCCTTATGAGCTATAAAGTCTCTAACGTTCTTCCAAGTATCAATCGTTTTATATTCCTCGGCATCAAAAATATCAGGGTTTTTTATCCCACCTTGGTTATTGATTGCTTTTAGGGAGTCCCTAACATATTCAACCCTTCCTCTATTATCGAAAAGGCTTTCAGGGGTTACATAAAATTTGCGAATTGAGTCCAAAGTTCTTTCAAAGACGCTATAAATGCTCAGAATAAACCCTTGATAGGCTAATTCTGGGAACTTTTGGGCAATGTCTATATCATCGGTAAGCTGCCAATGTAAAACAGAACCAAATCCTTTGGAAATTGCATCCTTAAAATCTTCGCTATTTTCATGTTCCTCAAGTTCATTCCGCCTTCTATGTACTTCCACATTTAAATAATACTGAACAGCTGAAACTAACTGACGTAGGAAGTATAGCTGATTTTCTGCCACTTCCTTAAAAACATATTTGTCTATGCCTTGATGGTATAATCTCTTTTGCTCTTCTAAAATTGCTGCTGCTCTTGCTTTTTGTTCTTCTAGAATATCTGCCGCACTTGCTGTTGGTTTACTCATAAATCTTTTTTAGCCTCCAATAGCTAAAATTACACTTGCTTTATTAGCTAATTGTAGTATAGTACAAACATCCTAAAAGTGTCAAGTATCCAGTAACAGGTTAAATTTCCTGAGCTTCTCTATCAACGCCCCGATAGGCAGCCCCACAATATTGTAATAATCGCCCTTAATCCCGGCAATCAGTAGCCCGCCATAACCCTGAATAGCGTAAGCCCCGGCCTTATCGTTAGGCTCACCTGTCGCAACATACCATTCGATTTCGGCCTGACTAATGGCCCGGAACTCAACCTCGCTGGTAGTGGTAAAAACCTCCTGTTGGGTAATTTCCCCTTTTACCGAGACCAGTACCACCGCTACCGCCGTTGTCACCTGATGGGTGCGTCCGCTCAACTGCCCTAAATAGTTGGCGGCTTCAGTGGGGCTGGCGGGTTTGCCGTAAATACGCCCGTCCAGCACCACAATAGTATCCGCCCCAATAACCAGCGTTTCTGAGCCGCTTTCCGAAAGCTGTTTTGCCCCAGCCTGGGCTTTGCTTTGTGCCAGTCGGGTGACATGGGGGAGTGGTTCTTCTCCCGGCAACTGGCTCTCGTCAATATCGGTAGAAATTACCTTAAAACCCTTTACGCCCATCAGCCGCCCCATCAACTCCTTGCGACGGGGCGAACCACTGGCTAAGACCACTTGTGCCCGTTCCAGCACCGGGATTTCCGGAAAAATTTTATTATCTATGTCTACCATGAGTATTACTTTCTAAATAGTTGTCGGTTATCAGTCGTCAGTTGTCGGTTAAAAATCAGAATAAAGAAAATTGAACCGCCAAGTTCGCCAAGAACGCCAAATAATCTTATTTTTTCTTGGTGTCTTGGTGGTTAATCCATCTATTTCCAGATGAGGTAATCTATTTCAGTTTGGCTGACTCGACCATAACCCCTAATTCGCGCCGACTGGTTGCCCCTGGCACAAAGGTGGGCGCACCAATCTCAATAATAATATCACCCGTGAGGTTGGTGGGAAGTTTCAGGGTATAATCAGCCCAATCGCGGGTGGTCTGAACTTTTGCTAGTAACTGCCCATTGGCGTAAATTTCCACCAGTGGCGGGTTTAAATTATCGGGGCGATACCCCCGCAACCGCAGCGTAACCTCCTTAAAATTGCCTACCCCTGTGCCGGGGAAACGTAACCTTGCCCGACCCTGCCCATCATCGCCGCGCCCTGCTGTCCAGCGATAGAACTTCCCGGTTTGGGCATCTTTTTCGTAAATCTGGAAGCCGGAAGTATAACCCCAATCGAACTCACCCAAATTCAGCTCGTTATTGAGCAGGGGCAGAGTTTTAAGTTTATCCCAGGCCCAATTGTCGGATAATTCATCCAGCGAGACCTGCCGGGAGTTAAATTCGCTCCGGGCATACAGCCGATTACCCTGAAGCAAATAAATGTAACCCAACGCAATGTGACTCTGAGCAATGTCTTGCGAAGTGTTCCCAATTCGCCCGATACCTTCATCAAACTTACCCAATTCGGCTTCGGTCAGACCAATCCCAATCTGAGTTTGCGGCACGCCCTGGTTGGCCTGAGCGTAAGCCGCTAAAGCCTCCTGATATTTACCCGCCAGACGCAAACGATCTCCCTCCTCGGCCTTTTGTTGCTTGCTCCATTTCTCAATACCTTCCAGGGTGGCCCAGCCGTTTTCCGTTCCCACCAGCGCGGCAAAGGGGCTATAGCTAGGAAGCACCACTACCAGAAATAGCACAGGCAGGAGTAATCCGGCAACGTAGCGGGTTACTCGGCTTTTGCCCAATGGTCGTTTGAACCAGACCAGCACTTCCCGCCAGTTTGCCAGAGTGTAGGCCGCAAACAGCAGCAAGAAAAAATAGACCGACACCCGAAAACGAGTTACGGCGAAAAAGGCAAAGGCCAGAATCATATTCTGAACCGTCCAGATAATCACAAAACTTCGCCCGCCGCGCCCACTGGCAGGGGCTACCACCAGACCCAGCAAGGCCAATGTCCCGGTAACAATATAAAACAGGTCGTTCAGCACTGCATCGAAAGTTAACCAGATAGGGTTAACCGCCCCTTTGGTGTACCCTTCCACCAAACGCTCGTCCGCCCCGAAGTTTATCTGCCAGAAATCGAGCGATTCTTTGACCCCTTTTCCAAAGATAAAGTCGGCGGGGTCTTTGAAGAAAATCTGCAAGCCTTTTTGATAGCCCAGGCTGTCGCGCTCGGCCTGATTTTTGACGGCCTCCAGGGTTTGGGAGACCAACGCCCCGTTCCGACCTTTTAACGCCCCTAGATAGAAGTTATAGCCGCCTGTGCTATCTATCATTGGGCGACCATACACGCCCACATTCCGTAACACCCAGGGCGAAACCGTAACGGCAAAAACTATTAACAAAACTAAAAACGCCCCTACCGCCGCTTGCCACTTGCGCTTGAGAGCCAGCCAGAACCAGATCAGGATAAACGGTACAAAGCTCAAAACCTGCCCGCGTGTTAAAGCCGCCAGCCCCAGACATATTCCACCACCGAGGAGAGTTAGCCATGCCTTGCGATTTTGGGGAAATAAAACAAACCACCAAGACCCCATGACTCCAAGTAATTTATTTGTTTTTTTGTTTTCTTGGTGACCTAGTGGAGAAAAATTCTGATTGGTGATGGCGAAAAATTCGCTGAGGAAACAGACGCACAGCAAAAACAGGAAGATGAAAAGAGTCTCGGAAAGTAGCAGGTAGGGGAAGACCACAAAAGGCCAGGCCAAAGCTCCTAACAGGGCCGTCATTAGCCCGGTGCGCCGCCCGTAGAGCCGCTGCCCCAGCCAAAAGAGCAAATAAACCGAAGCGACACTGATAGCAATTTGTACCAGCCGCACAATTATCAGATTTGGCCCGAAAAATTTGAAGATTCCGGCAATCAGCAGGATATAAAGCGGGGGGCGCACCCAGGTGGCATCGTCATAAAACATCCAGCCACGCCCGTCGGCTACTATCGAAGAAATCTGGTAATACTCGGCTTCGTCAATAATATAATGTGGATGGGGAATAAAGAGCCAGATTAGCAGACGTAAACCTGTCGCCAAGCCCAAAATTGCCAGCAGGGGCCAATCTGGGGCAAAACCGGGACGTTTCCCGCTATCGGCGTTTTCGTTTAGGGACGGTAGGGCGACAACTTTACTCACGCAAGCCTATAACAATATTATTTTCTCACGGCCTTCGACCACTTTAGCGGTAGCATTGCGGGTGTCCACCACTACCTGGGCTTGAGCCACTATTTCTTTATAATCGAAGGTGCTATGGTCGGTAATAATCAGCACGCAATCGGCCATACTCAGGATAGCGTTATCCAGTTCCACCGACTTATGCAGCAACTCGCCCTCGCGCAATTCCGGCACGTGGGGATCGTGATAGCTGACCTGCGCCCCATCTTTTTCCAACAGCGAAATTATCTTCAGGGCAGGCGACTCACGGTAATCGCTAACATCCCGCTTATAAGCGACCCCCAGCACCAACACTTTTGCTCCCTGCAAACCTTTGCCACTGCGGTTCAGGGCCCGAATAGCCAGTTCCCGCACATGATAGGGCATTTGCAGGTTAATTTCCCCGGCTAACTCAATAAAGCGGGTGTGGAAATCCAGTTCGCGGGCTTTCCAGGTCAGGTAGAAGGGGTCAATCGGGATACAGTGCCCGCCCACCCCAGGCCCTGGTGTAAAGTTCATAATACCAAAGGGCTTGGTGTTAGCTGCCGTCAGCACTTCCCAGATATTAAGGCCCATGCGGTCACACAGCAGAGCCAGTTCGTTAACCACCGCCACATTGACTACCCGAAAAACATTCTCGAAAATCTTGGTCATCTCGGCAGCGCGGGGCGACGAAACTGGAACTATTTTTTCAACTACCTGATTATATAGCTCGGTAGCCATTTCGGTGCATTTCGCACTAACCCCGCCAATAACTTTGGGGGTATTCTCAAACCGCCAGCCCTTGCTACTAACTGAGCCGGGGTCAATCCGCTCTGGCGAGAAAGCCAGATAAAAATCCTCGCCCACTTTCCGGCCAGTTTTGGTCAGCACGGGCAGAATAACTTCCTCAGTAGTGCCGGGATAGGTGGTGCTTTCCAGAATAATCAACTGGCCTTTTTGCAGATTTTTGGCGATGGCGGCGGTAGCATTGCGAATGGCGGCTAAATCGGGGTCTTGATTCTTGTTGAGGGGGGTCGGTACGCAGATGATAATAACATCCTGAGCCGCCAACACACTGCTATCCGCCGTTGCTTTAAAATTGCCACTAGCGTTAAGTGGTAACAGCCGCTCGTTGCCAATATCGTCAATATAACTTTCGCCACGATTGAGTTGGGCCACCCGTTTAGCCACTACATCTATGCCCGTAACCCTGAATCCGGCCTCGGCAAAGGCTACTCCAACTGGTAAGCCCACATATCCCAGCCCGATAATCCCGATTTTCGCCTGTTTGGTTTTAATTTTGTCTATTAACATTGCTTTTAGGAGTCAGGAGTCAGCATTCAGGAGACAGAAGCAATAGAAGTTACCCTGTCATTCTAAGCTTGCGAAGAATCTTCTTAAACTTACCAAAATCCTTCACTTCGTTGAGAATGACAATGGAATAACTACATTGTTTTATGTCCCTCTAATTCTTACTCCTGACTCCTGACTCCTTATTTTTAGCTAATGCTACCCCAAAGACCGCCACATACCGCCTGGATATTTCCGTCCAGTTTAATTCTTGCACTACTTTTTTGCGTCCGGACCTTCCATATTGAGCTTGTAGTTCCGGGTCAACCAGTAATTCCGAGATAGCTTCCGCCAGGGCTGTCGGGTTACGTTGTGGTACTAACCGCCCGTTCTGCCTATCGCTGACTACTAACGGCACGCCCCCTACCTCTGAGGCTATCACGGGTTTGCCCGCCGCCAATGCTTCCATCAGGGTATTGGGCAAGCCGTCCACATTCCCTTTATCGTCCACAACGCTTGGCAAGAGAAAAATGTCGCAAGCCGCCAGATATTCGGCTACTCTATTATGCGGCACTGCCCCCTCAAAGCGCACCTGGGGGGCAACCCCGGCGGCTAATGCCACTTGCTCTAATTCGGCCCGTAAATCGCCCTTCCCGGCAATCACCAACTTTATCCCCGGAAATTTTTCCAGTAGCAGTGGTAAGGCCCGAATAGCATACTCAAAACCTTTTTTGTAGACCAGTCGCCCGATACAAAACAAAACGTTTTCATCTGGCAAAAAGCCTAACTGTTCCCGCAAAACTTCGCGGGGTATTTCGGGAGCACGGAAGGCGGCAGGGTCAGCCCCATAGGGTATAACTACGGCGTGAGTTGGGTCGGTGGTTGCACCCAGCTTTTGGGCGCGTTGCAACAGGTCAGGACTGGAGGCGGTAATTGCTGCCGCCCGCCTGAAAGCCCAGCGTGCTACCCAACCTACGGGTTTTATTTTTTCAGCGATATAAACATCCGAGCCGTGTAGACTGATTACCACCGGGATGCGCCTTAATAGCCCAATCAAAATTGCGACGGGTGCATTTGGGATGACCCAATGAGCCTGAAGCATAGCAAAGCGTTCCATGCCTGTCAATTTCCACATTCGCCAGAAGCTACTGATTAACACAAAGGGCAATAACAGATAGACCAGTTTGCGAACCCTAACATCCCCTTCCAGCGAGGCGGCATATCCCCAGATATTCCAGCTTTTGAAAGGGGTGTAACGATACTGATAAAGTTTCACCCCGTTTTCCTGCGATTGGCGGTGCAATTCCGGGTTATAAGGCATCAGTACGCTGACTTCATGCCCCAGCTTTTGGGTGTTTTGGGCTATTGCTTCGATGAAGGGTGCAGTAACATCCCCCGGAAATTTGGGATAGGAAGATGTTAGCATCAAAATTTTCAAGTAAGCTTATAACTCCTCAAAGCTTTAATCAGTAAACATTATTCGGCTATTATAGCTTGAAATGAGAATTTTGTCAGAAGATTGCTCAGAGATGAAGGATGAAGAAGAACAAAAGAGACTTACACCCCCTTCCACTTTAGGGAAGGGGGTCAGGGGGTTAGGTTTGCCAGAAATAGAGATTACTTAATCAAACGTTCCAAGTACATTTTGCGGAACTTGGATACTTTTGGGGCAATTACCGCCCGACAATACCCCTGATCTGGGTTTCGCTCATAGTAATGCTGATGATATTCCTCGGCTGGGTAGAAGATATCCAGAGGGGTAACTTCGGTGACAATGCGGTCACTCCAGATTTTGGAAGCTCCGATTTGGGCGATTACCTGTTCGGCTAATTCTTTTTGAGCTGGGGTATGATAATAAATCGCTGAACGATATTGAGTGCCCGCATCATGACCCTGACGATTCAGAGTGGTTGGGTCGTGAATGGTGAAGAATACCTCTAGTAATTCTTTGTAGCTGACCACAGTTGGGTCAAAAGTTACCTGTACCACCTCGGCATGCCCGGTAGTGCCGTTACAAACCGCTCGATAGGTAGGGTTTGCGACTTTACCGCCCGCATAGCCGGATACCACTTCGGTCACGCCTTTTAACTGCACGTAAACCGCTTCCAGACACCAGAAGCAACCACCAGCTAGAGTCGCTATTTCTAATTTTTTATTTTCTTGCGTCATTTTAAAAGCCTTCCTGATTATGACTCTGGCCTTAACTGCCAGTTTTTACTATTGCATAAATGAATATTTGTGATTTGCAGGTGTGGATTTGCAATCTTTTGGTAGGCTTAGAAACCTACCCAACAATTAAATAGATAGAATAGAACCTGCCTACTTATTATCCAATATAACGCAAGTTTTTGCTTAAAGTTGAGTTATGCACTGGACATTTTTTTGGTTAAAGCCTATACTTGGGCCAGTGCCTCAAGATTAACGGTAAGAGACATTTCGCAGGAATATACAAGTGAAAATTAACCAACACAATGACGTGGAAAAACCGCAACCTGAAGAAGTTGCTGTAACAAAAAGCAACTCTTTTTTTATTTTTTTTATCGAAAAAAAGTGGCAACAGTTTGGCCTGGGGCTGGTATTAACCGCCATTATCGGGGTAGTGGCGATGCAATTGGCCCCTTTGCCGGGACTGGCGGTGTTAGGGAGTTTAACGATTGCCCTACTGCTCGGTATAGGTTGGCGGGGACTATTTGGTTTACCTAAAGTTTATGGGGGTGGGGTGCAGTTTTCGGCTCGGCGGGTATTGCGTTTTGGGATTATCCTGACGGGGGTGCGCCTGAACTTTGGCCTGATTGTCTCAAGCGGGCTACAGGTTTTATTTCTGGATACACTTTTGATAATTTTTGGCGTATTTTTCATACCCTGGCTGGGCAAAAAGTTGGGCTTAACCTCCAGTCTGGCCTTGATGTTAGGGGTCGGACAATCTATTTGCGGGGCTTCGGCGGTAGGGGCGATAGCACCATTAGCTCCGGGAGCTGACCAGGACGAAGTATCGTTGGCGGTGGCAATCTGTGGAATTATGGGCACGGTTGGGGTGTTGCTATTTATTTTTGCCCTGAATGTACTTAACTGGCAGTCGCATTTCTACGGTCTTTTGACGGGTTCAACCCTGCACGAAATTGCTCAGGTAGCGGCGGCAGGCCCGGCGGGTGGTCAATCGGCTTTTGATTTAGCAATGGTGGTTAAACTCACAAGGGTGGTGCTGCTTGCGCCTGTAGCTCTGGCGTTGGCTTTCCTGCTAACTTTGCGGGCTGGCAAAGAAAGTCAGCAGGCCCAAAAGTTCGATTGGCGGAAGTTGCCGATTCCCTGGTTTGTGCTGGGCTTTCTGATAGTTGGGGCGGTTAATTCGGTGGGCTGGCTCTCCAAAGATTTGAGCAACATTACCCTACAAGTCAGCATTTTCCTGATGGTGATGGCGATGGCGGCAATGGGCCTATTGGTAGATTTGAAAGTCATCCGCAAAACTGGCCTGAGAGCTTTAGGAGTATCCTTCCTGGCCTTTGCCGCTTTTACCGCCGTTAGTTTGGGGTTGATTGCCGTATTGGGAATGATTTAGCCCCCGGTTTTCGACCAGTGAATTTCGTCGCCGCTCCCGTAATTGATTACCCCGTAGCTAGTACCCACCTCTACCATTTGTTCATTCTTGAGACCTTCGCCCTTGCTGAAGCGGCGGGGCTCGGTGTTAATCAGGGTTTTAACGGTCGCCCCTTTCTTCTTGATACTAATATTGCCTGACCAGCTTACATTCATATCCAGGGCGTTACCATCAATGTGATTGGACTTGCCAGGAGGGGCTACCACGCTATAATTCCCAACGGCCCGCATTGCTTCCGCTCCGGCTTTGGTGTCGGCTTCGGTAGGGTGCGACCACTTAATTGGCACATCTGGATATTCCGCCAGCCGTTGCAAATCCGCCGCCCGTGCCCGAATTATTACCTCACCAGGGCTTTTTTGCCCTTCATTATTCAATTGCTCTTTTGCCAGGGTAATATATTCGCTTACCGCGCTGGTGTTGGTGCTGGTTTTGGCAATCCGCACGCACCAATACAATAGAAAGGTGCGGGCAGGGAAGCGGCGGGTTTCGTTAACCGTGTAGCTTGCTCCGGCATCAGTGAGAGCCGTTTGAAATTCTTCAACTTTAGTTTTGAAATCAGGCTTGAGGGTCGCAAGGTTGGTGGACGCTTTAAATTCAGTTTTAGCCGCCCAGACCGAAGCGGCACTGAGAGCAGTGCCATCCGACCCACTATCCATATTGGTTTTGGTAGTGGCTACTGCTCCAACCCCTGCATTAATATTCGCCTGGGGCTCTATCCAGTTCAGTCCAGCAGTTGCCGCTACCCCCATTAACCCAAGTTTGCTGCCATTCGAGTTCCAGAAAACCCCGCCTGACCTCATTTTAATTATCAGTTCTACCAGCCCTCTATCCGGGCCAGGGTTAGCCGTCAATGCTGTTGCAATGGCATCATTATACAAGGCTATTCGTCCCGCCACGTCCCGAATTAGGGTTGGCATCGCCTCGCCCGCCGAAACTCCTTGCGCTTTGGCTGACACTATCAGGGCTTGAGTTGTGCTGTCCAGTAATTTATTAAGGGCGGCTTGATGAGGAGACAGGTCGGCCAGGGCTTGTTTTTGCTGTGGCACGGTGGCTGTACCCAACAAAATAGTCAGACTTGCCAGAATTGCCGCCGAACCTATATCAGTGGAAGTGGCACCACTAAGCCAATCGGCGTGGGCCGAGAGTTTACCTCTTATCTTTTTTAGCTGGGCTTTTTCGCCAGAAGTAAGTTTGGGGGCTGGTGGCGTGCGCTGAACCTGGCTTGCCATCCGCGCCACATAACTATTACCATAGTGCTGACCGATAGAGCGAAAAACTTCCTGACGGGCGTGGGAACTTTTTAGCTGGCGAAGGCCGGGAATAGTGTGGTCAATTCGAGGGGGCATGGCTGGTTGGGTTGTTTCAACTTCTAATTCAGCTTCAGATTCTAGTGTAGCTTGAGCGGGGGCTTTAACTTTGAATGAACCTTCTTTTCCAGTTGATTTCATTTTTAATTGCCCGATTCGTCTCATGTCTTATCCACCCTTAATAATTTGAAATCTAACATCGAGGGTCAAAACCTGACCATCGAACCCACAACTACATTTCTTCTCCTTAATCCTGAAATTAATAAACGAAAGTTCGCCCAATTTCGGACAACTTTCGCTTCTCCCGCACCCCCAAAAGAGTATAAACAAACTTGAGCTTTTGGGCTATTTTACCAAATCAAATCAAGCATTACTATCTATAATTTTACCTATTTTTGACCTTCGATTTTCGGTAGCGTACCCTAATTAAGTTGATAATAATCAAGACTTCGGTTTTGAAGGAGATTAGGTAGTAAAGACGCCTGTGCCCTGTACTCAGGGTATTAGTCTTTTCTTGATTAAAGAGTGAAGAAGCGACTAAAGTCACTACTACCTTCAAAATCCCTGGTATTTTCCAGCTTGAACCTGTCAACTCATTTTAGGTAGAGTACCCAACCTTCGATTTTAGATTTTGGATTTTAAAACCAGCCAACAGGTCGGAACAGGAGCAGGATTTGGAGGAGGGTGGCAAAATAGCCGAGGAAACTCCCAGCAACCACTTGCCCTACGGTATGGGCCTTGAGATAGACTCTAGCCCAATCTACAAGGGGAATGAGGATAAAGAAGGGGACTGCAACCCAACCAATCGTCAGGGTGAGGGCCGCTAAAGGCCCACCCACCCCCGCCGCATGCACACTGATTTTCCAGTAAAAGTTAATCAGCATGATGGCAATCGAGATGGTGGTATAGCATAGCATTGTTGCCGCCAGCCGGGAAGGGCCAGACACCAACCACAACAGCCCTGAACCGATGATATAGCTCACAATGGTAATTAGGAATGGCACAGTTCTTTGTTCGCGGATGGTGATATGCACATCGCTAACTTTTTGCTGACTCCTCAGCACCAAAACGGTGATAACTGGGACAGTAAAGCTAAAAGTTATTGCAATAATGAGGCTGATAAACAGGTTATAGGAAGAACCGATGCGTTCCTGGTCATAGGAACCCAGCACGATATAGGTAGGGATTGCCAAAAAAGGTGGCACCGTCACGTTAGTGACAATCCGGGCAAAGCGCGTCCAGCCATTGCCGGGCGCACGGTAAGAGGTTTCTTTTTCCAAATGAGTTTGGCCCGACATTATATTTTCTCTTAAAAGCTTCTTTCTACCAAAAATGTACAAAGGTTGCGTAATTGTTCAAGGGGCGGGTTTTGCGCAATTGGCCCGGAAGTGGTCCGGTTAAGGGCTTCCCAGGCATCGTTTTTAAGGCGGTTGGCCTGTTCCTGGGCGTAATCCTTCGCTCCACAACTTTCCAATGCCTCAAAAACAAATTTTTCTTCGTCTGGTGTAATCGGGTCACTGCGCCGATAAATTTCCAGCAACTTCTCGTGGGTCTGACCCTGACTACTATCTAAAGTATATATCACCGGGAGACTTTTTTTGCGCCGCCGAATGTCGCTACCGCTTGGTTTACCCGTTTCGCTGGCAAGTCCCCAGATGCCCAGAATATCATCCCGTATCTGAAAACCCAATCCGATTTTCTGACCAAAGATAGCATAATTCTGGGCAACTTCTTCCGAAAGAGGGTCGGGCAGTCCCGCCAATGCCCCACACTCGAGGGCGCAACTAAAGATTGCGGCGGACTTTCCCCCAATCATATGTAGATATAATTCCGGGGTCACTTCCAGAGTATCTTCAAAACTCATATCTAGATGTTGCCCTTGTGCCAGTCGTACCGACATGGTAGCGATTGTGGCGGCAATCTTCAGGGTGCGTTCTGCACTTAGCCCCTTGCTGGCGGCGCGATACAGGCGGCGGAAAGCCAGTACATGCAAACAGTCACCCACGTTAATAGCTTTGGGCTTACCCCAGATAGCCCAGGCGGTTGGTTTGCCCCGGCGGGTGCGGTCGTCGTCCTCAATGTCGTCATGAATCAGACTATAATTATGAATCATTTCCAGGCAAGCGGCAATGGGCAGGGCTGACTCAAGCGAGGCGGCAAACCCTGCGGGGTGGGCGGCTTGATATGCCAATAGCATCATCACCGGGCGCAGCTTTTTGCCGCTATTACCACCTTCTACCATCTCGAAATCCTGGTCAACCCAGCCAAATTGGTAGCTGACCGCTCCCCGCATAAAGTCATCAAGCTCAGTATTTAGTTCTTCTTTTATTTCAGCATCTATCACCGCCGCGTAACGGCCTAGTGCCTGAGTAAAATCGTCGCTCATAATTCTTTCTATTAGTTCTTGGTTGACCTAACCCTCTAACCCCTGATTTTAGTGCTTAAAATGTCGCCGCCCAGTAAAGACCATTGACAGATTAAAACGGCTGGCAACCTCAATAACATCAGTATCGCTGATAGAGCCACCTGGCTGAATAATCGCGGTTACGCCACCCTGCGCGGCGGTTTCCACTCCGTCCACTTTTGGGAAATAGGCATCGCTGGCAAGTACACTGCCTTGCGCCCGTAATCCGGCTTTGGAGAGAGCGATTTTTACCGAGTCCACTCGGCTGGGTTGCCCAGCACCCATTCCCACAATCGCATGGTTTTTCACCAGCACAATCGCGTTGGATTTTATATGTTTTACCGCTCTCCAGGCAAATTGCAGGTTAGTAACTTCCTCCAGGGTTGGTTCGCGCCCGGTCATTACCCGCATTTGCAAGTCGCGTTCGGGCAGTGCATCGCGGGTCTGGGTCAGAAAGCCCCCAATAACCGGGCGAAGTTCAAGGCTCATAGCAATCTGGTCAGCCCCGGTTGCCAGTTCCCCCACCGCCAGTAACCGTAGATTTTTCTTCTTCTTGAAAATTTCCAGGGCACTTTCTGTAAACGAAGGAGCTACTACCACTTCAAAAAAGGTGGAAGTTATGGAGTGCGCCAGGGCATCCTCCACCGGGCGATTGATAGCGACAATCCCACCATAAGCCGAAATCGCATCCCCCGCCAAGGCTCGCTCGAAAGCTGTTACAATATCGGGATGGCTGGCAAGACCACAGGGATTAGTATGTTTGATAATCGCCACCGAGGGCGCAGAGAAATCCCGCACAATCGCCAGAGCCGCGTCCGCATCCAGAATATTATTATAGGAAAGTTCTTTGCCTTGTAACTGTTGGGCGGTGGCGATGCTGGTAAATTTCTCCTCAGAGCTACCCTTCCAACCATAGAAGGCGGCAAGCTGATGAGGATTCTCACCATATCGCAAATCCTGAATTTTTTCGAGGGCGATGGTAAAACGTGGCGGAAAGTGTTCGGTTTTAATACGCAAATACTGGGCAATATAGGTATCGTAGGAGGCAGTATGCTGGAAGGCTTTGGTAGCCAGCCTTTGCCGAAATTCCATATCGCTAAGCCCTTCAGCAGGGGGAGCGGACAAAGCCGCCAAAACCTCACGATAATCTTCCGGGTCTACTATTACTAACACATGCTCGAAATTTTTGGCGGAAGCCCGAATCATCGCGGGGCCACCAATATCAATATCTTCAATTGCCATTTCCTGGGTTGTGCCGGGTTTGGTGATGGTTTGACGGAAAGGGTAGAGGTTGACCGCCACCAAATCTATCAAACCCAGATGGTTATCGGCTAATTGCTGAAGGTGGTCAGGCTTGTCGCGGCGGGCCAGAATTCCGCCATGTACACCGGGGTGCAAGGTCTTGACCCGCCCATCCAGAATTTCGGGAAAATTGGTTAAATCGGAAATAGAATGGACTTCCAACCCGCTTTCGCTTAAAACTCCCTTAGTACCGCCAGTGGAATAAACCTCAAACCCCAGGTTAATCAGACCTCTGGCAAATTCCAAAGCTCCAGTTTTATCCGAAACACTGATAATGGCGCGTCGTTTCCTTAGTGCATCCTGGCTCATGCCTTACCAAGCCCCCCTCAAACCTTATTGAAATCAAAATAAAAGTTTCTATATTTTATGCTGATACAGTTGAGCAGCAAGCATTTTCTGGTTCAGACTTTAACAGAACCGCCCAAATTTGGCAAGCCAATATAGCAGGGGTAAAGGATGAAGGATGAAGGATGAAAAAGCCAGTACCAACTGATACTCAAATAAAAAGGATGAAGGTTTTCACCATTCATCCTATCCTGAACTGGGTAGACACGGAGGTCTACCCCTACACAAATTTCCTGTAACCTAGCGAGTATTGCCAATCCGCATGGTTTTAATCATTGTAGCCAAATCTGCCTCGTAAGAATCTACCAGTGAATTGACCAACGAAGCATCCGAGCTAATATAAACTACCCCGACCAACATATCCTGTCCCACATTACGGAAGTAGATAGCCCCTCTGGAGCGGATTTGTTGCTTGTCACCATCTGACCTAACCGTAAAATCAGATTTCTTCAAATTATCGGTATCTACCGGTAGGTCAATGCTAACTTTTACACCTAAAGCTGGCAACAAGACAGTTTGGAAGCGTTCAAAAACTTTGCCGTAGGCTGCTCGCCACTGGTTTTGGTCGGGAGAGTCGCTGGTGAAAGCATTTTTGACCACCCCAAAGTTGATAGTAGCTTCCGAAGCACTTTGCCCAAGTTGGCCCGGTTTTGGAGAGTTAAGGTAAATGCCAGGGTCAAACTCACCGGGGAAATTCTTAACAGCCCACTGCCAGCGCGACGGGAAACTACCAATTAGCGTAACAACTGCATTCTGTCCGCCCGTCAGACTGGGAGTAGTCCAGTTAACAAATGAAAGATAACTCCCTTTGGTTTCGGTTGAGTTTGGCGCGGTTGTAATCAGGTTAGGTTTGGAAACTCCTGCCGTTACCTGCGGAGTAGTGGAAGCTATTGGCACAGCCGTAGTCAGGCGTGGTGGACTAAAGGTCATGGAACTCATCATCTGGCGCATAGGGTCTTTGAAACGGACAAACTCGGCGGTAGGTATCAGGCCCGAAAGTAAATAAGCCTGATTTGCGGCGGCAATATTAACCTGGGTTAGCAGTTCGGTAACATCCGCCCCGTTGTTATAACTAACCTGATTCAAGCTAACCTCGCGGTCTAGCAAGTTAAGCGATTCGGCTTGGCCCTGGGTAGTCGCGCCCGATTTAGCCTTGATTTCACTCAGCCGCTTTTCAATCAGGCTAGTGGAGTTGGGCTGAAGATTCGAGATTTTCTCGGTTGAAACAGTAAGATTGATGTTTTGGACGGTGGGCGGGGCGTAAGTCGCCTTGCCGGACTCAGTGGTTTTAGTCCAATCTGACAACACACTTACGGTTATAAACAGAGACGGCTCAGTATCCAACCGATAATTGCTAATCGAAAGGGTTGGGGTAGGTGTTGGCAGCGGTGGCCCCTCCCCACCACCACAAGCGGTTAGCACCAATGAGGCTAATAATACCAGTCCAAGTAATCCGGCAATGCGGCCTCTGAAACGTTTGTCAGTGGATACCAATACCATAAAATAAAAACCTCCAGCTTATCATTGAAAGGGCCAACCTGGTTAACTATCTGCGTATACTTATGTTTAGCTGATTATTGCCATATTAGCTCAACTTTCCATAATATGCAATAGATTAACGCAAGCTGCTTTTCTCAGGTCTAAACCGAGGTTTTAGTTTATTTAGGGATGATTTCGCCAGACCCCACTAATAAAGGAAGCTTTGGCATCTTCACGCCCAAGATTACCAAGTTTGAAATTATCCTCAATCGTACGAAGTAAATCGTAATGAGTATAACGAGTGTTGTTAGAAGTGCCGGGTTTGACGGGCTCTCCCACAAAGATGGTGTAAATCTGGTTGGTACTTCCATTTAGCCCCTCGTCAAAAGTGACCACTACGGCTGTTCCGGCGGAAAAGTTTTTATTATCTTGCAAGGGGGTTAAAAAGCCCTGTAGCCATTTTGAGGCATAAGCTACCCCCGTATCGTGCCCATCGTTATCCAGGTCGGGGATATAGAGCGAATATTGAGGTAAATTATTAGCCGCTACGTCTTGCGCCAGTTGCTTAGAAGGCACGATTTTGGCACAACGAGCCGGGCTATTCTGAACGTCCACGAAAGAGAGCATCGGCGTGTGTTTACGCACATAGCCGTTGGAAATTATTCCTTTGTAGCAAGGATTATCGGGATATTGCTCGACGTAAACCTTCCAGCTAATCCCTTTCGTCTCCAACAAATCCACAATGTTGGTTTTATCCAGGTCGGTTTGTCCATCGTCGGTAATACCAAAGGTGCTTCCGGCGGTCAAGGCTAGATAGTTAGGGTAGGATGGGTGCGTAATAGCGAAGAAATTAGTCAGGTTAGCCCCTTTTCCGGCTAAATTTTTCAGGTAGCTTTGGGCCATTGCCTGCGGATAATCGGTATTCTCCAGGACAATAATAAACACCTTCTCAAAAGCTCGGTCACTTGCCGGGGCGGGTATAGCGGTGGCGACACTTTGAATAGTGTTAATGGGTGATGCGTTAGCTGCGGGGGTAGCTGCTACAGTCGTAGTCGAGTTGGCGGTAGTGGGTAAGGGGACAGTGTTATTTGGTTGGGGGACTGTAGTATTTTGGGCAGTGGTGGGGCTATTGGTTAGAGTTGATTCGTCACAGGCACTAATCGTTAGCAGAAGGAATGTCAGTAACAACCTAATGGTCAGTTTTTTACCCAGGATTCTGAACCTGGAAGGTCGAAGCACAGCAGTCAAGTTATTTCTCTTTCTTTAGGCTAAGGTTTCCCTGATATTATACGCCCGCTCTTTGATTATAGCCATTGGCAGACGAAAATATTGTGAAAATTTTTTGTAAATAGGACTTTCGCTTTAGGCAGCAACCAGGGCGGGAATACGAGGGTTTCGTAATTCAGCCCGCAAATAGTCGCTGAATAAATCTTTAACAACCGCACAAAGCGTTTTTTCCAGTTGTTTAGCTTTGACTTTAATCGCCAGCCAAGCTTGATAACAACAAGCCAAATGATTGCGTTGGGCTCTTTGACTGCGGCATTCGCATTTTTCAGTACCAGTTAGTTGTTT
>Ga0209511_1000326_pt1 | contig 50761 bp, 40 predicted proteins | sample SSSSmetaG_FD_184141 | JGI IMG/M metagenome (GOLD analysis project Ga0209511, IMG submission 184141) | Glacier valley bacterial and archeal communities from Borup Fiord, Nunavut, Canada, to study Microbial Dark Matter (Phase II) - ​SSSS... | ecosystem: Environmental > Aquatic > Freshwater > Ice >... | reverse complement strand
CCATAGCTGTCGTAGCCATATTTATTGGTAAGAAATTATTCAAAACGACCATTCTCGAAAATAATATCATCCAGACAACTGGTTCTGCAGGTGAAACAATCGCTGGGGGGGTAGTTTTCACGTTACCTGGGTTTCTATTTTTATCATCAGGAGCAAACGGAGCGAGTGTCGGAGCCCCGTATTTTACGTATATAACTATTTTTACATTGGCTGTTTTAGGTGGATTTCTTGGCACGCTTATGATGGTGCCCCTGCGCCGTTCCTTGATTGTTAAAGAACACCTTAACCTACCCTATCCTGAAGGTACAGCATGTGCTTCAGTACTTATTGCAGGGGAAAAAGGCGGAAATGTCGCTAAAACTGCTTTTAAGGGGCTGGGAATTGCATTTTTATATGCCTTTTTGCAAAAAATCATACATCTGGTTGCTGAAACTCCTGCATATGTCACTGCCCAAGCCAATAAATACCTGCCATCTGCGACGCTTAATGCTGATATAACTCCAGAATATATGGGTTTGGGATATATAATAGGTCCAAGAATTGCGGGAATACTTTGCGCCGGCGGAGTGCTAGCCTGGCTAGGATTAATTCCGCTGATAAGTACCCTTGTACCTCATGAAATTATCGCGGCCCAGTTGGTCAAACTTGGTTATATGAAAAGTGTACTCATACCAGGTGGGCCAGGTGGATGGATTCCTGCAACTAAAGAATTTATGGATCTGCCTGGTGCAATCTACAAAGCCTATATCAAACAGATTGGTGCTGGTGCTGTAGCTGCTGGTGGGTTTATAACCTTGATAAAGACCATTCCAACGATTGTTGAATCGTTAAAAGAAAGTTTTAATTCAATGAATGATAAAGCCGCTAACGCCGGCAGAAAAAGAACCGAAAAAGATCTTTCATTCAAGGTCGTTATCATTGGGTCAGTTATTCTGGTAATCTTGCTGGTATTACTACCACAAATACCATCAGCGGGTGGGTTTGGTGGCAAACTATTACTGGGCCTGCTGATCATGGTGTTTGGGTTTCTTTTTGTAACCGTGTCAAGCCGTATTGTTGGTCTGATCGGTACAAGTTCTAACCCAATTTCAGGAATGACCATTGCCACCATTATGGGCACCTGTCTTGTATTTATAGCCTTCGGTATGGTTGGTAAATCATATGAGCCAGTTGTGCTTGTTGTCGGAGGAATTATCTGTATTGCCGCCGCCAATGCTGGTGGCACCTCTCAGGATCTTAAAACCGGTTATATTGTTGGTGCAACACCTAAGAACCAGCAACTTGCCCTTATCATCGGTGCAGTAGTATCATCAGTTGTAATTGGACTTACTGTAACAGTGCTTGACCACCCAACGAAAGATATGGTAGCCAAGGGTATTATGCACGGAATAGGAAGTGACCGCTATCCGGCACCACAGGGAACTTTAATGGCCACACTTATCAGAGGCTTTCTGTCATTTAACTTAGACTGGCAATTTGTACTGGTCGGTGCAGTACTTTCTGTTTTTATGGAAATGTGTCAGGTTAATTCTTTAAACTTTGCCGTAGGTGCTTACCTGCCGCTCTCTACTACCTTACCAATTTTCGCCGGCGGCATGATTAAAGCAATTGTACAGCGTAAAGAAAAAAATAAGAAGAAAAGCCTTGAAGAAGAAGAATTAAGCAATGGTAATCTATATGCCACAGGTCTTGTCGCAGGAGGGGCACTTGCTGGTGTAATCGTTGCTTTCTTACTGGTCAATGATGATATAAATCATTGGATTGATAAGATAAGTCTTGATAAACCAATTAGTAACCTGCTGGGTAATGGAATTTATCAATTGATTGGCGTTGCCTTCTTTGCTGGTATGGGTCTGCTACTATACAGACAGGCCTGCAAAAAAACTGCAATCGAATAAGAATTATAAAAGTTTGTTTAAGGCCTCGCCTGGTAGAAATGTTTACTCAGGAAAGATCTAGACAGGGGTTAAATAAATTTTTAGTGAGACATGAACAGAACTAAGACTCCCAGTATTTTCTACGTACAGATTTTACATAATTTCTGAAATCAAGAACAAACGCAGCAAAAAAATAAAAAATAATCGGGAAACCTACCGATAAAAAACTGAGGTAAATGAAGAAAATCCTCAATTTAAGAATTGAAATATTGAATTTAGAACCAATATAAGCACAAACTCCAAAAGATTTTTGTTCGAAAAAAACCAAGATGCGCTGCACCATATTGATTGGTATTAAATAGTCAATTGGTAAATTACGAATAATCGCTGAATCAAAAGATATTTTTAACACTATTTGCTTGATAACAAATCAAATACCATAATTTATTTATGCGTCTGAGATCTACCCGAGCCAATTAGATTTTATAAGTAAACAGATAGATACTGTTTCATTTCCTGCTGTATTTCAAGAGCTGCCTGGGTGGCTTTTTCAGCAAAATCAAGGCCTCGTGAGGCATAAATAATTGACCTGCCAACGTTTACCAGCAAACCGCAGTGTTTATTCATGGCATCACGACTAACAGCTTCAAGATCACCACCCTGGGCTCCTATACCTGGTACAAGCAAGAAATAATCCTGAGCAAGTTCACGTACTTTTTTTAATAATGTTGATTGAGTGGCTCCTGCAACAATCATTAGCTGATCTGGATTGCCCCAAATTTTAAGTTTTTTGATGACTTGTTCAAATAGCATTTCACCAGATTCAAGCTTAAGCTTTTGAAAATCTGCTGCTCCTTCATTAGAGGTTAGTGCCAGAGCAATAACCCATTTTTGAGGGTAAGACATAAAAGGCAAAATCGAATCACTCCCCATATAAGGGTTTACTGTTACTGCATCAACCCTGTATTGATGACATGGGTCAAAAAATGACTTCGCATATTTAAACGAGGTATTTCCGATATCTCCGCGTTTCGCATCTGCTATTATAAACTGGTCACTTGGAATTAGTTTTAGCGTATCTTCAAATAAAGACCAGCCCTGGGAGCCCATTGCTTCATAAAATGCCAGGTTTAATTTATAGGAAACGCATAATGAAGATGTTGCCAGAATAATCTGCTTATTAAATTCAAGCATTCCAGTAGTAGTTTTTGGTAAATGTACAGGAAGCTGCGCTGGGTCAGGGTCTAGGCCGATGCAGAGGTAGCTCTGTTTTGCCTGGATATTTGCGAAGATTTCAGTTCTGTTCATGAAACTAAAGAAGCTAAAAATATGCGACATTTCAATAGCAACAGGGAATTTATGCCAGTTAAACGTGAAAGAATGAAAAGTATTGAAAACATAGTACTGATATAAGTACAATAGTTTGCACATATCAAAACTATTATATATTATTGTCCTGTAAATCTTACTCTTCCTGGGTAGGAAGAAAAATCATCTGAATTTTAGTGGTTTTAATGTCATCAGATTCAAATCCTTTTTGCCACTTCCTTTAATAAAAATCCAAACAGATTTTCATAATCTAAGCTTTTTTAATGTACGATAGTATTGAACTAAACGATAAACTCGTTTCCGAACTCCGCCAGATTGCGCAAGAGATGAATGTTCCTGATTTCGATGATCTTCGCAAACAAGACTTGATTGTGAAAATCTTAGAAAAGAGTTCACAAAAAAGTGTACCGGGCAAATCTGAAGCAGCAACCAGCCTGAAAAGTGGCGCTGAAAAAATCAAGATCGGAACCCGCAAATCAGCTGTAGTATCTAAAAGTGCTATTGCTAAGAAAGTAATGGAGGCAAAAGAGGAAGCAACAGATTCAGCAGACTCAGCAGACTCAAAGCCGAAACGAGCAAGAATGACCAAGAAAGAAGAGCCCGTTCGTGACAGGGCTTCAGAACTTCCTTCATTCAATGCTGGTTGGAATGGATCAGAAGAAAACAGACAAAATATTACCACCATACCTGAGCAGCCTTCGGTTCAAAATGATGATTTCTTGAGGCAAGCTAACACAAGAAAGACTAATTCAAATACCCGTCAGAATCCCCGCAGCAATTCAAATGCAGGTGCGGGCGTAAATGGCAATATTGATAGAAGTCATTCTGACCGCGGTAATAGCGGTAATAATACGAATGGTAATGCCGACCGCAACTCCTATTCAAACGGTAATAGTGAGAGAAATCAGCCAAACGGCAATACGAATGGTAATTCTGACCGGGGAACACTGGGTAGCGGTAACGGAGATAGAAATAATTTAAATACCAATGCAGATCGTAATGCCAGTGCAACCAGTGTTGACAGACGAAATCCGATAACGACTCCGGATGGCAGCAGTGATAACAATAACCGTTCTGAGTCAGGTAATACCGATAACAATGGTGATAATGCTACTGCAGGTAATACCCACAGTGAAGACAGGAGTGATCAGACTGGTACTGACTCTTCCCAATCAAATTCTACAGGTATTGCCCCAGGTGAAAGTGGAGGTGCAACAGGTGAGTCTCAAGAAAATTCTTTAGCTAATACCGTACCGCAAAACCAGCATCATACCAGACCTGCAAAACAAGAAAAACCTGAAAAACGCGATAACCAGCGTTTTCCTGATAAAAATGCAAATAGGGCACCGCGTCAAACCTCTTCTGAACAACATACCAGCAACCTGCTCACAAACCTTGATTTTGACGGTGTAATTGTCAATGAAGGAGTGCTTGAAATAATGGTTGACGGGTATGGTTTTCTACGGTCTTCAGATTATAATTACCTTTCTTCACCAGACGATATTTATGTTTCTCAAAGCCAGATTAAACTATTTGGCTTAAAAACCGGAGATACCGTTCGCGGTAGTATCAGGCCGCCGAAAGAAGGTGAAAAATACTTTCCTTTAGTGCGCGTTGAGCTGATAAATGGAAAAGAGCCAGCTGCTGTAAGAGACCGGGTTCCATTTGATTACCTGACTCCTCTTTTTCCGTTCGAAAAACTAAATCTTTTTACTGACTCAGCAAGTATCTCAACCCGTATTATTGACCTCTTCACCCCTATTGGTAAGGGTCAGCGCGGTCTGATAGTGGCTCAACCAAAAACAGGTAAAACAGTCTTACTGAAAGATGTTGCAAATGCTATCGCCAAAAACCACCCTGAGGTTTATCTTATCATTTTACTAATCGATGAGCGTCCAGAAGAAGTTACTGATATGTCGCGTAGTGTTCGGGCAGAAGTGGTTAGTTCTACTTTTGATGAACCTGCAGAAAGGCATGTTAAAATAGCGAACATCGTTTTAGAGAAAGCTAAAAGAATGGTTGAATGTGGACATGATGTGGTCATACTACTCGATTCAATAACACGTTTAGCCCGCGCTTATAATACAGTTGCACCTGCTTCTGGAAAGATTCTTTCTGGTGGTGTTGATGCAAACGCATTACATAAGCCAAAACGTTTTTTTGGTGCTGCCAGAAAGATTGAAAACGGTGGTTCACTTACCATTCTTGCCACAGCACTGATCGATACGGGATCAAAAATGGATGAGGTTATCTTTGAAGAATTTAAAGGAACTGGCAATATGGAGCTTCAACTCGATCGTAAGCTTTCAAATAAACGTATTTTCCCTGCAATTGACATTACAGCCTCTAGTACAAGGCGCGATGATCTTTTACTTGATAAAGATTCACTTCAACGTATCTGGATCTTAAGAAATCATCTTGCTGATATGAATTCTCAGGAAGCAATGGACTTCATTCTTGCTCAGATGAGGGGAACCCGTAGCAATGAAGAGTTTTTAATCAATATGAATGGCTAGGATCAGGGAACAATTCCCTAATTTTTTAACAATTTGTAATCTGTTAGCCGGTGCCTTATCAATTTTATGCCTGTCTAAAGGTCTGGAAATTTATGCTGCAGCACTTATATTTATTGCTGCCGCGTTTGATGTTTTCGATGGGGCGGCGGCAAGACTGCTCAGCGTTAATTCTGAAATAGGGAAAGAGCTTGACTCACTCGCTGACCTGATTAGTTTTGGTTTGGCTCCGTCATTTATTCTACATGCACAGATGACAAGAACGTGCAGTACGCTGGTAAATCCTCTCAGTGCTGCTATACCATTGCTGGCATTTCTACTTGTAATTTTTACCGCAATCAGACTGGCGAATTTTAATGTTAGTAAGACCAGCTCTGACTATTTTACAGGACTGCCATGTCCGGCATCAGGTTTACTGATTGCTTCAATACCTTTTATATTGAAATTTTACCCTTTAACAAGCTCAGTTCTTTTAGGAAATGTAGCAGTACTTGTTATTTTAATAATTTTACTTTGCACCCTGATGAATTCAAAACTGCGTTTACTCAGTCTCAAATTTCAAGGCCGCAAATTTAGACTTAATGAAACCCGCATCTTACTGCTCATATGCTCTGGAGTGAGCATCCTGATATTTAGATTTGCTTCTATACCTTTCATTCTCTTATTTTATTTCTTTTTTTCATACATACACTCAAACGCACAAAAAACTTCGTAAAAATTTGAAAATGAAAAAATTTATCGCCGAAATCAATATAATGTTACACCCTGAAATATTAGACTCACAAGGTAAGGCTGTTAGTAGCAGCATGCATAACCTTAATTTAAGCGCGATAGACAATGTTCGCATTGGCAAACATATTACACTTGAAGTTGAAGCTCAATCAGCTGAAGAAGCTTGTAGTAAAGTTGATGAAGCTTGTAAGAAGCTATTGGCTAACCTGATAATGGAACGTTATGAATTTTCAGTGAAAGAGGTTTTGTAAAAATTTTAAAACTAGTTTAGTAGATTATAATCATAAGCTGTTCAGGTAGATTTGGTTAAAAGATCAAGACGTCTTTTTATGAGTTTATTCATGGCCTGATCAGAAATTACTTTTAACTCATCTACCAGTTCAACCAGCGTTTCAAGATCATAACCCCCTCTGGCCGACTTTTCAATTCTTTCTGAAAGTTTGCTTCCGGCCATTACTCCTATCATGGCAAAAGTAGGTTTAAGCTTATGTGCAAGATTGCCAGCCGTCTGCCATTCTTTTTTACTCACCCTGTCTACAATACCATCGATACTTTCTGGAGCCTGTTGCAGAAACAAGTCAATCATTTCAATAATGAAATCAGTATTGCCATTTGCTATCTCTTCAAGATAACTTAGATCGATGTCAAAATCGGGTACTACTTTTGAATTAGGAATCATCTGATTATTAATAGGGGTATCCTTTACAGGTTGCATATTTATAAATTTACCCCACTTAAAAGTTCAATTTTAAGGGGATCAATACATTGTTGGTATAGTTCAGTCATATTTTTCAATAAAACAGGATGTACAAAATTTGGTGCCAGTTCAACCATCGGTGCCAACACGAACATGCGCATTGGGATACCGGGATGGGGTAATGTAAGTTCTTCCGTATTTAAAATTTCACTGTCATAAAATAAAATATCAATGTCAATTAAACGTGGTCCCCATTTTTCTAACCTTTTTCTTCCCATCTGAACTTCTATCTTTCTTACGTATTTTAGTAAGTTGAAAGATTCAATCAAAGGTGAGTTTATTTTTAAAACCAGGTTTAAAAAATAGGGTTGACCTGATTTGCCCCAAGGTTCAGTTTCATAAATACCTGAGGCTTCAGACCTGCAACACAAACCCTGATCAATCAGGTTGACCGCCTTTCTCAAATTTAAAAGCCGGTCGCCTAAATTGCTTCCAAGTGAAAAAAACACCGTATTCATCACTAATCAATTAAAGTGTATTACGTTTTCTGTAATAATTTGTTACATGCATTGAACCTTGGTTTATTACAAATATATTTGACACATAAAGTTCTAAATTCAGATCATGAGACAATTTTTTAAGTTTGTTTTTGCTTCGATGCTAGGTATGATTCTGGCAATACTTGTATTAGTCATTAGTGCCTCCCTTATAATTGGAAGTCTAATTGTATCATCTACTCAAAAAAGCAGTGTTAAAGTTCAGCCCCAAACTATTCTAAAGATTTCATTATCAAATGATATCCCGGATAGATCTACAGAATATTTTGACAGCGAAAAGTACAAAATTAAAGAGCACTTAGGGCTTTTTGATATCATTAAAGATATACACACTGCAAAAACCGACCCGAATATTTCAGGCATTTATCTTGATCTTAATTTGCTCGTCGGTACAGGGTTTGCGAGTCTGGAAGAGATTCGTAATGCCTTAATCGATTTTAAAAAATCAAATAAATTCATTTATAGTTATTCTGAAATATTAAGCCAGAAAGCATATTATCTGGCATCTGTTGCCAATAAAATATACCTGAATCCTGAAGGAATGATGCAATTCGATGGCCTCAGTACAGAGTATACATTTTTCAAAGGAGCACTCGACAAGCTGGAGATTGAACCACAGATCTTTAGAGTTGGTAAGTTTAAGAGTTTTGTCGAGCCCTTCACATTGACAAAAATGAGTGATGCCAATAAAACCCAGGTTGCTTCTTATCTGGGTTCAGAGTTTACAACCTATATCAATGGCATTAGTACATCAAGACAAATACCTGCTGAACAATTGCGTCAGATTTCTTCACAATTAAAAATTCAGCGACCTGAAGATGCGCTTCGCCTGCATCTTGTTGATGAATTAAAATATAAGGATGATGTACTAACTGCACTAAAAACTGCAAGTGGGCAATCAGCAGATGTAAATAAACTAAAAACCATTACGCTTGATAATTATGGAGCTTCTCAGGAAGAACCAAAAAAATCTGCAGATAATCAGATAGCGGTCATGTATGCCATCGGTGATATTGGCAGCGGTGAAGGCGGTGATAATTCAATCGGATCTGAACGAATTTCCAGACTCATTCGCCAGGTAAGACTCGATAATAAAATAAAGGCTCTGGTATTAAGAGTGAATTCACCTGGGGGCGGGTCTATGGCCTCAGCAATTATTTGGCGTGAATTAAGCCTCACCCAAAAAGTTAAACCTGTTGTCGTTTCTATGGGAAACGTAGCAGCATCAGGTGGGTATTTCATTGCCTGTGCTGCTGACAAAATAATCGCAGAACCGAATACGATTACTGGCTCTATTGGTATTTTTGCCATTATACCAAACGCAGGTAAGTTTTTTAATAATAAACTAGGGATAACATTTGATGGGGTTAAAACAGGAGAGCATTCTGATATGCTCACCGTTAGCAGACCCCTGACCGATTTTGAAAAACAAGTTATCCAGACTCAGGTAAATGCTGGGTATCAAAATTTTATAGGTAAAGTGGCCCAGGGCAGAAAGAAAACACTTGATGAAATTGACAGCATTGGACAAGGACGTGTTTGGACAGGTGAACAAGCCCTGAAAATTGGGCTTGTAGACCAGCTTGGAAGTTTTGATGATGCCGTTCACGAAGCAGCAAAACTTGCCAAAATGAAAAGTTATAATCTTACTTCATATCCTGAACAAAAAACATTAATAGAAAGTATTCTTGGCGATATGACTGATCAGATGAAAGTTTATTTCGTCAAACAGCAATTAGGTGTTAACTACAGGTACTTTGAAAACTTACAGCACCTTCGCAATATGACTGGCATACAGGCCAGACTACCTTTTGAACTCGATATCCATTAACTGATTAATTGTTGACCGTGGCAAGGCTTGGTTCAGCTATTTCGGCAAGTTGCATGATCGCTGATCTGAACTTTGTCACCAAAACAATTATGGCCACACCAATAACCAAGTAACTGATATGTTCAAAGGCATGAACATAGGTAATGGGAAATATTTAACTGAAAATGCATAAGACAGCTACATCAGGTAAATTACTCGGACTTGTACTTTGCGGGGGCCAGAGCAAACGCATGGGCACCGATAAAGGTATGATTCAGGGTAAGGCTGAGAGTTGGGCTCAGGAAACAGCGGCAAAACTCATCAATACAGGTCTTGGTGCTGTTTATTCTATAAATACATTGCAAATCAATACCTATTCAGCTGAAATTTCTTCAACATTATTGATTTGCGACTCACTAGAGCTTCCTGGTCCATTGAATGGTATTCTGAGTGCTCACCAAAGATATCCTGATACTGATTTATTTGTTCTGGCCTGTGATATGCCATTAATGAATGTAGCAACTCTTAACAGGCTAGTTGAGGCCTATAAGAATGAGCCTGAATATGGCGTTTATTTCTATGAGAAAAAAGGTTTTAAAGAACCTCTCTGCAGCATTTTTAGAAAAGAAACATTGGCAGGTTTGCTGCAAGCGTATATATCAGCAGAGCTTACCCAATACAGCCTTCAAAAGATACTCAGTCGCCTACCTTATTTGGCCCTTGAAATGGTAGATACGCTTGCATTCTCAAATATAAACTCTGCCGAAGAACTCTAAATACCAATCAGCTACTTACTTTCCCTGCCATAAGCATTGTAACAGCCTGTTCTAGTGAACCGGCAGGTGTGACCTGGCCTGAATTAACAAAAAAGATCTGGTCGGCACGTTCAATCGTATTCAGACGGTGAGCAATTACAACTAAGGTGGTATGCAAAGGAAGTTTCTGTAAAATATCACCCAGTAATTGCTCGGTCATAGTATCAATATTGGCTGTTGCCTCGTCAAGGATCAGGAGATCAGGCTTACGCAGTACTGCCCGCATAAAGGCCAGCAATTGTTTTTGCCCCAAACTGATTGAATCATTACCTGAAGCCAGCACGGTATCAAGACCCTGATCAAATAATGCCACCAGTTTACCCAGGCTTGCCGAATTGATCAGCTCTTCTAATTGTTCAGAATTATAATTACTTAAAGTATCATTGCCATACAATATATTTTCCCGGACAGTACCGCTGAATAAAAACGGCTCCTGTAAAATAAACCCAATCTTCTGCGCCCTTTCTGATGCTGGATAAGAGCGTATATCTTTTCCTGCCAGTAATATCTTACCCTGTGACGGATCATACAAACGGGCAATCAATGATGCTGTCGTTGTTTTACCGCCACCTGTTGGGCCCACAAAAGCATAAGTTTTACCCGCTTCGAGATTGAAGGATATATTATGCAATACCTCTTTCCCATCTGGATATGAAAAATAAACACCTTTGAATTCAAGTATTGAATTGCCCGTTGGAATGATATCATCTGTTACCTGCACCAGGTCTGACTCAAGTGCCAGAATTCCCGAGATGCGGTCCCAACCTGCCATAGCTACCTGAAAATTCGCCCAAAGCGCAGCAAGTTGCCTGAGTGGGTTATAGAAGTTGGTTGAATATGAAAGATATGATACCAAGAGGCCAATGGTAAAGTTTCCCTGTTTGATCAGGGCAATACCATAAGCCAGAACGATAAGCTGGGCAAGATTGGTTAATAGCCCATAAACAGGAACAAAGATCGAATTGGCAAGACCAGCCTTTAAGGCCACTTCATAGTTTTGTTTATTGGCATCGTCAAAGCGCTTGCGAAAAAAATCACGTCTGTTAAAAGCAACTATCACCCTGAAATTAGAAAGACTTTCCTGAATTTCTGCGCTTAGACTACCTGTACTTTTCATGCTCAGGCTGTTTTTTTTCTTCACCCATGGTGAAACGATACGGGTAAAAATCACAATAATCAGGGCTGGTATGAGACTTGCCATGCCGAGTTTGACTTGTATAACTAATAAAAATATACCTGCCCCAACCATGGTTACTATACTGCCAATAAACTGCATCAACGACTGGGAAAAAAACTGGTTCAGTTTATCCGTATCATTATTAATGCGGGAGATTAAATCACCTGACTTATTCTGATTGAAAAATGCAACTGGTAATTCTTGTAGTTTGTTAAATATAGAGTTCCTGAGTTTGAACAGCATACGCTGTCCTACCCCGCCCATTAACTGGGTTTGAAAATAACTACTGAATAGAGCGATCAGGTACATGACAAACAATAGAGCACCTGTTTTTATAAGGCCTGTAAACAGGTGGTGCTGGATATAGGTATCTATGGCATGGCCTATCAGTAAGGGCCCTAAAAGGTTCAAACCAGAGTTAATTAAGATAGCGACGGCAGCACGATATAAAACCGGGCGTTCTTCTGCTATAAGTACTAGTAATTTTCTTAGCCCGGCAAGCGTTCCCTGTTTTTGATCTTCGCTGCTGTTAAGAGAATCAAGATTGTAATTCATAGTTGCTGGTGCTCTTTTGAGAGTTGTAGATTTGAACATATTCAGTACTCTCATGCATCAGCTGCTGATGAGTACCCCTTGCAATAATTTCTCCTTCCATAAGTAAAATAATCTGCTCATAATCTTCAATAGCAGAAATTTTCTGAGTGACAGAAACCAAGGTAATACCTGGGTAATTTTCACGCACATTATTTAAGATTTTCTTCTCTGTCTGGTTGTCTACCCTGGCAGTAAAATCATCAAGTAACAGAATCTGTGGGTTAATTGCCAGGGCCCGCGCCAGCATAATACGTTGCTTCTGCCCACCAGACAGGCTGGTACCTCTTTCTGAAACAATCGTATTGAGTTTAAGCGGAAGCGATTCTATAAATTCAGACAGTTCAGCTGTCTGAATGGCTTTTTGAAGCGAGGCATCGGATACCTCATTACTAAAGGCAATATTCTCCCGAATACTGAGATTAAAGATAATGCTATCCTGAAAAACAAAGCCCAGCTGCTGGTGCAAGCTCTGTTTCTTATACTGTGATAAGTCATGATTATCAAGTTGCACAGTACCTGAATCTGGCTTAATTAATGCTGTAAGCAGGTATAAAAGGGTCGTTTTTCCTGCTGCTGTTGGGCCTATTATAGCTGTACGGCTACCAGCTTTTACTTCAAAACTGACATTTTTAAGCGCTAATTTTTGTCCATAAAGCAGAGAAACGTTATTAAAAGCCAGCTTGCCAATTATTGTTGGCTCAAGCAAGCCCAAATCTGATTCTTCAGGTAGTTCTAAAACAGCATAAATTCGCTGATAAGAGGCACTTGCCTGTGCAATTACATTGCTCATAAAGCCAATAACCAAAATTGGAAAAATTAAAAGTGCCAGGTAACTATAAAAAGCTGCAAAGTTTCCAAGACTCATGGTACCGGATATAACAAAATGCCCCCCTAAAAGTAATATGCTCAGTGTAGCCATATTGGAGATAAAGATGATAACCGGGATCAGGCTGGCAAACATGCGTAGAATTGACAAACCCAGGTTTCTTGCTTCTTTATTAGCGTCTAGAAATTTACCATATTCAAGTTGTTGTGAATTAAGCACCTTTATAAGAGCTGAACCCATAATCGTTTCATTGATGACTTTGTTCAGCCAGTCGATAACTTCACGGCTTTTCTTAAAAAGAATCCTGACTCTTGAAAGCACATAGAAGAATGAGCCCCCTATCAGGGGAATAATTGCAATCACGGTGAGAGCAAGTTTCCAATTTATGTTCAATAGTAAAATACTGGCTCCAATGATGATAAAGATAGAAGAAGCAATGGAAGCAATTGCCTGAGATACAAAAAGCTTGACAGAATCAGCATCTGATGTCAGATTTGTGAGAAGTTTAGACGGATCTGCTCTTTCAACGGCAGAATAACTCTGGGCAGAAATACGTGCCGAAAGCTTTAGACGCAGGTCAGATGCTACCCTTTCAGACGCATAAGTTTGAACAATACTCTGAAGGTAGGTAAATATGAAAATCAGAATTGCGGCGATACAAAACTCACGCAGCATATAAGAGAGATCAAGGTGACCTTTATTAAAATTGTCAATTGATTGAGCAATGATTTTAGGAATCAACAGGTTAATGCCATTACTCAATAAAGCGAATATAACCAGAAAGATAATCATGCCCTTGTAAGGACCTAGAATTGAAAAGATCGAGGGTTTCTTAGTTATAATTGGTTTTAATTGGGCTGCAGTTTGGCTCATCTATTAAATAGCTGTGAAAATTAGAATTGTTTGCAAATATAAGAAGCTGTGTTAATGCTGAAAGGATGAAAGCACTGTAATCTGATATCATGAACCATTTTTATGTAATTTCGGCGTTCACTGCAGTATATTATGGAAAACAAACAACTTGCCAGGCCCTTCAGGCAACTTGCCCAACTTTTAGAACTTTACGAAGAAAATTCATTTAAGGTAAAAGCAGTTGCCTCAGCCGGATTGAAGATTGATAAAAGCCCTGTACTTTTGTGGGAACTGCCAGCCAGAGAACTAGAAAAAATTGAAGGAATTGGTAAAAGTATCACTGCTAAAATTATAGAGATCCGTTTGTCAGGCGTGTTGGCTGAATTGGAGGAATTAAAAAACAAAACTCCTTCCGGAATTCTTGAAATGCTGCGCATAAAGGGATTGGGACCCAAAAAGACCCGTATCATTTGGAAAGAAATGGAACTTGAGACCCTGGCCGATCTTTATTATGCCTGTAATGAAAACCGTCTGATAGAAATTAAAGGTTTTGGATCAAAAACTCAGGAGGAAATTAAAAAAGCCCTGGAATTTACGTTTAGAAGTCAGGGTAAATTTCTGTATTCTCTGGCCGAACCCGTTTCTATCGATTGGCTCATGCAAATCAGTAAGATCGATGGAGTGCTGGAAGTTCAGGTAAGTGGCGCCATGAGGCGCAAAATTGAAGTGGTTGAAGAGATTGAGTTTGTTGTTAAATGTTCTTCAACAGCCCCGATTACGGCCTATTTCAACGGTATTGAAGCTATTGAATGGCAGGAATTCAGTACTACACTTTTCCTGCCTGCATGTCAAATTCTGGCCTTTAAAGATTTTTCAGGTATACCTGTAAGAATTTATCAAACTGACGAGAATCATTTTATAAATACCCTGTTTTTAACTACAGGCAGTACTGCTCACCTGGCAGCTATCGGGTTAACACTACCCTTCCCAGAGAGTGAACATACGATTTATGCGGCTCTGGGTTTACAGTATATTGAACCTGAGATGCGTGAAGGACTGAATGAAATAGAATTAGCGCGAAAGGGCTTTATCAGGCCCCTGATACATTTTACTGACCTTAAAGGAAGCATCCATAATCATAGCACCCATAGTGATGGTGTTCATACGCTACTTGAGATGGCAAATGCCTGCATCAGTCTGGCCCTTGAATATATTGTGATGACTGACCATTCACAGGCAGCATTTTACGCACATGGACTTACCCCGGGGCAGCTTATTATACAGCATGCCGAGATTGACAAACTCAATAAAGCGCTTGCACCATTTCATATCTTTAAAGGCATTGAATCAGATATATTATCTGATGGCAGACTTGACTATGAACAGGACGTTCTCAGCACATTTGATATTATCATTGCCTCTATACATTCAAACCTGCGTATGGATCTCAATAAATCAATGATCCGCTTAATAAAGGCCATTGAGAACCCTTATACAACCATGCTGGGGCATGCAACAGGCAGACTTCTATTAGGTCGTGAAGGCTACCCGATCGATCATAAAAAGATTATTGATGCCTGCGCCCGAAATGAAGTGGTTATTGAAATTAATGCCAATCCTAACCGTCTTGATCTTGAGTGGCGTTATATACCCTATGCACTTGAACAAGGGGTAATGCTTAGTATTAATCCCGATGCCCATAGAACTGATGGAATTACTGATATGCGGTATGGTATTAATATGGGTAGAAAAGGCGGACTCAGCAAGGAAATGTGTCTGAATACTTATACCTGTGCTGAGTTGTCTTCGTGGATCGCAGCAAGAAAAGAAAGAAAAGGTATTGCTTAACATTCAAGCCTGGAGTTGATTTTTTCAATAATCAGATCAAGCGGTAACTGTCGCATGCAGGCAAAGTCACCCCGGTAGCATTTACCCTTACCATAAACTGTACAGGGCCTGCACTCAAGCCCTTCAAGACCTACTGTACCTGATTGCTCCTGCCCGTAGGGCGAGAAGCCAAGATAAGGATGCGTAGTACCGTAAATACCCAGTACCCTGACCCCGGAGATTGCCGCAAGATGTAGATTACCTGAATCCATGCTGAGCATAAGATCAAGTTGCTGTATAAGCTTCAGTTCTTCCTGAAAGTTACCGGCAAGATCAGATGCCAGTACCACACTGCCATTAAATTCGTCAGCGCTAGTTGCTTTACAGAGCTTTTGAAGTTCTGCCTGTTTTTCTTTACCGCCGAAAAGTATAATTGTAGACTGGGGATAACTTTTCAATAAAAGTTTTAAAAGGTCCACTTTTTTTTCAGGTTCAAATTCTTTTAAATCAAAGCCTGCAAACGGGGCAAAACCAAGCTGATACGCTTTACGATTAGGTTGGGGGTAATGAGGTAAATCTGTTGCCAATTTTCCGCCAAGCCAGTTTACAGTACCTCTTTCAATTATTACGGTGTCAACTGTTGGAATTGATGATATTTCGGAAACACCTGATTCAGCACTGTTGGCTGGTCTATCGGAAATATTAATGAATACTCCTGCAACTTTAAAAACATCTAGATAACGCTCGACAGCATGTTTCAGAGGATGTAATATTTTATGGCGTTTGCGAATAAGTGCCGCTTTTTGAGCACGCCCCTTATCGAGTACAAAAACCTTTTTGCCCCTGAGTTGCCAGATACTTCTGAGAATTTTGGTACGCAGGCTATCATGCAAATCAAGAAACAGGCCATTCTGGTTAAAGTTTAGTAATAGGGACGATAGTTTGAACAGACCTCTGAGACCCTGATAATCATTTAATTTGATTCCAATGAATTTCAAACGGTCAATACCTGTAAACAGGGGCTCGAAGAAAGGCTTACTGACAAAGATGATGTTCAATTCAGGATTTGAAGCCAGTACCTGCTGGAAAGCAGGAACTAACAGGCTTACATCACCTATTGCTGAGAACCTAACGGCAAGTACATTTAGCTGTCTGTCAGTCTTTGCTGGGGGCATTATATAAAGAAGGATTTAGTGACTTGTCATTGTACATTTTCATCTGCCGGTAAACCTTAAAACGAGCCTTACCCTGGGTTCGCTCATCCTGAAGTTGATCAAGACATGCCGCCAAATCGGTGCGCTGACCCAGCAATATTTCAAGTTTTTCTACCGATTGATTAATATGACTGGCTGACACATCTTTTCTATCGGTTTGTTCCTGCATATGCCAGATTTTTAATTCTAGAATACTCATTCTGTCAATCATCCAGGCTGGTGTTTCAGAGTTTAACCTAGCATTATTCTTAACAGGATAAGCAGCAAACATTTCTATAAAATAATCGTCAATCAACTCTACCAGATCGGTACGTTGTTGGTTGAGCTGGTCTATTGATCTTTTCAGTTCAACAAAAGCAAGAGCAGGTAAATCAGTTCTTCTTATTTCATCTTCTTTATGCCATTGGATAGTATCTATCTGGTTTTTTTTAAATAAGAGAAAATTAATGCTATTTTCACCGTACGGGTTCTCAGCTGGTTTGAGCTGATCATGCCAACCTGAAATTGACGCCTGGAAAATAGAAATTGTATCAGCTGATTTTAGCACAAGTACTTTTTGTCTTTTTCAAATATAGGAATTGTGATTTAAAGGGGTTTCCATTTTTAGCCATTGATAAGAATAATATCTATTACATATGAAGACGCTATTTCTGGTACGCCATGCAAAATCTGATTGGAGTAATCATAATTTTAGTGATAAAGAACGGCCTATAAATCAACGGGGTCTTCGAGATGCGCCTTTAATGGCACAGCGTCTTAAACTGCTTAATATTCCAATCAATGAGATAATTTCCAGCCCTGCTGTCAGGGCCTGGTCAACTGCTAAAATATTTGCTGAATTTCTAGATTATCCCTTACCCAAAATCAAACAAGAACCACTTCTTTATGAGGCTGATATAAAGATATTTTTGTCTGTTATCAATAAATTGCCCCAATCGAAAGATACGGTGATGATCTTTGGTCATAATCCAACCCTCACCCAGATGATCGATTACCTGGCTGACGACGAGTTATCAAAACTCCCTACCTGTGGTATAGCCATGATTGCCTTCGATCTTGAAGAGTGGAAATTCGTCAGCCGAAACACAGGAGAATTAAAAATGCTTGATTCACCTAAAAAGATCTGATATGTTGGCAAAAGATCGATTTTCTGCAGTTGTGTGATCTGAAAGATAGGAAAAACCTTAAATTTTGGAATAATTCTCTCTTTTCTTATAGCTTATTACCAACGTATTTATGAAACAAAGGTGGCTCTGAACTTCTTCGTCATTTTTTAAAATCGGGTTGCCATTACCAAAAACGTCTTTACCGAGTTTTAAGCCAGAAACTTTTAAAATGCTTTGCATTCCGACTGCAATTTATTGAAGCCGATATTAAGACAACTGTTTATTCGTTATGAGTATACATTTTCTTATGAAGCTTAATTTAACTCTTGTACTATTCTTTCCGTATCTATTGAACCTGAATCATGCTATTATTGGCCGGGATCAGCTTTCTATTGTGGGCCTGAATCAGTTTAAAACTCCTGAATCAAGATCAGCGACACCCAATAACGACCAGGTTTTGCTGTTTAAAAACTTAGCCCGGGATGCATTCATCTATCTGAATGAGTTTAGGGGCCGGCCAGCCTTTTATGGTTCAAAGATCGGACTCGACCTGAGGAATGTAAAAAATACAAGGGCCTTAACCTGGGATCCGGTACTGGCTGCCGCAGCCGAAGAAAAAGCGTATGATATGGCCAATGAAAATTTTTTTAGTCATGTCGATCACGAAGGCCATGGAATGAATTTCCGGGTTCAGCAGAAAGGATATCTCTTACCCCCGGAATGGACAGCCAAACAATCAGCTAATTTTATTGAATCAATTGCAGCTAATAGCAAAGATCCTGCACATTTTATAGACCAACTGATTATTGATAAAGGCATTTCAGGTAAAGGCCATAGACAGCATTTGCTTGCGATTTCCCATTTTTACAATAATGCCAGCCGCATCGGAATTGCAATCGCTTATAACCGAAATTCAACTTATAAATATTATTGTTGCATATTGATAGCGCCCCGTTTCGCCAATGTTGCTGGTGATGATTAATATGGGCATCTGAGGCAGAAAATAACTAACAAGGTTCAAAACGCTTGCCTGGTAACTGTCTCAATTTACCCTTTAGTTCTAACTGCATCAGTATTGCAGGAAGCCTGGCTGAAAGTTGTGGAAATTCTGCAGCCACCTCGTCAAGACTACAAACTAACTGCTGCGTTAAAAAATTCATTACCTGAATTTCTACTGGGTCAGATAAAAGTAGGCTGTTACCTCGATCCCGGTGGGGTGCTGGCACTAGATCCCAGTTCATAAATCTGATAAAATCTTCAGCAGAAGTTATCAGCTGAGCCTGATTGTCACGAATGAGCTCAAGGCAGCCTTTAGAATATTGATCGCTGATACGGCCCGGAAAAGCATAAACATCCCGGTCATATGAATTTGCCAGACCAGCTGTAATCAGTGCGCCCCCACCAGGAGCTGCTTCAATCAAAACAGTGGCATCACTAAGGCCAGCAATGATTCGATTACGTTTTGGAAAGTTTTCTTTTTCAGCTGTTCGGTCAGAAAAAAATTCAGTCACAAGCGCCCCAGATTCAATCATTTCTTCAGCAGTCTTTCTATGTTCAGCAGGATACATCTGTGTTAATCCATGACCCAAAACAGCGATGGTAGGCAACCCTGAATTTAAAGCTTGTCGGTGTGCGCAAATATCGATTCCCCAGGCAAGCCCGCTAACCACAATCACTCCTGAATTAGAAAGCGCTTCGATAAACTCGATACAGACTGATTTCCCATAGGCTGTTGCATGCCGTGTTCCAACAATGCTAATCACCCTTGCGGCATCGAGATCAGCATTTCCCTTGGCAAAAAGCAGTGAAGGGCAGTCAGCAGCCTGCAGTAATCTGGCTGGGTACCCTGACTGGTTAAGCATGAGCATTCTGATATGAAACTTATCAATAAATGCCAGTTCAGCTGCTGCTTTTCTTAAAATTGAAACATCTTTAATAGAGGCAGCAATTTTTACAGCAACCTGGGAACCAATACCAGCAACTTGCTGTAGATCGGTTAAGGATGCCTTAAAAATAAGCTCGGCAAGCTGAAAATGATCGAGTAATCGCCTTGAAATAACAGGGCCTACACCAGGAATTAAGTTAAGGGCCAGGTAATAAAAGCGTTCCACTCAGAATTTTTTAGGAATATGTAAAATCAACTTCGTTTCAAAATAAGCTTCAGCAAAAAACCCGGAAATAGGATATATAGTAACTTTTTTCCCGAATTCATTAAGTTCTTCATTAACATCTCCGCCTTTCAAATACAGAACGCCATTCGGAATTGTACCAAGTGATTTTGAGTTGATTTTATCAGCTATCCATGGCCAGAATAATGATAATTTGGCTACAGCTCTAGAAATGACAAAGTCAAACTTCCCTTCCACATCTTTAGCCCGCTTATTCAATGCCTGAACATTGGTCAGGCCAAGTTCAGTGGCAATAGCATTCACCACATTAATTTTTTTACCAATTGAATCGACAAGCATAAATTCAACTTCAGGAAAAAGTATTGCCAGCGGAATACCAGGAAACCCTCCCCCTGTACCTACATCAAGAATTCGGCTACCAGCAGCGAATGATTCAACTTTTGCAATTGCAAGAGAATGTAGAATATGATGAACTTCAAGATTTTCGGTATCTTTTCGCGAAATCAGGTTTATTTTTTCATTCCAGCCCCTGTATAAGGCTGGTAAAGCAGTAAACTGCTCAATCTGAGCAGGTGATAGTTCGAAATAGTTTGTTACTGTTTCCATTACCGGCAAATGCCGTAAGCTTTTAAAATTTTTACTTAGAATACAGCCATCCTGGTAAAGAATACCTCAGATAGTATCTTTAGAATGCTTTAAAATATTGAGTAATAAATTATGGGCCCTAAATAACTGGGCTTTAACTGTTCCCAAAGGAATATCTAGCTGGGTTGAAATTTCTTCGTACGATAATTCTTCAAAATAACGGAGTATCACAAGCTTTCTATACCTGATAGGGAGCTTGTCAACCACATTTTTAAGAAGGCTGGTTTTTTGTTTTTTAATCAACGACTCTTCAGGAGTTGGTGAATTACCTGCTATTTCCCAGGGACGTGAGTTTTCGCCATCCTCACCTGATACCTGATCAATTGAAAAAGTCTTCAGCTTCTTTTTACGGATATAGTCGATGCAATTATTGGTTGCAATTTTAAAAAGCCAGGTACTAAAGGCGTAATCCGGCTTATACTTCTCCAAATTTTGAAAGGCTTTGGCAAAAGTTTCAATAGCCAGATCATTGGCATCATCACGATTGTTAACCATCTTCAAAAGAATGAAGTAGATGGCATCGCGATACCTTGCCATCAGCTCAGCATAAGCTTTCTGTTCACCAGCAATTGCCCTGCCGACAAGTCGGAGGTCATTCTTGGCATTTTCAGAAAAATTCGGATTTATTTCCATGTTTTCTGTTTGTAAAATAAACTGGCCACACTAATAAAAACCAGGTATAAATGATAGACAATATCCATTAAAGGACTCAAAATACCAAGTTCTGTTGAATCTAGTTTTTTACCTATTCTGCCCATCAGAATTAACTGAATCAAAAGGCGGAAGGCAAAGATACCAAGGACCCATTCAGGATAAACACGTAAAACCAGCAGCACTACAAAACAGGTATAAAAGCCCAACGTAGAAACTGCATTTAATGTAAGCAGGTTTTTATGAATTTTTCTGTAAAAATGTCCTACGCTAGTATGCCGCATTTTCTGTCTGAAATAATCTGTATAGGTTGACTTAGGATCAGAATACGTGAAAGACGGCTGATAAATGGCAACTGAGGTATTTTCAGCCCGTGCAACTTTATTAATGAATAAATCATCGTCTCCGCTCATCAGGTGTATATGGGATGAAAAGCCCTTACTTTCAAAAAATAGTCGCTTATGATATGCCAGGTTACGACCCACCCCCATATAGGGTAAACCAGCCAGTGCATAAGAAAAATAATTCGTGGCGGTAAGGAATGTTTCATACCTGATAAACAGGTTCAGAAATCCAGATTTACGGGTATAGGGAGAATAACCCAGAACAATAGATTTCTCACGCGTAAAACCACTTTGCATAAGCTTTATCCACTGGTTTGAAGTGGGCTCGCAATCAGCATCACTAAGTAATACATGGTCATATTTTGCTCCTTTGATACCCATCATCAACGCAAATTTTTTGCCCTGCTTATTTTTAACCATTTCACTTAGTTCAATAACGCGCAGGTTAGCATATTTTTCCTGCAATGCCTGAAGTGTAAAACGGGTATCATCAGTTGAACCATCATCAACCACAATTACTTCAAAAACCGGATAATCCTGGTCAAGTATTGAAGGAAGAAATCGTTTCAAATTTTCATTTTCATTCTGGGCACAGATAATGACTGTTACTGGCAAAACCTGTTCACTAGTTTCACCGGCTACTTGCCTTAAGAATGCTAGCTTGAGGTAAAAATATAGGTAATAGAACAAGCTAACCAGTGAAAAAATTAAAAATAAGGCACTAAAAATCAGCGTATAAGTTTTTATCAACAAAGTTTATTTTTTGGGGAAATTATAGAAAAACGTGCAATAAACAGTGAACTATTTAATAATGCAAGCCCGAATGTAATTGCGAACCAATCCCGTTATATTTGCAACCTTAAATTTCAGTACCCCGTACCGCTTCAGAGTATGATGAAATTAACCGATTATGAAATTCAATTTACAATATACTGATTCAAACAGCAAGGCCCGGGCAGCGGAAATTCATACAGCTCATGGGGTCATCGAAACACCAGTATTTATGCCAGTTGGTACTGCCGGAACTGTCAAAGGAGTGCATCAGGTCGAGCTTAAAGAACAGGTCAATGCCCAGATAATTCTTGGAAATACGTATCATTTATACCTCAGGCCAGGTACGGATACCTTGGTAGAAGCTGGTGGGCTGCATAAGTTTATCACTTGGAATAAGCCTATTTTAACTGATAGTGGTGGTTACCAGGTGTACTCACTTGCAGGGGTCAGAAAAATTAAAGAAGAAGGTGTAGTTTTTAAAAGTCATATTGATGGCTCAAAGCATCTTTTTAGTCCAGAAGGAGTCATGGATATACAGCGAAAAATTGGGGCTGATATCATCATGGCTTTTGATGAATGTACCCCATACCCATGTGAGAAAGAATATGCACGCCGCTCAATGCATATGACTCATCGCTGGCTTGAACGCTGCTGTAAACAGATGGATAGTACATCGCCTTTGTACAATTATGCTCAGACCTTGTTCCCCATTGTACAGGGGAGTGTTTTTCCTGACCTGCGCAAACAGTCTGCCGAATTTATTGCTTCTATAGATAGGGAAGGAAATGCCATAGGAGGACTTTCTGTTGGTGAACCAGCTGCAGATCTTTACAGCATGACGGCACTGGTTTGTGAAATACTCCCGGTTCATAAACCCCGTTACCTGATGGGAGTTGGAACGCCCGTTAATATTCTCGAAAATATTGCTCTTGGAATTGATATGTTTGATTGTGTAATGCCAACCCGAAATGGGAGAAATGGTATGTTATTTACAGCAGAAGGAATAATTAATATAAAAAATGAAAAATGGAAAAATGATTTTTCACCTTTAGATGCTTCAAGTGACCTGTTGCTTGACCGAGCTCATTCTAAAGCCTATTTGCGTCACCTGATTCATTCAGGAGAGATGCTCGGGGCTTCAATAGCCAGCATTCATAATTTACATTTTTATACCTGGCTTACCACCCAGGCAAGAAAACATATACTTGAAGGTAACTTTGCCAGCTGGAAAAATCAAATGGTGCCCAAACTTAGCCGTAGACTCTAACCGTTACCAGTTTGTATGAAGGAAAATAATAGCCCTCAAACTCTTCAGGAAGTGCATGTAAATGCTCCAAGGCCAACAAAAAGGGGTATTCAATACTTTTTAAGAAGTCTTAAGATTACGATCATTGACCGGTATATAATCGGAAAATTTTTAAGCACCTTCTTTTTCACGATTGCCATTTTTGTTGTCATTGCGGTAGTTTTTGACTACTCAGAAAAGGCAGATGATTTTATCAGGGGTGGTGTAAGTCTTAAATTGATCTTCTTTACCTATTACCTGACATTCATTCCCTATTACTGCAGTATATTAAGCCCACTAATAGTATTTGTAGCAGTCATATTTTTTACTGCTAAGATGGCTAACAATACAGAAATAGTGGCCATTCTTAGCAGTGGAGTAAGTTTTATTCGCTTGATGTATCCATATTTTCTGGCTTCCGTGATTCTTGCAATTATGGTTTTTGCGCTCAACGGCTATATTATACCCCCGGCTAATAGAATCAGATATGACTTCGAGGCCAGATATCTCAGGCGTGCTGAAATGAGCAAAGACCGTAATATTCATATGAAACTGGCAAATGATACCTATGCCTACATGGAATCATTTAATAATCTGGAAAATACTGGGCTCAAATTCTCTCTTGAAAAATTCACAGGTCTTGATATGCGCTATAAATTAATGGCGAATTATATTAAATGGGATTCTGTAAAGTCTACATGGAAAATGTATGATTATACCATAAGACAGATAAATGGGCTTCAAGAAAAAATGTCAAACGGGAAGGAAAAAGATACCATACTTGACTTTAGCCCAAAAGATTTCGCCCGTAACAATACGTTCAAAGAAACAATGAACATGTCTCAGTTGCATCAGTTCATTGCGCGTGAAACTGAACGCGGAACAGGTGGTGTTGAAACTTATCAGTTTGAAATGTACAAGCGTTATGCATTGCCATTTTCAACATTTATTCTATCACTTATTGGCGTTTCCCTATCATCTAAGAAGGTACGGGGGGGTGTTGGATTACACCTGGGTATCGGTATTGGCTGTAGTTTTGCCTTTATAGTACTCATACAGTTTTCAAACGTATTTGCAACTCAGGGTGGTGTTCCGCCTATTCTGGCTGCCTGGATACCAAATTTACTTTTCGGAATAGTCGGCCTATATCTTTATAAAATTGCACCTAAATAAAAACCTTTTAAAGCTTCATATCACAGTACTGATTTGGGGTTTTACTGCCATTCTTGGGGTCGTTATTACCAAAACAGCACTCATATTAGTATGGTACCGTATGCTTTTTGCTGCTATAGCACTGGTAATTTATATGCTGTTCAAATATAAAAAAGAGGTAATCTCAAGCAAAGAAATCTTCAAACTACTACTCGTCGGGGTGCTGGTAGCACTTCACTGGTTTTTGTTTTATGACTGTATAAAACTTGCGACAGCATCGGTTGCCCTTATCTGCCTGTCTTCGGTTACCCTGTTTACAAGCATACTTGAACCGATCATTAACAAGCGAAAATTCTACGCTCTTGATATCATTATCGGACTGGTCATTATCAGTGGAATTGTGGTGATTTTTAAATTCGAAAGCCGGTATATAACTGGTACTATAATTGGGCTGGGCGCGGCCCTGGCAGCAAGCCTGTTTACGATCTTCAACTCAAAATTTGCACAGAGAAATAGTCCTGTTACTATCTCTCTCATTGAGATGCTGGGGGGTCTTGGAGCTCTCAGTATGTATCTTCTTCTGACAGCAGGTTTCAGCGTGAAAGCCTTAAGTCTAAGCCTGTCGGATTTTGGGTATCTGTTTATTTTGAGCACTGTCTGCACGGCCATGGCTTATGTGATGGGAGTAGCGGTTATGAAAACATTAAGCCCGATCACAGTTGTTTTAACGACAAGCCTTGAGCCTGTATATGGGATAATACTTGCCTTTCTTTTCTTTGGAAAAAAAGAGCAGATGTCAACAGGCTTTTATTTTGGAGCCTTGATAATTTTGATTGCCGTACTGAGCTACCCCCTGCTAAAGAAAGTAATTTTCAAACCGGTTATTTTTGAAACAGACCTGGAAGCAGAAAAAAATATTCTCCTCAATAAACCTTGACGATACGTTAAATTTTTCTTTTCAATAAAAAGCTATTGAGAAATAAAATAAATTTTTTATTAATTTAAGTACCTTATAATGTGTATTTTAATTGCTAGTTTTTGATCATTTTATTTAAGTGAATTACCAATCCTTCCCATTTTTTTTAGTAAATCTGGTTTAATCTGCCTTACATGAAATATAAATTACTACAATTCAGTATTTTAACACTCTTATATTCGCTTTTTTCATTAACTACTTCAGCACAATTTATTGACTATGGTCAAAACCCAATCGGGCTACACTGGCAGCAAATCAATACCCCCCATATACAGTTAATTTTTCCTGAAAACTTTAAAAAAGAAGGTTCAAGAATGGCTGGAGTACTTGAAAAAATCTATTCTTTTGAAAATCATTCTTTGAAGGTTTCAACAAAACCTATCTCTGTGATTCTTCAAAACCAGCAGGTAGAATCGAATGGCTTTGTATTACTTGCCCCTAGGAGATCAGAGTTTTTTACAAGCCCCGCCCAGGATATGGAGCCTACCGATTGGTTGAATAGTCTGGCAGTTCACGAAATGCGGCACGTTGCCCAGGAAGATAAAGTCTTTGGCGGTAAGCGCATCCAGCTATTCGAATCAATTCAATTAGGGGTCTTCGGAATAGTATTTCCATCCTGGTTTTTTGAGGGCGATGCGGTCGGGATGGAGACTGCTTTAACCGCTACCGGTAGGGGCAGACTGCCCTCTTTTGAACGCGAGTTAAGGACGAATTTACTCAGCGGAAAAGACTACTCTTACTCAAAAAATTACCTCGGATCATTGAAAGATAATGTACCCGATTATTACCGTCTTGGATACTTTATGGTAACCAAAATTCGCCGTGATTATGGCGATTCAGTATTCAATCTGATTTACCGCCGGGCTCTTCGTCTGACACCCTGGCCCCTGTCTTCAGCCCTGAAAAAATATACTGGTTTTACGACTCCTCAGTTCTACCATCAGACAATGAATGAGCTGGAAAAAAAATGGTCTTATCAGGATCAGGAAAAAAAGGCAGAAAACTATACATCATTAAATAGGCGCCGCGATTCTATTTACTCAAATTACCTCTTGCCCCATTTATATTTAAAAGACCAGCTTGTATGTCTGAAAACAGGTCGAGATAAAACGGATGCTTTCTACCTGTTAAATATAAAAACCGGGCATGAAAAATTATTATTTAAAATCGGGCATCAGCTGGTCTCGCACTTTGACCTGGCCCAAAATGAACTCATCTGGGATGAAGAACGCTTCGATCCCCGTTATGCATACCGAACTTATTCAGTGATCATGCATTATAATCTGGTCACCGGAATAAAACAACAACTGACCCATAGCTCAAGGTTATTTGCTCCATCGCTTTCGCCTGACGGAAGCCAGTTTGTAGCAGTTATGACTGATCAGCATAATCAGATTACATTAAATCTTTACCATACAGCTGATGGTTCTTTCATAAGATCTCTGGCAAATGAAGAAAATTATTACTTTCAGACACCTCGTTTTGACCTTACAGGTCATAAAATAATTACCGTTGCTGTTAATAACCGGGGTAAGGCGATATATAGCTATGATCTTGATAGTAATACCCATCGTTTACGGAGTTTATTCTCATTCATTGAAATTACCCGCCCGTCATTCACCCATACAGGTACAATATTATATGTTTCGGCTGCTGATGGGGTTGATGATATTTTTGAACTTAACCAGGCGACAGGCCTAACAAGACAAATAAGTAATTCAAGATTTGGCGCCTATAACCCATATGAAAAAGATGGCATTGTGTATTTTAACTTGTTTGGGCTTAGGGGTCAGAATATAGCTACCCTGGATATAGAAAAACAGAGAGAAAAAAATCTGGTTACTAAGTCAAATTTTATCGATTACTATGCTCCTTTGGTCAAGCGTGAAGCTGGTGGTTCTATTTTTAAAGAACAACGCAGTAATTCGGCAAATGATCAGAAATTCATTGCTGACAGTTTATTGATTGCTGAAAGTGATACTACCCAAAGTAAAGTACTTTACGAACAAAAACCTTATCATGAGATTGAACACTTTTTTTATTTTCATAGTCTCTTGCCAGACGTACAGGGGGCAAACCTGAACTCAACAAACTTTCTGTCGGGGGTAAAAATTCTTTCAACAAATAAATTAAACACGACTCAAACGTATGCTGGTATCTATTATGCCAATGGTAGTAATAGTGCTGTTTACCAGGCGGGATTTACTTATAAACGATACTACCCTTATATAACGGCGAATTTTGTCGATAGCAGGCGCTTTAGCACGGCATCAGGAAAAAGTAAAGCGGGAGTTATCACCTATTATCCATTCTCTTATCGTGAGGCCAGGTACAATCTAGGGCTGCAGGTACCCTTAAATTTCATCATCGGTAATCAGGCTCTTTCGGTCATACCCCAGATAAATACCAGCTATATAAGAAATGGTGATCCAACGATAAAACTCTCAAGCTTTAATCGTACGCTGGCGTTTCCAATGCATTATTCAATTTACCTTTCTCGCAATACGCTCATAGCAGCCCGGGATCTATATCCACTCTGGGGTCAGAATGCCGATTTTGAATTTGAAAACCTACCCTTTACGACCATTGAAAAAGGACGTCTGTTTTACATGAATTCACTGTTTTACCTACCGGGCTTGTTTAATCACCATAGTTTGCAGGCAGGCTTCAGCTATCAGCAAAATATAGGTGTTTATAAAAATGACCGTCTGATCAATGAAATCAGTGGTTATGCTTTTCTAGAGCCAAATAAGCTAAAAAACACTTTCTTCCTGAATTACTATTTACCTCTGGCCTATCCAGACCTGCAAATTTCTAGCCTTGCTTATATTCGAAAGATCCAGGCTGGTGTATTTTTAAATGAGCAAAACCTTGGACAAAGCTCCGACCCCCTTTTTAAAAGGCATCAAAGTTTTGGTTTCGATGTGCGTATTGACTGTAATTTATTGAGGTACTATCTACCCGTATTTCAGATTGGAACCAGAGCGATTATTCTAGAAAATAATTTCAGATCACCCAAATTTCAGTTAGTTTTAAATTATACGATCTAACAATGAATGTGAAATTAATATTTGTCGTCATCGCAACAGTCATACTTACTGTTTTCTTTATGCAAAATGCTGAAAGGGTACAAGTTAATTTCTTTTTTTCAACCATTCAAGTATCAAAACTTGCGTTATTGCCTGGTCTGGCAGTTGCTGGTTTTCTGATTGGATTTATAGTAGGCAGAAGTGGCAGATCCCGAGCAGCACGGCGCCGTGAACTTTTATATGCAGAGCGTGAACAGGCCTTTCATAATCAATCAAATAATCAGGCAATCAGACAGGCAACAAAACTTACCGGGCAAAAACCTTAGCCAGGAAGATCAGGACTACCTTAATTGAAATTTAGCTCAGCTTAATCAGGGCTTATAGTTTTTACAGGCAGGTATTGCTTTCAAAATCTTCTGGCTGAAGATTTGCCGATGACAACAAAATAATATTGTAGACAAGGCCAACAGTAACAATATAAAGTATGATGGCCGTCTCAGCACGGTAACTTAACAGCCAGGGTGTACATCTGTTATTTTCACCAAAAAGCTTCAGACTGGCAAAAATGGCAACTAGCAGATTTGTAAGAATCGTAAAAAAATAAAAAAACGAATGATGATTTCTCCAACATCTGCTTTTCTGTTCCCAATCATTAAAACTAGCTGAGTTGAAACTGCGAACCAGCCCGGTAAAAAAATTATTAAAAGAATCAGATTTTTAAACGTTACATGTATGTTTAAAAAGGTCTGTTTTGAAATTGAATCAGAACCCTTTTAACAAACTTGTAGTCATCTAAGCTCGCCACAGTCAAATGATGATTTTGTGCAATGGCAAAAATACTTGAATCAAGCTCTGACAACTCAAAGTTAAATCGCAATGGTTGTTTGGAATTGTCTTCTGCCCGTTTGGCTGAAGAAAAATGAATTTTAAGGTCCAAGGAACTAATCCAGATTCTGATAATTCTTGCAGGGATATACCCTTTTTGAATATATTCAAGGATCGTATCAAACTGCGAGTAAAAAACAGCATGATCAGGAGCATCAGCAATTAATTCCAGATTTAAGATTTGTTCGAGCGTTTTCATATGAACCAGTGTTCTAATCTACTGATTTTGCTTATCATATCTACGTCTTTACCTGTTTGAAGTTGAAGTTTCTATCAATAAATAGTTTATTTAAGTATTAAGTTATTGTTCCTGACAGAACCGGTTCACTTCAGAACCAACCCCCTTTTGACTGGTATGTGCCGTCCATTACCAGCGGTAAATTATCATCAATCCACAGCATGAAAAGAGAATGAAGATATTCAACCTGTTCCTGGTCTGCTTGTAATGAAGTGGTGTGGTCAGCAAAAGCATGATGTGCTTTTAACCAGCTTTCTCCGAGTGTTTGAAATTTTATAGAAATTTTAATCAAGAATGCAGCACGCAGATCTATAGGAAAAAATGCCATAAAAAATTCTACATGATCAACTCTTTTAGCAGTTGCACGCTTCATTACCTGTCTGGTTAAAAAATACCGTCCAAAACTATTTTGCTCATCACTGATAACGCCATAATTAAGTCCTGAAATTTCAAATACAACTTTGTCAACTGCCCGTGCAAGTTCGGGATGTTCTACTGATAATAATTCTGATAAATCATGGATGGTTTCCATACGGGATTGTTTTTTTAGTGGTTTACGTAGGGAGTAAAATCTATGTTACACGTTAGCTATGTAAAATTTTCATAATAATTCATTTTATTTCTAGTGTAGTATTCCAGATTATTTGGAATAAGTTTAATTGCCAATAAATGAAAGATTGAGAAACAGAACTGCTTGCCCAATAAAGCGCAAATATTCGAGTATAAAATGCAGCAGGATATTTTGCTCTTTATATATTTGCGAATAAATTATATGCGAAAGTAGCTCAGTTGGTAGAGCACAAGCTTCCCAAGCTTGGGGTCGCGGGTTCGACTCCCGTCTTTCGCTCATTGCTTACCCTAGACTTATGCGTAAACTATTTACTTTATTTCTCCTGTTAGCACCTCTTGCCATAGCCTGTAATAACCATAGAAACTCATCAAAAGTTATTTCAGTCCAGGAGTATAAGAAGATGTTTGCCCTGGCAGGCTGTTATTCTTCTGTTACTGGAAAAGATACGTTCAACTTAAAACTGGTAGTTTCTTCTGATACAGTAAACGGAAAACTATCCTATAAATTTGATCAGAAAGATAATCTGAAGGGTGATATTCAGGGCAGGCTACAAGGTGATACCTTGCTGGCTGATTATAAGTTCATGTCTGAAGGAAAAATTTCTATCCGGCAGGTGACGTTTTTAATGAAAGACAGTACGGCAATGGAGGGATATGGGGCAATGGTAGACAAGAATGGTGAAATGGTCTTTAAAAACTTAAATCAGCTGAGCTTTGGAAAAGGGCTGATTTTGAAAAAGATCAACTGCATGCAATAGGTCTGCCTGGCCCGAGGATCAAATTACCTGATTTCCAATATATTGCAGATAGATGATTAAATCAGGTATCTTAATAACGAGCTCGAAAACAAAGAGATTCTGATGAAAAAGGCTCGTCTAAGACAAGAAGCCAATCTTGTAGCTCAATACCGGATATTAAAATTCCAATGGTTTTTCATTACTGCAATTGTTTTGATATTGGTACTGGCACTTCCCTTGGTTTTTCTGCTTTACAAGAACCAGCAAGAGAAGCAGACTTCACTTATCGATTTAACCGGCTGAATTTCAGGATACAGCTTTTAAATGAAAATCTCGAATCACTCGTTGAATCAAGAACAGCATAACTTACTGAAAAAAAGGATATTATCTCTGACAGTTTACTAAATGTAGTTTGTCTGAAGGTAAAAGGATGGTTAATTTTGAATTAATGCATTAATCAACAATTGAATTTTTTTTAGTTCTGATGAATATCACCACCACTGCTTTTATCTTTCGTAATCACCCCAGGATTGCCATTATAGGTGATATCTCCACCACTACTCGCTGTTGCTTTCAATGACTTATTAACAGTTATCTTTATATCTGAACCACTGCTGGCATCCAGGGTACTTGAATCTGTTACTAAACCTATAGCCTTGACATCTGCCCCACTTGAGGCCGAACCAATAAAATTTGTTGCTGTTCCTTTTAATTGAGCATCTGAACCACTACTTACCTCACAGTTGAGGTTTTTACAGGTAATATCCATGCTTATGTTAGCACCTGAGCTTGCACTTAAGCTCAGATTTGTGGCATTGAATTTTGTCTGTCCAAAAATATCGGAGCCACTTGAGGCATTGATATTATTTAATTCTTTTGCTGTGACATAAACTTTCATTTTATTGTTTATTTGGATACTGAAAAGGTGAAAACCCTCTTTGTGTTTATAATAAATCTTCAGTATCCCATTTTCAACTTCTGTTCGGATATTTTTTATAGATTTCTGGCTACTGACCACTTCAACATGTTCTGTATTTCCCTGACTGATGTAGACATCTACCCCTGTACTAGCGCTGATTCCTGTAAAATGATCAACGGTTCTAATCTCATGCACCACTGAACTGCTATCACGATCAAAATTCTTATAATGACAGGCAGATAGCAGGTGAACCTGCAGAAGTAACAATATAACAAGGGTATTACGTTTCATATTATCGGGTTTTTAGTCGTTATTTCTCATATGACACTCATTTATGTTTACAGGTTACCTAATGTATTCAAAAAAAAGGCCACCGAAATGGCAGCCCGTTAAATGTTTTAATTTTTAATTAGCCTTAAGAACCGCAGGCTTCACAACTACCATCTATCGGGCAGGCCAAACCATCCGGTACTTCCTCATCTGGTGAGATGGTAGCAGGAATAACTGGTTCAAGCATTTGCCCGGCTTGTTTTTCGATCGTGAACTTTACGGCCTGGGTGGCTGCCTGTGTACGCAGATAGTACATACCTGTTTTCAGACCTTTCTTCCAGGCGTAAAAATGCATTGAAGTCAGCTTCGAAGTCGTAGGCTCCTGAATGAAAAGATTCAACGACTGTGACTGACAGATATATGCGCCCCTGTCAGCAGCCATATCAATCAGACTCCGCTGTTTAATTTCCCAGACAGTCTTATAAAGTTCTTTTATGTCTTCAGGAATTTCCTTTATATGCTGTATTGAACCATTGGCTTCGATGATAGAGTTTTTCATGGTTGAATCCCAAAGGTTCAGCGTTGCCAGATCGCGGAGCAAATGCTTGTTGACAACTACAAACTCGCCCGAAAGCACACGGCGGGTATAAATATTAGAGGTATAGGGCTCAAAGCACTCATTATTGCCAAGAATCTGCGAAGTTGAAGCTGTTGGCATTGGCGCTATCAGCAAAGAGTTACGCACACCATATTTCTTAATCTCACCTCTGAGTGTATCCCAGTCCCAACGCTTGGTTGGAATTACATTCCACATATCGAATTGAAGTACTCCTTTTGACATTGGTGAGCCTTCGTAAGTCTGGTAGGCTCCATCGCGTTCGGCCAGATGAACTGATGCTTTTAAAGCAGCGAAGTACATGGTTTCAGCTATCTCAATATTCATCAGTTTTGAAGCATCGCTGTCAAATGCCTGACGCATCAGGATAAAGACATCAGCCAAACCCTGGATACCCAAACCGACTGGCCTGTTGCGCATATTTGAGTACTGTGCTTCTTCAACAGGATAATAGTTTTCATCGATAATCTTGTTCAGGTTGATAGTGGCCTGGAAAGTTACCTCATATAATTTCTGGTGATCAAATTCACGGTTGGTTACAAAACGGGGTAAAGCAATCGAAGCAAGATTACAAACAGCAACTTCTTCGGGAGAAGTATACTCAATGATTTCAGTACATAGATTAGAGCTCTTGATTGTTCCCAGATTTTGCTGATTTGACTTTCTATTGGCTGCATCTTTATAAAGAAGATAAGGAGTGCCTGTTTCAATTTGTGAATTGATGATGGCATACCATAGCTCCTGAGCCTTTATAACTTTACGGGCGCGTCCTTCTTTTTCATAATTTTCGTAAAGGGTTTTGAAATTATCACCCCAACAGTCAGCAAGACCTGGCGATTCATGAGGGCAAAATAAACTCCAGTCACCATTTGCTTCAACCCTCTCCATAAATAGATCGGGAATCCAGAGTGCGTAAAATAAATCACGTGCCCTGTTTTCTTCTTTTCCATGGTTCTTTTTTAGATCAAGAAACTCGAATACATCGGCATGCCATGGCTCAAGGTATATAGCAAATGCTCCTTTACGTTTTCCCCCACCCTGATCTACATAACGGGCTGTATCATTAAATACTTTCAACATTGGAACAATACCATTACTGGTGCCATTAGTTCCACCTATATATGAACCGGTTGCACGAATATTATGGATACTCAGACCAATACCACCTGCCGACTGAGAAATTTTAGCAGTCTGCTTCAATGTATCATAGATACCCTCTATACTGTCATCTTTCATCGTTAGTAAAAAGCACGATGACATTTGAGGTTTTGGCGTTCCGGCATTAAATAAAGTAGGAGTAGCATGGGTGAACCAACGTTCAGAAAGCAGATCATATGTTTTTATGACTGACGCGAGGTCATTTTTATGGATGCCAACGGCTACCCGCATGTACATATGCTGTGGGCGTTCTACAATCTGTCCATTTAATTTCAGCAGGTAAGAACGCTCAAGCGTCTTGAAGCCAAAATAATCAAATGAAAAATCCCTGTCATAAATAATATGTGAATCAAGAAGCTCTGCATTTTTTTCAATAATCTCCCAGACATCATCCGCCAGCAGAGGTGCCGCCAGTTGTGACTTTGGATCTACATAAACATACAGGGCACGCATAGTTGCCGAGAATGATTTTGTGGTATTCTTGTGAAGATTAGAAACTGCAATCCTTGAAGCAAGAAGAGCATAATCAGGATGCCTTGTAGTTAGAGAGGCAGCAGTTTCAGCGGCCAGGTTATCAAGCTCACTTGTCGTTACGCCATCGTATAAACCCTCGATAACTTTTTTGGCCACGTCGACCGGGTCAACAAGCTGTGGATTCAGGCCGTAGCACAACTTTTCAATACGGGCTGTAATTTTGTCAAATTTTACCGTTTCAGTTCTGCCATCTCTTTTTATTACAAACATCTTTTTCTTGCGTTAAGGTCTTAAAATTCTTCGTCAAGGGTAAATGATTTTACCTCATGCTCACCCATTACACCACTTTTCTGATAATCACCTACTCTCTTTTCAAAAAAGTTGGTCTTACCCTGCAATGATATTAGTTCCATGAAATCAAATGGATTGGTCGCATTGAACATTTTAGGATACCCAAGTTCAGACAACCAGCGGTCAGCAACAAACTCGATATACTGCTGCATAAGTTTGGCATTCATACCAATCAAAGCAACAGGCAGTGCATCAGTCACAAATTCTTTCTCTATACGAACGGCATCAGCTATAATTTCATACACACGCTCCTGACTTAGACGGGTGTTAAGCATTTTATACAGAAGGCAGGCAAACTCACAGTGCAGGCCTTCATCACGTGAAATCAGCTCATTCGAAAAGGTCAGACCTGGCATCAGGCCGCGTTTCTTAAGCCAGAAAATAGAGCAGAAACTTCCGGAGAAAAAAATACCTTCAACAGCTGCAAAGGCAACAAGCCTTTCGGCAAAACTTCCCTGATCGATCCATCTGAGGGCCCACTCAGCTTTCTTTTTCACACATGGAACAGTTTCAATTGCATTAAAAAGTCTGTCTTTTTCTTTAGGATCTTTAATATATGTGTCTATCAAAAGAGCATATGTTTCAGAATGGATATTTTCCATCATAATCTGAAATCCATAGAAACAACGCGCTTCTGGTATCTGTACTTCGCTCATGAAATTAACAGCCAGATTTTCATTTACAATGCCATCACTGGCTGAAAAGAAGGCAAGAATATGAGAAATAAAATGTCTTTCACCGTCATTAAAGGCTGTCCAATCTTTTTGGTCTGACTGCAGATCAATCTCTTCAGCAGTCCAGAAGCTCGCTTCATGCTTTTTGTACATTTTCCATACTTCAGGATATTTAATCGGCAGAAGAACAAAACGTTCCTTGTTTTCGGCTAATAGTGGTTCGGTTTCTGCGGTCATATAAATTGGGATTATAAAGGAGATTTAGCGTATTGATCGAGTTCAAATGTACTCAGAAGACTCGCCTTTCTGACCCACGAATTTTCAACATCGCGATTAAGTTGTGGATAAAAATATATCGCTGATTTAAAACTAATGGTGAAATAACAACACTACCTTATAGAGGTAAAAGTTGAGGTGATGCACCTTATATTATTGTGTATTAAACGATTTTAACCTCATTCAGGTATCCTGATTTTCAGTAAAAACTCACATCTAAAAATTATATACTGCAAAAATACGACTGGTTAATTAAAGATTGTGCATTTAGTTGAGATTTCATTTCAAGCCTGGCCCTGTCAATCTCATAAATTAGTTACAGACAACAGTTTTAAATTATCATCCAATGCATAAATTCTGGGTACTCCTGTGGCAATTTCGGTAACCACAATTTCTTCAGGGCTCAGGTTTTCAAGGTACATAATAAGTGCACGCAGACTATTGCCATGGGCAACAATAAGAATTTTATTATCACCTGTCAATTCTGGCTGTATCTGGCTAAGGTAGAATGGAATCACACGTGATGCCGTATTTTGTAAACTTTCACCATTAGGCGGAGCAACTGTAAAACTACGTCTCCAAGTATTAAAAAGGTCATCCCCATATTTCAATCGGGTTTCGTCTTTATTAAGGCCCTGCAGATCTCCGTAATTTCGTTCGTTAAGGGCTTTATCGGTATGAATTTCTATGCCTGTTTCACCAAGTTCTTCTAATATAAGTTCAAGTGTATGCTTTGCCCGTTCAAGTACCGAAGTAAAGGCCTGGGCAAATAGGTATCCCTGTAATTTTCTTCCTGCCTGTCTGGCCTCTTCTATCCCCTTTTCGGAAAGGGCTACATCAATAGTACCTGTAAACCGGTTTTCAAGATTATAGACCGACTGCCCATGACGTACGATAACGAGTATTGACATTGCTGAAGTTTTATGAGTTTGAACTAGGTAAATATAGAAGTCAGCAGGGTAATTTATGTAATATCCTGATCATAGTTTGAACCCCAATTCTGACATAACACTGACATCCTGGTTTTAATGCTTCACGAATTCGGTGTATATTTGTTGTTTAATATGAGTAAGCAAGGAAGAATTCTGGTGGCCATGAGTGGCGGAGTTGATAGTTCAGTAGCCGCAGTCATGCTTCATGAACAAGGGTACGAGGTGATTGGGCTAACCATGAAAACTTGGGATTATGCAAGTTCAGGTACTAATTCAAAAGAAACTGGTTGTTGCAGTCTAGATTCAATTAATGATGCACGGACACTTGCGGTAAACTACGGTTTCCCTCACTATATTCTGGATATCCGTGAAGAATTTGGGAGTTTTGTCATCGATAACTTCGTTGATGAATACCTGGCAGGCCGTACCCCGAATCCATGTGTACTCTGTAATACCCATATAAAATGGGAAGCGTTGTTAAAAAGAGCCAATCTGCTGGATTGCGAATTTATAGCTACAGGACATTATGCCAAAATACGCAGGGAAAACGAACGCTTTGTGGTTTCAAAAGGTCATGATAGCAGCAAAGACCAGTCTTATGTTCTTTGGGGAGTAACCCAGGAAAATCTTGCACGAACGATGCTTCCCTTGGGCAGCTTTGCCAAAAGTGAAATCAAACAAATGGCCATAGACATGGATCAAAAAGAACTTGCCGCCAAAGGTGAAAGTTATGAGATCTGTTTTGTTCCTGATAATGATTACCGTGCCTTTTTAAAACATAAGGTAGAAGGCCTAGAAGAAAAAGTCGCTGGTGGAGATTTTGTGTTTAGTGATGGTACAGTCGTTGGAAAACACAAGGGTTATCCTTTTTACACGATCGGGCAACGTAAAGGTCTTGACATAGCTTTTGGGGAGCCTTATTTTGTGTTGCGTATTATTCCAGAATTTAACCGGGTTGTGCTTGGCAAATTATATGAGCTTGAGCAACAAGAAGCACTGGTAAAAGGAATTAATCTGGTGAAGTATGCTACTCTGCCTGATGGTATTGAAGCCGTTACCAAAATAAGATACAAGGATACGGGAACCCTGAGTAACCTACATCAAAATGGGTTTGATGTTGAAATCAAATTTCACCATAAGGTTATGGGTGTAGCACCCGGGCAGTCAGCAGTATTTTATGAAGGTGACGACCTGCTGGGCGGTGGTTTTATTGTCTAACGGGCAGGGAATCTTTGAGAAAGCTTATGACAGACTCTGATCAATTCGCAGAAATCTCATCAATCAGGGTATAGGTTTTACCATCATCATCGATAGAGGGGCTTTGGTTTGTAGCTATGATGCGTATATAACGCATTGAAATCGGAGATAGCTCTTTATAAACTTTAACTATATTGCCAGCTTTCATCTGTGATAATTCAGCCTGAGAATAAGAAATCAACCTGATAAAGTTTCTATTATCATCTGAAATTTCAACAACAACATTTAGCGGGAGGTATATTGAAAGACCCTTTTCTTCAAGAAAATCAAAACCAATATTCTTGATAATTTGCAATTTACCAAGGTCAATTACTGCATTCAGTCCTGCTCCGGTGTACCCTGCCCAGCGCCCATCGAATGGGTTTGAACTGCCATGAATGCCATCAACCAGAGTAAAGCCATTATATCCGGCAAAGCGCAGGTTGGGTGCGCTAATCTGATGTATCATCTTGGAACTAGTTTTTGACATTTTAAATTGTTCATCATTTATTTCTGAGATCAGCTTACTACCCTCAAAGCTTGCAGCTTTTATCTGGGTATTACCACTAACCTGAAAGGGCCTGATATAGGCAGTTGCCCCAGGCCCTGGCATACTTCCGTCTACCGTGTAAAAAATCTGCCCCTGACCAAGTTCATTGCTACATGCAATAGTCATTTTATTTGAAGCTGTATCACGTATAGGCTTGATATAAACATTCCATGCACTGCGGGCATATGCTATATGCTCGAAGTCAAGCCGGTCACGAAACGATGCAAGCCTGAGTTTAAAGTTATCGAAATTTTTTTTGGCAGGAAGTGACCATTCTGATTCTGCCAAAGCCAGCACTCTGGGAAAGAGCATATGCTCTATATGAGAAATATCAGGAACGGTCTCGGTCCATAAACAACCGTGCCCGCCAAGTATAAATTTACGATCCTCTGGTTTTAGCTCGGCTGGAATAGGATCAAACTGGTAACAATTAGTCAGTAAATTATGAGAGTAAGCCTGGGGCTCAAGTTTGGGGTCGCCCTGATATAAGTCAAAATAGGTAAACAGTGCAGGAGCCATCACTACATTATGGCTAGCCCGGGCTGCTGTTATTCCCCCTTTATACCCGCGCCAAGACATAACAGTTGCCGCAGGGGCCAGACCACCCTCGATAATTTCATCCCAGCCTATCATCTTCTTACCTTTTGACCTGATGAAAGATTCAATACGGCGGATAAAATAAGATTGCAGTTCATCAAGAGAATGCAGATTTTCAGTCTTCATTTTTTGCTGACAGAGCAGGTTGTCTTTCCAAATCGCCCGGTCGACTTCATCCCCTCCGATATGAATATATTCACCTGGAAATAGGGCTATTACTTCAGTAAGTATATCTTCAAGAAATATATAGGTTGAGTCGTTACCGGGGTTCAAGCTATTGGTATACGCTCCCAGCTGACCTGAAGGCATAGCAATCGGTCCCGATATACTCGCAAACTGTGGGTAGGCAGTCAGGGCTGCCATAGAATGTCCAGGCATATCTATCTCTGGAAGAATCATGATATGCCTTGCCCTGGCATATGCAATAATTTCTCTGACATCTTGCTGGGTGTAGTAACCACCATAATTGACAAGTTCTCCTGGTTTTTGAGGACGGGCTTCAGCAAAGCGTTCATTTGGGCGCTGCACCCTGAAAGCGCCAATATCAGTCAGCCGGGGATATTTTTTAATCTCTAGCCTCCAGCCCTGACTATCGGTAAGATGCCAGTGAAAAACATTCATCTTCAGGGTGGCCATATAATCAAGGTACTGCTTGATAAACTTTTTATCAAAGAAATGCCGGCTTACATCAAGGTGCATCCCACGCCAACTAAAACGTGGGTGATCTTCTAATGTCAACGATTGCATTCGAATAGTATTTCCTATTCTGGGTATTGGTCTGGCCATAATTTCAGCAGGCATCAATTGTTCGAAAGATTGCCAGGCATAAAACAAACCGGCCTCGCTATGGCCTTCCATAATTATACTGCCTGCATTGATTGCAAGGGTATAACCTTCATCTGCGTCGTTTATATTGGCATTACCAAAAAGTATGTAGTCATCTGGGGGTATCTGCTGATCTGCATTCAACTGCAACAGGTGCAAGCCTGTGAGGGCATAAACTTGTGACACCAGGGTTTTTGCCATTGACCAGGCAGCAGAATCTTTTTTTGACGCTACAATTGTGGTATGCCCGTTAATTTGAAAGTATCCTGGTAAAAGATCAACCTTCTGGGGCTGGGGAATAATGTTTACTGGCAATGACTGTGCTTTGGCGCAGAGTGATAGTATTGAAAGGCATAGCACTGGCAAATATTTCATTTTCAGGGTATTCTTTTTAAAAGAAGATTAAATATGTCTGTTAAATCAGTCAAGAGTCTGATTAACGCAGGAAACAGCTTTTTTATCGTAATATTTTTGGCATATGTTCTCCTGCTGATTTTTAAAAAAATGTATCTTGGTCGTCTAAAATAGATGAAAAAGTAAATAAAACACAAAACGAATATGTCAGCAAAACCAACTTTACTCATTCTGGCTGCAGGAATGGGCAGCCGTTACGGCGGTATCAAACAAATTGATCCTTTTGGGCCAAATGGTGAAACCATAATTGATTACTCACTCTATGATGCAATCAGGGCAGGTTACGGTAAAGTTGTTTTCATAATACGCAAAGAAATTGAAGTTGAATTCAGGGAGATTTTCACTAAGAAACTCGAAGGAAAAATTGAAATAGATATCGTTTGCCAAGAAAAAGAATCATTCATACCCAAAGGAATGGATATCAGCAGCCGGGTAAAACCATGGGGTACAGGACATGCTGTTTTGTGCGCAAAAGATGCCATTAAGGAGCCATTTGCTGTTATTAATGCTGATGATTTTTATGGTTATCATGCATTTAAAGTAATGGCTGATTTTCTGGCTGCTGACCAGGATGCAAAACTTCATTCACTGGTTGGTTATAAGATTGAAAATACCCTGTCTGAAAATGGTTCAGTCTCAAGAGGTGTTTGTACCGCTGATGCAAATGATTTTTTAACATCTATCAACGAGCGTACAAATATTGACCGTAAAGATGGCAAGATTATATATACAGAAGGTGATAAAGATGTTGAATTACCAGAAGGAACATTAGTTTCAATGAACTTCTTTGGCTTTCAGGAAGAAATTTTTAATCAGATCGAACCACTTTTCCTGCAGTTCCTTTCAGCAAAAGGGAATGAGCCTAAAGCAGAGTTTTTTATTCCACTTTTCGCAAACCAGCTTCTAGCATCTGGTGAGGCAAAATTCAAAGTGCTAAACAGTTCTGATGTTTGGTTTGGAGTTACCTATAAAGAAGATAAGCCCACCGTGCAGAGCGCCATCAGCCAGCTGATTGCTAAAGGTGCATACCCTGAAAAACTCTGGGTTTAATATTCTTAATTACATCAGGGTAAGTTTGGTCAAGTTTTAACATCCCACTTATATTTTCCACTAGAAAGCCCGGTCTCTGAGAGACCGGGCTTTCTAGTGGAAAATATTTAGTAAAAAAGAGAACCTCAGAATAAAACTAGAATCTCAGAATAATATCCATTGAAGCTGAGTACTGGTCTTTCTTAGTTCCATTATCAAATGGGCGTATTTCCTGACCTGAATAAGCCCGCTCGTACCTAATTTCTGGTCTCACACGCAATAACGGTGTTATGAAATAGACAAACCCTGCTGTATGGCTGATATAGGAAGTAGAAAATCCAGTACGATTGCCCTGTGGATCACCTAAGTAATCGTTACGGATAGATATATAGCTTTTATCAGAAGTTTTCATCTGAAAAAAGTTAACAAAGCCAAACGCCTTTGACAAACCCGGAATCATAGCGCCAGGACCAACATTGGTATAAAAAGGTTTGGCAGGTCCATCAATAACCGTACCGCCTACCAGTCCATCTCTCTGCCACATATAATATGCTTCTGTCATGGTATGAAACGTAGAATTGAAACGGTGACCCCATGTAGCTACTACCATCTGCAAATCATCGTGGTTATGATTATACCTGCCAGCACCCAAAGCATTTATACCACCATAAATCGAGTTATTATTATCATTTGAAACCCATCTGGCCATTAATAACCCGTTTACACTAGCCGGTTTTGTCCATGGGGCAACATCATTACCTGCATGAATACCTAGTTCAAGCTGCCAGTTAGAACCAAGCTTAAGAGTCGACTGTACCCCTGTAAAAGTATATGGGTCAACGCTGAACATCAATGAATGTGTATAAAGGTAATTATCGGTTGCCCATTGCGCCTCAATATCTGCGGGAGAGATAAAACGTCCAAATTTAAGGAGCATACCATCGGCAATTTTAGGGAAATAAACCAAGCCATAAATTTCAGCCGGATCAAATCCATATTTACTGTTATGTTTCAGAAGCTGGTTACTAAAGTACCCCTGGGCTGTAGTATACCGGTAATCAATACCAAAAATAGTCGTGAAAAGGAACCCAGCTGTAATATGATCTGTTTGCTCGGTATTAGGTTGAAGTTCGAGTTTTAAACCTAACTGATCAAGTACAACGGTATTCGGGATAATATCATAAGAAGTGGGTGCATTTGAATGCTTTGATGAGCTGATATTTGCACCTGGATCAATCCAGCCATAAAAGCGAAGCCTTGTTTTGGTCATCCCCAGGGCTTTCTGCATAGGGTAAATTGGTACCGTGGCATCTACCCCGACCAGTGGAGCACCATCCCAGTCTCCTGCAGGAAAAGGGGGTGAATCAAGGGGAACAGGTAATGAGCGTTTAACAACCCGGTGTTTGATTGTATCTGCTGATTTTTTAGCTAAAGTATCTATGGAATGAGAAAAGCCTTTTAATCCAAAACTCAAAAAAACCAATAAAAATAAAAATTTCTTCATTTTTTAAATATAATTGTACCAAAAAACCAGTAAATATCCTTTTTTACTTGAGAAAGAGCAGAAAACAGCCAATTCACAGGTATTGAGAACCATTACCTGTGAATTAGCTTAAATATATTCCAATAGTTAAAGTATTGATATTGGCAAGGCAGATATTGCTGATTATTCTCTAAAAATAAACCGGTTATAATCTGAATAAGAGCGCTAAAATAATTCGGCTTTCTGATTTAACCAAATCAGGTCTCCAATTTGCCGTTAAAGGGGTCGTACTATAACCATCTGGAGATGTTACTCCTCCTGCGCCTGCAAAATAGGGCACATCAGCATGTCTGTAAACATATTCTACCCTGAAAGTGATGCTTTGATTAGGCATCCAGTCAAAATTGGTTGATAAATCGAAGGCATGAAACTTATCACCAGGATTGGCACTGAATGGATATTTACCTTCAGTCTGAGTAGGGTCAACCGCACTTGGCAATGGACTCGCCTGACCTGTAGGATAAAGTACCAGGTACCGACCAGGATTAGTCATTAACCCTCCTCCTGTTGTCCAGGCGAACTTATCTTTAGCAAACCAGATTCTGTTATAAATCATAGCACTCGCAAAATACTGGGCTGGACCTTGTGAAGCATCACCGGTTGTGAAGCCATGAACGCCACCACCATTTTCATATCCAACATCACCTGTCAGTGTAAATGCCATTTTTGAGATACCCGCAGATTTTGGCGAATTGAAATACCTTACTAACAGACTATTATCTGAGTGAAATCTCTTTCTTTTATTTTGACCTGGAACATCTGTACCCAGGTAATCATTGGTCAAAATCTTAAAATAACTTGTAGGATTATAGGTTACGTTTGCACCCACGCCCGGATTTTTGTTAAACCGGCCGTAACTTTGCCATCCATTGATGATCCATGGCTCAATTTTCAGATGCTTTGTAGGAAAAATCTGAACTCTCAAACCATTAAAAAACCATGGGGTATTGTCAGAAGTATAGGAAGCCTGATATTCCCAGTTTTCAACCTGATAATATGAGTTAAGACCTACATATGACATAAATAAACCGGCGTCGACATTAATACCATACCATTTATTAAAATGATAACCAGCATACGCTTCACTCAGGTTTTTATAGATATCAGCCAGGTGATACTGACCTCTGTAAGGGCTAAGATCATTTCTTGGAACAACCTGAGAACGGGTACCAAACTGTGTCATTACACGGGCACGGGCATTACCGAATACAAGATCTCCTCCTAAATGCAAAGCTGATAATGTGACTTCATTATCACGCGCCAGTGCTGTCGATCCTACAACTGTATTATCATTCGGACGATTGAATGAGTGCGTATAATTCACATCGACCATGATTGAGGGTGTAAAATATTTACCCGTTAAAACCGATGAATCTCTTCGATCAGCACCATTCTGCCAGCTTGATTCAATGCCATCAAATGGGATTTTCACCGCAGGTGGTTTGGTGGTATCCTGTGCCTTTAGCGATAAAAAGGCTACGGATAAACTTAAAAGTAAAAGTGTTTTTTTCATGTGAAGCGTTTTGGTTAGAAATTGATTCAAATTATAATGCTGTTAAATAATATGAGATCTACTTGGTTTTTTCTATATTCTCAAATAAAGAGCTGATGCTTATATTATCAATATCATCGGCTGGGTAGACATTAATACCATGATCAAACTGATCAATCCCGCCAACACCAGTCTCTCCATTTTCTTCAATTCGTAGTTTCCATGGGTAAGGCAATAAATTTACCAGAACCATCATTACAAAGGTTATCAGAAACACGGCCACCGTGATCGTGAGACTTCCCAGGGCCTGGGCTTCAAGAACACTCCATCCACCTCCATAGAATAAACCTGCTACAGGAGCAGAGTTATCTGCACCCGTTGGGCCAGTAGCTCCGAACTGACCAGATGCAAATAAGCCCAGTGATAGGGTTCCCCAGATACCTGCGAAACCATGTACAGCTACTGCGCCGACTGGATCATCGATTCTGAACCACTCGATTAAGTAAACAGAACCGAATACCACGAAACCGGCAACAAGCCCAAGGAGAACGGCACCCAACGGACTTACCCAGTAACAAGGGCAGGTAATTGCTACCAGACCGCCCAAAAAGCCATTTATAGTAAACCCAAGATCAAATTTGCCTTTCGTTGTTCCCCACCATAAAGCAGCACACATAGCAGCAAAACCACCGCTACAGGCAGCCAGTGTTGTATTTGCAGCAACACGTCCAATACCCTGCATATCCATGGCTGAAAGTGTACTTCCAGGATTAAAGCCGTACCAGCCGAACCATAATATAAAACCGCCCACTGCTGCTACCAGCAGATTATGACCAGCTGGCATACCCCCATTAACTTTGTCATCTCGTCTGAAAATTCGCCCGATTCTCGGCCCTAGCACAATAGCTCCTGCAAGTGAAGCAATACCTCCTATTGTGTGTACTACTGTTGAGCCAGCAAAATCTCTGAATGGCTGGCCCAGATGTGGCAAAAAACCAGTTCCTGAGCCCATAGTTGCCAGAAACCCATCTGGGCCCCAGGCCCAGTGACCCACAATCGGATAAATAAATCCGGTAATACCAATGCTGTAAATAATATCACCCCTGAAACTCGTACGGCCGATCATGGCGCCTGAAACAATTGTCGAACATGTGTCTGCAAAAGCATATTGAAAAATCCAGTGTGCCAATAGCGGAATTCCTGTAGTTAAATAGGTAGCTGGCGTATTTTGAAGAAAGAACCAGTTGGTGATCGTTTTACCATCAGCTCCAAGCCCACCCCAACCTATGAACCCGTTTCCATTCCCGAACATAAATGCATAACCGATAGCATAGAACAGTAAACCGCAAAGGCAAGTGTCAAATATGCATTCCATCAAAACATTAACAGTTTCACGCTTACGGGCAAAACCTGCTTCAAGCATGACAAATCCGGCTTGCATACCAAAAACCAAAAACGCAGCTACCAACGTCCAGACAGTATTGATACTGTTCATCATGGTTGTTTCATGTGCAGTGTAGATTTCTGCAGCATGAGCCACATTACCAAACAGGCCAGGCAACGTAAGCATTGCCATTAAAACGATGAATAACCCAATCATTTTTCCTGCTAGAAATGTTGCACCCAGTATCCATTTCTCACGTGTCAACTCCTGAAATAAGCCGAAAATCTTTGGTTTTGCAAGAATTACTTTCATTGTTTTTAAAGATTTAGTTTGAGTTCGCTATTAATTTGATCAAGATGATTAAGAAATGATTCAATTATTAAAATATGTTATTTTAAAATGCTGAAATGAATTAATATTTGCTATAATAATCAATTATTAGAATTAAAAGGAGCTATTCTTTATCAATTCAGTCAATTATTTCATAATTATAGCGCCAAATATCTATTTATGCAAATTTTATGTTAATTAATTGGTTCATTTTTCCATTTTTTATAAGTTTTGTAAAAAATACCGCAATTAATAAGGCAATAATGAAGAATTGTTAATTTAATTTCATTAAAAACTCTACTACTTTAGTAAAACCATGAATTAATTGAATTTTTTAATCTTAAAAATTTTTAAGATTATCTTTGATAGAAGAGGTCAATTATCTCTTAAACATTCCGATAAATAATTTTTAACCGGTTTTTTGAACATATACTTCTATTACCTGTTATATTTTTTTTAATATCTTAATCATGACAACTAAAGAATCAATCCAAAGCGCTTATATAGATTCAGTTCTAACTACTGGAACCAAACCAAAATCTGTTTATAGTTTTGCCAAGCAAAATGAAATGGCTGAACAAGAGTTTTATACCTTTTATGGCTCATTTGAATCTATAGAGATGAGTATATGGACAAACCTGGCATCAACTACCCTCAGTGAAATATCAGCACAGCAAGTCTGGGCTGGTTATACTTCAAGAGAAAAAGCTCTTGGCTTTTATTATAGCTTTTTTGAATTGGCAAAAAGCAAACGTAGTTTCATTACTTTTTCGTCAAAAAATATTAAAAGAGGTCTTTCTACCCCCAGAGTATTTGAAGGCCTAAAAGCCGAATTTGAAAACTTTTCTTACAAAATAGTTCAGGATGGTATTGAAAGCGGAGAACTTGCAGATCGAAAGCTATTTGCCGACCGCTATAAAGACGCCTTATGGATGCAATTCTTATTCGTGCTCAAATTTTGGATCAATGACAATTCAGCAGGTTTCGAAAAGACAGATGAAGCCATTGAAAAAGGTGTGAATGTAACTTTCGATCTTTTTCAACGATCAGCTCTTGACAACCTGTTCGACTATGCCAAATTTCTGCTCTATAATGGAAATGTAAAACAGAAGTTTGGATTTTAATTTTTTAAAGAACTATAAGCTCTTTCTTCAATAATATGAGTGAATTCCCCAAAGAACAAAATAGTATTCCGATAACCAAAGTACAACGATCGGCAAAATTTGTCAGTACAGGTTTAAAAGTCGGAGGAAATTATATCAAGCATTACTCAAAAAAACTTTTCAATCCCGATCTTAATACTGACGAACTTAACTTAAACAATGCGTCAGATATTTATGACTCACTTAGCGAATTGAAAGGAAGCGCACTCAAAGTTGCCCAAATGCTTAGCATGGATAAAAACATGCTCCCAAAGGCGTATTCAGACAAATTTGCACAATCTCAATATAACGCCCCTCCTTTATCAGGTCCATTGATTGTTCAAACTTTCAAAAAAGTTTTTGGAAAGACGCCTGAACAGATTTATGATAAATTCGAATCCCGGTCTACCAATGCAGCTTCAATCGGACAAGTTCACCGGGCAGAGCTTAATGGCAGAAAACTTGCCGTAAAAATTCAGTATCCAGGTGTAGGTGATTCAATTTCCTCAGATTTAAAAATGGTAAAGCCTTTTGCTTTCCGTTTACTGGGCATGAGTGAGAAAGAACTGGCTATCTATATGAAAGAGGTTGAAGACCGCTTACTTGAAGAAACTGATTATGAATTAGAAGTCCGAAGATCAATAGAATTTTCCAAGGCGTGTTCAGTTTTAAATAATGTAGTATTTCCTGAGTACTTTCCTGAACTCTCAGGTAAGCGGGTAATCACGATGAGCTGGCTTGAAGGTATGCACCTGAAAGAATTTTTACAAACTAACCCAAGTCAGGAACTAAGAAATCAAATTGGACAGGCTCTTTGGGATTTTTACAATTTCCAACAGCATGAATTACGAGCTGTGCATGCTGATCCACATCCGGGTAATTTCCTGATAACGGCTGATGGCAAGCTTGGATGCATCGACTTTGGTTGTATTAAAGAATTACCTGATGAGTTTTACTATCCGTTCTTTTCATCTACTTCGACAGCCCTGATGGAAAATAAGGAAGAAACCATTAAGGCATTTCGACAATTACAGATGATTTTGCCCGACGATAGCCCGATACAGGTTGATTTTTTTGCCGAATTATTTAAAGAAATGATCGGCCTTTTTGCAAAGCCTTATATCACAGATACGTTTGATTTTGGTGAGGATGCTTTTTTCACACGCTTATATACTTTCGGAGAAAAGGTCGCAAAAATGCCTGAATTCAGGCAGGCAAGGGGCGTCAAAGACTTCATTTATATAAACAGAACAAATTTCGGGCTGTATAATCTTCTTCATGAATTAAAAGCAAACATCAATACAGACACATTCAAGCCGCATGTAGTCTTGGAATACTAGTATTATTTATTCATGGTTTATACGCATTCATTAGGTCTGGGTTATATCCAGACCTTTTATGTTTCAACCCATCTCTACCAGGTAAATAACCCCTATTTATTCATACGGGTGCCACGAAAGCCTTATAAATTTTGAATTAAAAATCAGGGTCGAACCATAGTATTCAGGGTCTGAATTTTTAAGATTTTACCAAAATCGGGTACTTCTTTTGCCGGCTTAACCAAAATAATTTTCGATTCTCCAGGTAGTAAATCAAAGAAGTTATCAGAGAAGGTGCATTCAACCCCTTTGGTATCAAGATAAATATTCTTTGCAAGCCTGAAACTTTTGATGGTTAGCCAGAAATACTTTCCCGCTCTCTGAGTTTGAAAATTAACTTCAGGTTCTTCAAAGGGTATATATTTAATAGGTGCAAAATAAAGGATATTATTACTAATCACTTCTCCCTCTTTTTCAAGACTTGTTTTCAGGTAAACGGTACTACTGTCAAGACCTTTCAAGACTTGATTTCTATCAATAGTAAAGTAAAGATGACTTGTATTGGGATAAACAAGTACGTCCATCCTTTTATCAGTAATTACATCGCCCTCTATCGTATAAAATTGAATTTTCAGGGTAGCATTAAGTTCTCTCAGCTGATCAGAAACAATATAGACCATAATTTTACCCTTTGTTTCTACCGCCGATACAATGATTGGTTTAAAGGCACTTTTTGCGAAATAATACGCCGCTTTCTTTCTACCTGCATAGTCAATTACAGCATATCCAGTACCTGCTGACGACTCATTGAATTGACTGTACAGGCTTCCCATACAATAGTTTCTAGCTCTTCTATGAGCTTCTATTCCCATTTTTATTGCTTCACCCTGCATCAGCTGGCTCTCATACCAGAAATCAGAGAAATTCAGGGGCAGTCTGTATTCATTTTCTAGGTAGGTGAGCATTCTCTGATCACCTACCAAAGGCTTTGAATGATCAATCGTATCTGCATTATCATCGATATGTAGATTATAGGTATGCATTGTTCTCAAGCTGGGAAATGCCTGAAACCCATACTCAGACATAAATCTGCCAACAGTTGTCTTATAGGTTTCTATTGGAGCATTCTTCTTCCATACATCCCATTCATGATAGTCAGCATTTGATTTACCCACTTTCAGGCTTGGGAAATACGGACCTGAACTGGGAAGATAAAATCTTCCCGGATCATTTGAATGAACTTGTACAGGTAAAATATTTTCAAATAGATTTTTGTAGGCATTATTAATTTGGGCTGAATCACCTGGGGTATAGCTTGTAGAATGATCAAAAGCCCCTGTTCTCCAAGCCTTCTCAACTCCCGTGTTCCCGGCCCAAATAGCAATACTGGGATGGTTTCGTAATTGTTTAATGGTATACTGGGCTTCCCTCCTGATTGTTCTGACCAAGGATGAATCTGCAGGTGGGTACATTCTACCTCCAAACATAAAATCCTGCCAGATCAAAATTCCCTTTTGATCAGCAAGATCGTAAAACAATGAACGTTCATAAATCCCGGTTCCAGTTACCCTGAGCATATTGAAGTTCGATTCAATAGCTGCTTGAAATAATTCCTCATATTTCTGACGATTAACCTTTCCTGGAAACATGTCCTGAGGAACATAAATGGCACCTTTCATAAAAACAGGTACCCCATTGACTTTAAAATAGAAAGACCTGCCTGATGAATCAGCCTTATTTACAAGTTCAATGGTTCTTAAGCCAATAGATTGGGTCATTGAGTCAAGACCATGATCAGATAGATTGCGTACTGATGCTTTAATGTCGTATAATTCAGGTTTACCCATGCCGAGCGGCCACCAGAACGTGGGCTTTAAAATTTCAAAATT